>JACCDQ010511104.1_pt1 | contig 11168 bp, 10 predicted proteins | sample 7446031 | NCBI WGS metagenome assembly JACCDQ01 (sample SAMN15323442, study PRJNA562643) | freshwater metagenome | isolation source: river surface water | place: USA:Blue River Watershed | collected 2017-08-17
TAAGCGTTAATGTCGAGACTGGTGCAGATGCAGAGCAAATTGCTAACACTGTAATGCGTAAGATAAAGAGTGTTGACGCTAAGCGAATTCAAGGAAATAGATTTTAATGGCTAGCTCAAACTATATCACTGGAAGACAGAAGTATGCCAGTGGTAGACCACAAGCAATGCTTTGGGCAGATAATCCAGGAACAATTTCTAACGGGTTCTACATACCACTAGGATCAGAGGTTACTGGTAAGCAGTTTGAGGAGCCAGGAAACTTTATCATTACGTCAGACCACAATAGGGAACCAATAGAGTTTTCATTTGAACGTATAGGCAGCAAAAAGCGTATGGTGAATGGTAGAATGAGGTCTCACCATGTTGCAGATAAGCGTACCATTAGTGTGTCGTGGAGCATGTTGCCATCACGTGCATATCCAGCAAATCCTAACTTTGAACAGGCAGACGGTTCAGTTCTTGACGCACTAAAGGGATTAGAATACACTGTGGATGGTGGTGCAGGTGGTGTTGAGCTTCTTAGTTGGTATAAAGAGCACCCTGGATCATTCTGGGTATTCTTGTCCTACGACAACTATGTTAACTTTGGATCTGATGATTCTGCATATCTTAATTTAAATAAGTATAGCGAAGTAGTAGAAGTGTTTTTCTCAGATTTTTCTTATACTATAAATAAGCGTGGTGCTAGTAACTATGATATGTGGGATGTCAATGTTACACTGGAAGAGGTCTAAATGTTTTCAGATTCAACATTAGAAAAACACCTCAAAGAATCTTCTTCCGTTTCATCCAGTGCTGCAATTATTGCAGAGTGGAACCTTAATATTTCAGATAGAATCAAGCAAATAGGAAACTATAGGTATAGACCTACAGAGCAAGACTCTCTGTATAAAAATATATCAACAGAGTTTGATCTAGATGATGAACAGTATGCATACACCGATGCAACAGATTCAGACATAACTATCGATGGTGGTTATAGTGAAATAGATGGTCCAGTTGCATTTATTAGCAAGAGACAGAAGAATCAAATACTATTTTCTCTAGAAGATTGTCTAGGTAAGTTTAGACCTAGATCTGGAATAAACAAGGTTTTGTTCTCTAGTGGAAAATATCTGCACTTTCCAAATATCGATATGGCTAGACGTCCAAGATACTACATGGCAGATAGAACAGACATATTTAAGTATTGGACATCATACAGAGAAGAGTCATCAGAAACCAGGGGTATTGCAAATAAAAAGATATACGGTAAAAACTATATAGATGATGCAGCACCATACGTAGTGTATGACCAAATGGTTCCAGCAAACCGCATTGTTATCAAGATGCAAACAAACGTAGGAACAGAAGACTTTGGCGTGTTTACAAACATTAACGAGTCATTTGAAGATCCATTCTTTGGGTATGAAAATCAAACAACACCACTAGACTGGAAGATTCAGTATCTTGGAAGCAATAATGACTGGATTGATGCCATATCATTCAACTCTTCTTCAAAAAGATCAGACGGGTCTAACATCATTGGTCCAGATGGCTATGTTGAGCTTGGTTACGGACTTATTGTTCCAGAAGATTTTAGAGCTGGATTCAACCTCAGCTCTACAGTATACCCATCAGTAGCTGCACTTCCAGACGCAGACATGTATGACGAGGGTACAGCATTTCTAATAAAGACATCGGATTACGATAAGGGTAAGTTTGCTGTTGTTCTTTCCACTATTGATGGAAATGAGTACGCATTCTTTAATGCAATGTATGGGTGGTATCTAGAAGAAAACGAGATCAATTCGCTGTCTAACTTTGCCACGGTATTGTCTGATGTTTCGGATCCACAGAACAATGTGGTATATACCGAATCAACAGGAAAGCTAGAGTATAGAGAGTTTAAGTATGTTGGTGGTATTCGTATTGTAGTAGATACAATGAATAAGTTTGACTCTACATTCGATCTAATCGAAATGTCTCCTAGGTTAAAGGCAAACATAACAGATAGAGTAAGCTCTCTTAATGTTTCTAAGAATGCCTCAGATGTTGGTGTTAGTGGTCTTCCAGTTGGTCAGCTACTGGCTTCCACAGGGTCAATAGAAATCTTTGACTACGACCAGTCCTTCTATACATCAAATGAGAACGGACTGATGTCTGGATTCTTGTCGCAAAATATACAGTTTAAAATTTACGATATAACAAAAAATGTTGATGGTATTGATTATTACATACCAATTAAGACAATGTATTCCGAGGGATTTCCAGATATATCAAGTACTGATAGATCTGTCAAGCTAAACCTCAGAGACCTTTTCTTCTATATGGAGTCAACAACTGCACCACAGCTATTCTTGCAAAATGTTTCTCTTAGCTCTGCAGTCTGTATTCTTTTGGACTATATTGGATTCTCTAATTATGTATTTAAGCGAAACCCTGGGGAATCAGAACTTATCATTCCATACTTCTATGTTGCACCAGATAAAACTGTAGCAGAGGTACTATCTGACTTAGCGGTATCTGCACAATCAGCAATGTTCTTTGATGAATATAACAATCTTATTGTTATGAGCAAGAGCTACATGATGCCATCCACAACTGAGCGTAACACAGATATTACACTTTATGGATCAGTTGATAGCATTTCAGATGGTGTCTATACAAATAAAAACACCTCTGCTGAGCTGGCAAACATTATCGATGTAGCATCCCAAGATACTAGCGTATTTAATGATGGGTCTATTAACTATGTATCTTCATACATACAAAAGTCTTACTCCTCTATAAAGCAGGCTAACCTTATAGACCGTGATAAAAGCTGGGTATACAAGCCATCACTTCTATGGGAAGTATCTCCAAGTGAAAGAACTAAGTCTATTAACGAAGAACTAAACCAAATGTCTGACTACGTTCTTACAGCAATGACACTGAATAGTACACTAACCAAAGATATTCCATATGTAGATAATGGAGTTGTGCACAATAACATTATTGACTTTGGAGACTCTGTATATTGGATAGGTCGATACAGCGGATACTTCTATGCCAATGGAGAAGTGATAAAGTATGATGCAGTAGAGTACAGCATCCCAGGCCTATCCGATACTGACGCTGAATTAGTCTCCGCAGATGGATATAACGTATGGATCAACAGCGTACAGGAATATCAAAAGTATTTTGCTAAGATGCCATTTAATGGCAAGATGTACCCAACTGGAAGAGTTAGAATATTTACTGAGCTTGAGTACACAACATTAGGCGATGCAACAAAGATTACTGGTATTAGAAGACATGGTAGAGGTCAGTTTGGAACAAACATAGTCGATCACTACGCAGGAATTGACCCATACTGGACAACAAATACAGATAGCCTACACGGTGTTAGCATGGAGAATAAGTATCTATTCTCTAATAAATTAGAATTAGAAATAGATAACGCATACTCAGAAGTTGATATACGTGGAGACGTTGAGTTTATAGATGCATCACCACAAATTTCTACTACAATATTGGCAAATAAGATCGTATCTCCGCTACACGGACTATCTACTGGCGACACCATTATCTTCAATACAACAGACTCTCTTCCTTCACAAATTACAGAGGACAAGGTTTACTTTGTCACAGTTCTGAATGAAGATGAATTTAAGATCTCCCTCACCCCTGGCGGAGCATCAATTGTTGTAACCTCAAATCAGTCTGGGTATCAAACATGGACACAAATTTTAGCACCAGACAATATAAGCTTTACTACAACAATGACCATAGCTGAGGGAGTAGACACATTATTCTCTGGCTCAGATAAGGTTACTCTTGGTGATAGAGTATTCATTACATCAACTGGTAGCTTGCCAGAAGGACTTGCATCTAACCTGCTTTACACTGTTGTTGGGATAGATAATGAAGCTGGAAAGTTCAAGCTTGAATATGAATTTGGATTCCCAGTTCAGGCAGAGGGCACAGACTCAGGTGTGCACACAATTCACGTTGCTAGATTCCCTGCAACAATATCCTGTCTACAACACAGAATGTTCCCTGGAGATAAATTTAAGATATCATTTAAAACAGTTGACGATGATATCGATACGTCGTTCTGGACATTCCCAGTACCGCTAGAAAATGATCAGATCTTTACCGCTTCATCTACTGGTCTAACTGACGACACCATTATGCTATCTACAGAAGATGGAAATAAGCTATACATTGATGTATCTGGAATAGGCCAATACACAATGACAGCAATTATTGATGAAGAGCTTCTTCCAAAACTTATTGTGCTTCCAAGACTAGATGACCTTGCTGTGGGTATGACAATTAGCTCACTGAGTGGTACAGGATCATTTGAGCCAAATACAAAGATTTCTGCAATAGATGAAATTAGAAGTAGGGTAACAATTAACAAGAATGTAATTGAGCCATTGCTTTATAACTACACCAACCCTGTTAGTGGTGAGCTAGTTACCAACATCATTAAAGCATCTGACAAGCCAATTACTGAAAGCGGTAAGGCTGGAATAACAGCAGGTGAAGAAAAGACAACAATTAGAACTAGTCTATTGAAGAACTCTCTTTCAAACTCTTACCTTGAGGATGGAAAAGCATTTAATCAAAGATTCAGTACGCAGTCTGCCACAGTTCAGTCATCGGCACTGGTTATGCACGGCTCTACAGCTATCTCAGACCTAGTGGGGCCATCATTATTGTCCTATGTGCACAAGCCATTAGAAGATAAGTTTGTACACTTTGGTACAAGAATGCGTATCGTTGGACAGTTTAATAACAGTGAAATACGAGGACAGTCTGCTGTTGGTGCTGGGATTTATTATACGGTAAGCCCTAGATCATCAGATCAGACAGCCACTATCAGTGGTGCATCTGGCGGTATATCCATCATGATTGATCCAGAAACAAACAACGGGTACTATCTTGAACTCGCAGCACTGTCAGAATCTAACCTTACAAAGTATGCAGATAATACAATTCATGATGTAATATTCTACAAGATACAGAGAAGTGCAGAGCCTTCTACAGTAAATACATCTAAGGCAGTTCCAGTAAAGCTATGGGGCGGACTTCTAGGCATCAACATTGATACAGGACTTTTTGCAGATCAGTCTAGACTAAATGCCTCACAGGACCCATCAATCTATGATGTTGCAATTGAGTATAAAGAAATAGGTAACTCGCTGATGTTTCAGATCTTTATTAATGGCGACATTGTGGCTACTGTATATGACAGTGACCCAATTAAAGACTGGAAGCTAAACAATGGAATGGCAACATTTATTCGTGGTGGATCACGAGTAATGTTTGAGAATGTATATGCTCTATCATGTAATTATGCAGAGAATACTGTATCGTCTATTGGAACACTAAAGGAAAGTATTTTTGGTGTAGATGGAGATATCGATGTTTCTGCTGCATTTAGCAAGTACTCGTTGCCAGGAATGATACAGTCAACATATTTATCTGGAATCAGTGTAAATGGTGCACCAAGCTATAACATATACTATGAAGAGTTTGGAACAATATTTAGAGAAGCTGCATACTTTAATGTTAGATATGACAAGGCATATCCTGCACTAACTGCAAAGATAGCTCCTACATTTAATAAGAATAAGGGATTTATTATCTCTGGATTTAGTGCTGGTGCCTACGCTGCAGAGTTCCTTGTATTCAACGCAACAGATACAATCCTAAGCCTTGACTCTACTAGTGGAAACTATTTGAGAATTTTGGGGGTAGCGTTAACACAGCAGTCTAGTCATGAACTTACAGTAGACGAGTATTACTCAAAGAAGTCAAGCCTATCAGATCCTCAGTTCACTGGAGACTCAATGGTATATTCACCAGTAAAGATAAAGCAAGAGTATCAGGATATTAAGTTTAGCCGTATTACTAATGGTAAAAAGGAGTTTTCTCTCACAGTACCATACATTCAGACACAGGATGCTGCAGAAGATCTTATGGGATGGATCACAGAGAAGGTAATGAAGCCACGAAAGTCAGTCGGTATAAATGTCTTCTCTATGCCAATTATCCAGCTAGGTGATATAATTAGTATTGACTATACAGACAAGGATGGCAAGGTCCAGGTATCTGATAAGGATACTAGGTTTGTTGTTTATAGCATAGAGTATAGTCTTGCTTCTGGCTCTGGACCAGAAATGACGATTTATGTTAGCGAGGTATCTTAGTGTCAGAGCTAAATGCCGTACCAAACTTACCAGAGGTGAGAGAGCGGTCAAAAGATACTGGCATTAAGGCTGCTACACCAGATCTAATTGTGCGTGACAAGCAGGGCCAGCCAATTGAATACCTGACAGATCTGATGTATGAGCAGGTTGGTGGTCAAGAGATTTTGTCAATCTCTCGTGCAGATATTATTAATGGCCAGAACGTTATCTATAACCCAATAAAAAACATATCAAGCATCAACTCACGATATAGCTCACAAAATATTTTCTTCTTGACAGGCACTTGGGAAGAATACTTTTCCAACTTTGCTATTAAATTAGAGTCATACCTACCAGACACTGGCTCAGGGCCAAATGGTGAGATCATATATATTGAAGAAAACGGAACCACAGCAAACCTAGTAATAGAGTTTGTTAACTTGCCACAGGGACTCGACGTCGAAGTGCAAACCGCCTTCACCTCAGAACTGTTTAGTGATATAATTTATAATGAGGAAAGTTAATGATTACTAATACTGGAAAAAATATTCTTGCAAAATATCTTATTGGGCAGTCCCCTGCATATGCATCTTATATGGCATTTGGTGCAGGACCAAAGCCAAAAGATAGCGATGATGAATTTACAACGCTAGAGTACCAATCTTTTGCAGAAAAAGAACATTTAGATTTTGAGCTATTTCGTGTTCCTATAACATCACGAGGATACATTACTGAAAACATTAATGGGCAGGATATCTCTAAGGTAGTCCTTACATCAGAGCTACCACCAGATCAGCGTTACCAGATATCTGAGGTAGGAATATTTTCGGCACGAGCCAATCCATCCGCATCTGGTAGAGACAGTCGTATGCTGTATACCTTTACAGAGGCAGAGAACTGGCAATATCACGACGAAACAACTTCGTCTTCGCTTGGATCCATTGTAACCGAGCCACTATACCTTGAAGGTGATGAAAGTGGATCATCTAATCAAGACATTATAGATCCAAACATTAGAAGCACACCAGCATTTATGGTAGCGTCTGATAATATTCTTTTTAGTGGTGATGTAAGATCTTCTAGGTATGAAGGTGGACGTTATCTAAACACAATGGTTATGGTACCAGGAAACCTATCCGAGCTTGAAATTGATGGCGGTAGCATGAGGATAAAGCCAAAAGATACTGAGTACCACGGTTCACACATCCACTACCTAGGTGTTAATCTTAACCTGCAGAAGAATTCATCAGAAGATCTTATCAAGACAGCTTTTACACTTGTCAATAAAGATGCTACAGCAATTAAGATTCCATCTAAGATATATGTAATGGTTGAGTTTTCATCAACAGACTCTGCAAGACCAGACAACTATGCAAGACTAGGAATTACGTTAACAGATGAAGACTACATTTCAAATAGGTATATCGTTGATACACAGCCGCTGTCAAATATGGAAACTAGTAACAGCTTTTCCTGGAGTGATGTCAGTGTAGTAAAGATTTACGCAACTGTTTTTGAAAGTATTGATAATGTCGATGTTCCAAGCTCAGACTTCTATCTCGGATTTGATGCCATTAGATTAGAGAATACAACATCTGCAAATCCACTGTACGGTCTCACTGGGTACTCGGTACTACAATCAGATCTAGCAGAACCACTACTCAAAGAGCCTAACAGTTCTAACTTAGTTGAGTTTAGATTTGGTTTGGATGTGCAGTAATGTCAGTAACAAAAGCTAAGATTAACCTAAGTCAAATTGCAGCAGCATCACCGCTGATTCTTCAAGATGGGTCTGCAGTGTATCCGATTAGATTTAGACTAGCATCAGATGATAAGAACAGAAAGTCGCAATGGTCGCCAGTCTACTTAGTAGAGGCACCATCTGGCTACGATGTGTTCTTCCAGGGATTAGATGGTGGTGATTTCATTGGCGATTAATTACGTTATTCAATTTAAAAGACAGCACTCCACCATGTGGGAGCAGATCAATCCTGTTCTAAAGGCTGGAGAGCCAGGGTTTGAAAGAGATACAAATAGAGTAAAGATTGGTGACGGTCTTAGAACGTGGAACAACTTACCATATGTTGCTCTGTCAAAAGAAGACGACGGTGTTATCCTAAGCTCAGATACTGGCACTGTAACAACTGGGATGGTAGCCACCAGAGCAATTACTGGTGAAAAAATTGATCTAGCAACAATCGATGACTCACACATTAGTGATAATGCTGAGATTGATGTCTCTAAATTATCTGGTGTAGTGTCTCAAACAGACGGTCATGTAACGCAGGCATCTACTTTAAGCTCAGTAGTCAGAAATATAACTATATCAACATCTCAGCCATCTGGCGGAATGAATGGCGATGTCTGGATGGTATATGTTCCATGACGGGCTATGCTAAGAAAGATGATTCTTACAAGCAGGTAGACGAATCTTATGTCAATGTTGACGGTACCTGGAGAAGAGTTATTCAGGCTTACGTTAAAGTAAACGGCGAATGGAAACAGTGGTATCTAGTGCCACCAGACAAGCTTTTAATCTCTGGTGTTGCTAATGTTGGAACAAACAGACCATATAACAATGGGTCATTTTCTGTATCTGTAGCTCTTCCACCAAACTCTCCAATATCTGCAACAAGTTTTCGTGTTGTAGCAACAGCAAGTGGTCAGCCTACAGTTGAAGGTACATCAGCAACATCTCCAGTAACACTAACTGGACTAAAATCTGGTGTAGAGTATTCTGTAGTTGCATATGCAGGTAACTTGGATGGAGAATCTGCTCCGTCAGATATTGTAAAGCAAACAGCAACTACTGTTCCACAAACAATTGGTACGCCAACAGCAACAGGTGGTGTAGATCAAGACAACCTTGTATGGTCAGCACCTGCCAACGGCGGTACTGGAATAACACAGTACAGGTGGGAGAGTACTGATGGTAGAACAGGTACATCTACATCTACCAATATAAACATAGCTCAGGATGCCAATACGTCTCAACAGTACAGAGTTAGAGCTGAAAATGCTAATGGTGCTGGAGAATGGTCCCCTTGGTCTGGTGGAGTAACAACTCTTCCCCCTTTCTTCCCACCGTTTTTTCCACCATACTTTCCGTATTTCCCTTACTTTCCGTGGTTCCCATGGTTCCCACCCTGGTTCCCCTGGTTCCCTCCACGCTTCCCATACTTCCCATGGTTTGTTCCAAACCCAGGTGACTGTATTGCGGCAGACACACTAGTTGAAACTGTTAATGGTCCAGTTAAGGCTAAAGATCTTGCAATTGGTGATGTTCTTGTGTCATACTCTATTCCAGAAATTGGCATAGACGAAGAACACAGTATGCTGTCGTGGATTTCAAATTCGCTTACACTTTCTGAAAGAGTAGAAACATCGGTCTCTGTCATTAAAGAAAAAGATGCAAACATCATAGTATTTAATGGCGATACAAGTGCACGGTATTCTACAACACAGCCAGTATTTATTAGATCTAACAATAAGTATAAGATTGTGCCAACACATGTTATAGCAATAGGTGACTATCTTGTAAAGATTAATGACGATGGAACTGTTAAGCACGTCAAGGTTAGAGACATTAATACCGAGCCTGACGAAGATAAGACTTACCAGATCAGCTGCGAACCATATGACTGGTTTATTGCAGGAAGCTATCTAGTTCACAACAAGTAGCCGTTAATGCTATAATTGATGTATGAGTAGTAAAGTACCCCTCCCAGAACGTGGACAGCCACTTGACGTAACATACCTATCTGTGCTTGCATCTGCAATTAATGATCTAGCAGAAGCAGCTTCTACAGTTGGTGTAAATAAGTATACAAGTATTGATATTGCAGAGAATACTCCAAAGGTAATTAAGACATCAGACGCTATGATTGTCGGTGGATACTCTACTGTTACTAATACAGCACCAAACACTGCTGGATCTGAAAAAGAATTCATCTACAGATTTGATACAAGCTTTGCTTACGTCCCCGTAGTAACAGCAACTCCAATCACTATTGGCGACACAGCGACCACAGCATCGAAGGACGTAACCGTTGTTCTTTCTCAGATAACAACTAGCCAGGTAACTGGTATCGTAACATTTAATCAGACTGGTATATCTTCTATCGGTATCAACCTATTAGCAATTGGTGTGCCAGGAGAGGCATAAAATGATTTCACTAGAAGAGTACAACTCTTTGCCAGTGATCAAGGGTAGCCAAAAAATTTGGTTTCTAAATGGAGATCTAGTAAGAGTTTACCATCTGAATAGATCTAATGGCATAATGTCTGTATATAACATTAATACTGGCAACATTGAAAGCTGTTTAATTGGTGACTTTAAAAAGAACAGAGAGCGTGCATATACTGTTAATGAGACTGCACAGTTAATCAATAGACACAGAAAGTATATGCCACAGCTAATGGAAAAGGGAACTATTCCATTGCCAACTGGCTCGTCTATTGGAAAGCAGCGTGGCTGGCAGATTAGATCGTACTACTCAGAGTCGCAGGTTCATGAGATTCGTGATATACTTGCAACGTACCACATTGGTCGTCCTCGTCAGGACGGCTTAATCAACAACGACATAACCCCAACTAGACAAGAGTTGACTCGCAGGATGGGGGATGGTATACTTACATATACGCAGACTTCTGACGGCAGGTTTATTCCAGTTTGGGCAGAGTCTATTTAATCCTCGAAAGGGTATGAGAGAAAAAATGGAAAACGAAAACACTAAAGTAACAGTTACACTAGGCTATACACTTAATCTGGGTAACTTTGAATCACTCCGTGTAGACCTTGGAATCATTGATTCCCGTCGTGACGGTGAAAATATTGAGCAGGCCTTTGAGCGTGTCTATGAATTTGTAGAGAATAAGCTCAGTGAAAAAGTCCGAGAAGCCAAGGGCGAAATCGCAGAATAATGGCTGACCGTCAGGCACGAATGGCACTGCTTAGTAGGTTTGACAAACATTATCAGTTTAAGTATAATGAAAAGCCAACCTA
>JACCDQ011339406.1_pt1 | contig 11168 bp, 10 predicted proteins | sample 7446031 | NCBI WGS metagenome assembly JACCDQ01 (sample SAMN15323442, study PRJNA562643) | freshwater metagenome | isolation source: river surface water | place: USA:Blue River Watershed | collected 2017-08-17
GCTGTCGGCCCTGCCGCTGGCGATGGAAGACTTCGGCCCGACGGTCGAGGACGTGCGCAAGGGCCTGATCGGCAAGATCGGCGAGAACATGTCGATCCGCCGCTTCAAGCGCTACGCGGGCGGTGGCCAGCTGGCCCACTACCTGCACGGCGTGCGCATCGGCGTGCTGGTCGAATACACCGGCGACGGCACGGCGGCCAAGGACGTGGCGATGCACGTCGCGGCCATGAAGCCGGTCGCGCTGACCCAGGCTGACGTGCCCGCCGACCTGATCGAGAAGGAGCGCTCGGTCGCCACCGCCAAGGCCGCCGAGTCGGGCAAGCCCGCCGACATCGCCGCCAAGATGATCGAGGGTTCGGTGCAGAAGTACCTCAAGGAGGTCTCGCTGTTCAACCAGCCGTTCGTCAAGAACGACAAGCAGACCGTCGAGCAGATGCTCAAGGCCGCCGGCACGACCGTGGCCTCGTTCACGATGTTCATCGTGGGCGAAGGCATCGAGAAGAAGCAGGACGACTTCGCGGCCGAAGTGGCCGCCCAGGTCGCCGCTGCCAAGGGCCAGTAAGACGGTCCCGGACCGGCTCCTGCGGGGTCGGTCCAAGGGCCGGGGCGGCAATGCCTTGGCCTACACTCGAACGCTGTTTTCGCTACCCCGAGGATCCTGCATGCCGGCCTACAAGCGCATCCTGCTGAAACTTTCCGGAGAGGCCCTGATGGGCGACGATGCCTATGGCATCAACCGCGCCACCATCGTCCGGATGGTGCGTGAAGTCCAGGAAATCACTCAGCTCGGCTGCGAGGTGGCCGTCGTCATCGGCGGGGGCAACATCTTTCGCGGCGTGGCCGGCGGATCGGTCGGCATGGACCGCGCCACCGCCGACTACATGGGCATGCTCGCCACCGTGATGAACGCGCTGGCGCTGGCCGACACGATGCGCCAGGAGGGCATGACCGCCCGCGTGATGTCGGCCATCGGCATCGACCAGGTCGTCGAGCCCTACGTGCGGCCCAAGGCGCTGCAGTACCTCGAGGAGGGCAAGGTCGTGGTGTTCGCCGGCGGGACCGGCAACCCCTTCTTCACGACCGACACCGCCGCCGCGCTGCGCGGGGCCGAGATGGGCGCCGAGATCATGCTCAAGGCCACCAAGGTCGATGGCGTGTACACCGCCGATCCGAAGAAGGATCCGCACGCGACGCGCTATCCCACTCTGACCTTCGACGAGGCGATCATCCAGAACCTGCAGGTGCTTGACGCGACCGCCTTCGCGCTGTGCCGCGACCAGAAGCTGCCGATCAAGGTGTTCTCGATCTTCAAGCCCGGCGCGCTCAAGCGCGTGGTGATGGGCGAGGACGAGGGCACGCTGGTCCACGTCTGAACCCGGTGTCGGGCGCGGGCGTCGATCGCTGGCGCCGGCCCTGCACCTTGACGCCCGAGCCTTGCGGCGGCGGGCGTTTCCCGAGGAGCCCTAGATGAGCATCGCCGACATCAAGAAGAACGCCGAAGCCAAGATGGCCAAGTCCATCGAGTCCTTCAAGAACGAACTCCAGAAGATCCGCACCGGCCGCGCCCACCCGGGCATCCTCGACCAGGTGCAGGTCGACTACTACGGCTCGATGCTGCCGATCAGCCAGGTGGCCAACGTCTCGCTGATCGACGCACGCACCATCAGCGTCCAGCCCTGGGAAAAGGGCATGGCCCAGAAGATCGAGCGCGCCATCCGCGATTCCGACCTGGGCCTGAACCCGGCCGCCATGGGCGACCTGATCCGCGTGCCGATGCCGGCCCTGACCGAAGAGCGCCGCAAGGAACTCAGCAAGGTCGTGCGCCATGCCGGCGAGGATGCCAAGGTGGCCGTGCGCAACCTGCGCCGCGATGCCAACGAACACGCCAAGAAGCTGCTCAAGGACAAGCTGATCACCGAGGACGACGAGCGCCGCTCGATCGACGAGGTGCAGAAGCTGACCGATCGCACCGTGGCCGAGATCGACAAGCTCGTGCAGGGCAAGGAAGCCGAGATCATGGCCGTCTGACGGCCATCATCGCGTCTGCGGTCCGATGAGCCCTCCCCCGAACGGCGCCGACCCGCGCGTGCCCCGTCACCTCGCCATCGTGATGGATGGCAACGGCCGCTGGGCCAACCGGCGGATGATGCCGCGCGTGATCGGCCACAAGTTCGGCGTCGACGCGCTGGTGCGCGTCATCCACGCCTGTCGCGACCGGGGCATCGCCCATCTGACGGTCTTCGCGTTCTCGTCCGAGAACTGGAACCGGCCCCAGGAAGAGGTCTCCGGCCTGATGAACCTGGTGCTGGTGGCCGTCTCCAAGTACCTTGAGCGCATGGCCGCCGACGGCGTGCGCATCCGCATCATCGGCGACCGGGCGCGTGTGGCGGCCAAGGTCCGCGAGGCCTGGGACCATGCCGAACGGCTGACCGCCGCCAACCAGGCCATCACCGTCAACGTCGCCTTCAACTACGGCGGACGTTGGGACATGGTGCAGGCCTGCCAGGCGCTGGTGCGCGAAGGCGTGGCGCCCGAGGACATCGACGACCAGGCGATCGCCAGTCGCCTGTCGCTGGCCGATGCGCCTGAGCTGGACCTGTTCATCCGCACCGGCGGGGAGGTCCGCATCTCCAACTTCCTGCTGTGGCAGGCGGCCTACGCCGAGCTGTACTTCACCGACTGCCTGTGGCCCGATTTCGACGAGCGTGCGCTCGATGCGGCCCTGGCAGACTACGCCGCCCGGGACCGTCGTTACGGCCGGGTCAAGAAGGACGTCAAGGCCGACGGAACGCCCGTCAGCTACGCCCCTGAAACCTGAGGCCGCCGGTCCATGCTCAGAACGCGCGTCATCACGGCCCTGGTCCTGCTCGCCGTGCTGTTGCCGGCCCTGCTGGCTTCCAGCCCCTGGCCCTTCCAGCTGCTGACCCTGGTGATGATCGCCGCGGCCGGCTGGGAATGGGCCCGCCTGAACCACACGCCGGGCGCCGCCGCGATCGGGCTGGCCGCCGTGGTGGCCGCCGGTTGCGCCTGGGCCCTGTCGCAGGGCTGGGTCGGCCACGTTCCCGCGCTGCTCTGGCAGGCCGCCCTGCTGCTGTGGGTGCTGGGTGGGGGCTGGACGCTCTCGCGCGGTGTCGGCGGTTGGCCCAAGGTGCCTGTGGGCATGCGTCTGCTCATCGGACTCCTGCTGCTCTGGCTGACCTGGCTGGCGATCGCCGAGGCCCGGCTGCGCGGGCTGAACTTCCTGCTGTCGCTGTTCTGCCTGGTCTGGATGGCCGACATCGCCGCCTACTTCGGCGGCCGTGCCTGGGGCCGTCGCAAGCTGGCGCCGGCGATCAGCCCGGGCAAGAGCTGGGCGGGCGTCTACACCGGCATGGCGGGCGTGGTGGCGCTGGCGCTGGCCTGGGTCAGCTGGGACGCCGCCCATCCGCAGGCAGGTGCCAGCCTGTACACCGCGCTGTTGCAGCGTGGCGGCTGGATCGGGCTGATCGTCTCCTGCCTGTTCCTGGCCGCGCTGAGCGTGGTCGGCGACCTGTTCGAGTCCCTCGTCAAGCGCAGCGTCGGCGCCAAGGACAGCAGCGCGCTGCTGCCCGGCCATGGCGGTGTGCTCGACCGCATCGATGCCCTGCTGCCAGCCTGTCCGCTGGCGCTGGCCCTGCTGACGACATGAGCGCCGCCGCCATGAATTCCACCTTGCCGTCGAAGCCGCCCGCCGCCGGCCGGCTGCGCGTGTGCATCCTCGGGTCGACCGGCTCGATCGGCACCAGCACGCTGGACGTGCTGTCGCGCCATCCCGATGCCTACGAGGTCACCACGCTGACCGCGCACGGCCGCATCGATGAACTGGCCGCGCAATGCCGGGTGTGGCGACCGCGTCGCGCGGTGGTCGCGCGTGCCGAACAGGCCGCCGACCTGCAGCAACGGCTGCGCGCGGCCGGACTCGCCACCGAGGTGCTGCACGGCGCCGAGGCGCTCTGCCAGGTCGCGGCCGATGTGGACACCGATGCCGTCATGGCCGCGATCGTCGGCGCCGCCGGCCTGCCGCCGTGTCTGGCCGCCGCGCGTGCGGGCAAGCGGCTGATGCTGGCCAACAAGGAAGCGATCGTGCTGGGCGGCGCGCTGTTCATGGGCGCGGTCAGGTCGGGCGGAGCCACGCTGCTGCCGATCGACAGCGAACACTCGGCGATCTTCCAGTGCCTGCCCGAAGACCGCTCGACCTGGGCCTCGCGCATCGACCACATCGTGCTGACCGCCTCGGGCGGGCCGTTCCGCGACCGCGACCCGGCGACGCTCGCCAGCGTCACGCCCGATCAGGCCTGCGCCCATCCGAACTGGGTCATGGGCCGCAAGATCTCGGTCGACTCGGCCACGATGATGAACAAGGCGCTCGAGGTGATCGAGGCGCGCTGGCTGTTCGACCTGCAGCCCGAGCAGGTCCGCGTGGTGCTGCACCCGCAGAGCATCATCCATTCGATGGTCGTCTGCCGCGACAACTCGGTGCTGGCGCAACTGGGCACGCCCGACATGCGCGTGCCGATCGCCTACGGCCTGAGCTGGCCGGCGCGGATCGAGTCGGGTGCGTCGCGGCTGGACTTCCTTGGGCTCAAGCCGCTGACTTTCGAGCCGGCCGATGCGCGCCGCTACCCGGGGCTGCAGTTGGCGTGGCAGGCCTTGCGTGCCCGTGCCGGCAGCACGGCGGTGCTGAATGCGGCCAACGAGATCGCGGTCGAGGCGTTTCTCGATGGTCGACTCCGTTTCGACCAGATTGCCGCACTGAACGCGGACCTGCTGGATCGACTGGCCGTGCCGGAGACGGCGGCCTCATCGGTCGAGGGCCTGCTGGCGCTCGATCAGGAAACCCGCGCGCTGGCCCGCCAGCGCGTGTCGGAACTGGCGGCCTGACGGCCTGCCGCGAGAGCGCATGAACACCTTGCTGTCCTTCCTTCTGACGCTGGCGGTGCTGATCGCCGTGCACGAGTGGGGCCACTACCGCGCCGCCCGCGCCTGCAACGTCAAGGTGCTGCGCTTCTCGATCGGCTTCGGCCGACCGATCTGGCGTCGCCAGAGCGGCGAGACCGAATGGGTCGTCGGCCTGCTGCCGCTGGGCGGCTACGTGCGCATGCTCGACGAGCGCGAGGCGCCGGTGGCCAGCGACGAGCGCGACCGCGCCTTCAACCGCAAGCCGCTGTCGCAGCGCGCCTTCATCGTCGCGGCCGGCCCGATCGCCAACCTCGTGCTGGCGGTGATCCTCTACGCCGCAGCCCATTGGGTCGGCACCGAGGAGCCGCTGCCCCTGCTGGGCACGCCGGTGGCCGCCTCGCCGGCCGAACTGGCGGGCGTGCGCCCGGGTGACCAGGTCCTGCGTCTGGCCGATGCCGACGGCAGCAGCGGTCATGCCGTGCTGTCCTTCACCGACCTGCGCTGGCAGCTGACCCGCGCAGCCCTCGACGGCCGCGACGTGCAGCTCACGGTGCGACGCGCCGACGGCAGCGAGCAGAGCCTGCGGCTGGACCTCGCCGGGCTGGGGGCCACCGATGCCGATCCCGGCCTGATGCGACGCATCGGCCTGCCCGGCCCGCTGTCCGAACCGGTGCTGGGCGAGATCGTCGCCGGCGGCGCGGCCGAGAAGGCCGGTCTGCGACCGGGAGACCGCGTGCTGAGCGTGGACGGTCTGGCGATCACCGACGGCGCCGCGCTGCGGGCGATCATCCGGGCGGCCGCGCAGCGGATCGCCAGCGACGCCGGCTCGCAAGGCCCTGCGAACGCCGCTTCGGGCCTGCCCAACGTGGCCGTCGCCGCCTCCACCCCCGAGGCCCCGAGCACCACCGACCTCGCACCGGCCGCCGACATCGCCGATCCGCTGCAGGCGGCGGCCGCGCCGCCCCCTGCGCCACTGCCGCCGGGCAGCCAGCGCTGGGAGATCGACCGCGCAGGTGAGCGCATGGAGCTGATCGTCACCCCGGCGATCGTCGATGACCGCGGCCAGCGCGTGGGCCGGATCGAGGCGGTGGTCGGCTCGGGCGTCAAGCTGGCGCTGGTCCGGCTCGGCCCGGTCGAGGGCCTGCAGCGCGGTCTCGAACGCACCGGCGAGATGGCCTCGCTGACGCTCAAGATGCTCGTGCGCATCGTCACCGGCGAGGCCTCGCCGCGCAACCTCAGCGGCCCGCTGACCATCGCCGAATACGCCGGCCAGTCGGTCCAGCTCGGCCTGGCCTACTACCTCGGCTTCCTGGCGGTCGTCAGCGTCAGCCTGGGCGTGCTCAACCTGCTGCCCCTGCCGATGCTCGACGGCGGTCACCTGCTGTTCTTTGCGGTCGAGGCGCTGACCGGTCGCCCGATTCCCGATGCCTGGCTCGAACGCCTCCAGCGCGGCGGGCTGTTCATCATCCTCGTGATGATGTCGCTGGCGCTCTACAACGATGTCGCCCGACTGGTCGGGCAGCTGTGAAACGCATGCATCCACCTGCTCAACACCGTCAAACCCCGCGCCTGCTCGCGGCGATCGTGGCCGGCTGGCTCGGTCTGGGCCTGCCGGCCTGGGCCGTGAGCCCCTTCGTCCTGCAGGACATCCGCATCGAGGGCCTGCAGCGCACCGAGGCGGGCACCGTGTTCGCGTCCCTGCCGTTCCGCGTGGGCGACACCTACAACGACGAGAAGGGCGCGGCAGCCCTGCGCGCGCTGTTCGCCACCGGCCTGTTCAAGGACGTGCGCCTGGAGGTCACCGGCTCGGTCGTTGTGGTCGTGATCGAGGAGCGTCCGATCATCGCCAGCGTCGACTTCACCGGCACCAGCGAGTTCGACCGCGACACGCTGGTCAAGGCGCTCAAGGACGTCGGCATCGGCGAGGGCCAGCCCTTCGACCGCGGACTGGCCGATCGCGCCGAGCAGGAGCTCAAGCGCCAGTACCTCACGCGCAGCTACTACGGCGCCGAGGTCGTCACCACCATCACCCCGATCGAGCGCAACCGCGTCAACGTCAGCTTCGCGGTCAATGAAGGCGGCATCGCCCGCATCGGCGAGATCCGCATCACCGGCAACCAGGCTTTCTCCGAGAGCACGCTGCTGGCCGAGCTGGACCTGACGGCCGGCGGCATGATGACCTGGTACACCAAGAGCGACCGCTACTCGCGCGCCAAGCTCAACGCCGATCTCGAGACGCTGCGGGCGTGGTACCTCAACCGCGGCTATCTCGAGTTCGTGGTGGAGTCGACCCAGGTGGCGATCTCGCCGGACAAGCAGTCGATCTCGATCACGATCAACGTGCGGGAAGGCCAGCAGTACACCGTCACCGCCGTGCGCCTGTCGGGCAACTACCTTGGCAAGGAAGACGAGTTCAAGTCGCTGGTGACGATCAAGCCCGGCGAGCCCTACCGCTCCGAGGCGGTCAACGACACCCAGCGCGCCTTCACCGACCGCTTCGGGCTGTTCGGCTTCGCCTTCGCGCGGGTCGAGGCGGTGCCGCAGGTCGACCGCAACACCGGTCGCGTGCAGGTGCAGCTCAACGCCGAGCCCGGCCGGCGCGTCTACGTGCGCCGCATCAACGTGGCGGGCAACTCGAAGACCCGCGACGAGGTGATCCGCCGCGAGCTGCGTCAGCTCGAATCGGCCTGGTACGACGGCGCGCGCATCCAGCTCTCGCGTGACCGGGTCAACCGCCTGGGCTACTTCAGCGAAGCCGAGTTCGACACCAGCGAGGTGCCCGGCACCTTCGACCAGGTCGACCTGACGATGAACGTGGCCGAGAAGGCCACCGGCAGCCTGCTGCTGGGGGCGACGTACTCGAGCGCCGAGAAGCTGTCCTTCAACTTCGCGGTCAAGCAGGACAACGTCTTCGGCACCGGCCAGTATCTGGGCGTCGAGCTCAACACCGGCAAGCTGGCCCGCACGCTGGTGCTGTCGCACGTGAACCCGTACTTCACCGAGGACGGCATCTCGCGCACGGTCGACCTGTTCTACCGCACCAACCGGCCGCTCAACAGCCAGGGCGAGGACTATCAGCTCGTCACGCCGGGCGCGGCGGTGCGCTTTGGCGTGCCGTTCTCCGAGCTGGACACGATCTTCTTCGGCATCGGCGCCGAGCGCACGACGATCCGCGCGGCCAATGCCCTGCCGGAGGTCTATTTCCGACAGCGCGCCCTGTTCGGCGACAGCAGCACGTCGGTGCCGCTGACGCTGGGCTGGCAGCGCGACGGCCGCGACAGCGCGCTGGTCCCCAACAAGGGCGTCTACCAGCGCGTCAACGTCGAGTGGGGCGTGGCCGGCGACACCCGCTACCTGCGCAGCAACTACCAGATCCAGCAATACATCCCGCTGAGCAAGCGCTTCACGCTCGGCCTGAACGGCGAGTTCGGCTGGGGCCAGGGTCTGGCCGGCCGCGACTACCCGGTGTTCAAGAACTTCTACGGCGGCGGTCTCGGCACGGTGCGGGCCTTCGACCAGAACTCGCTCGGGGCGGTCGACGTCACGGGTGCCTACCTGGGCGGCAACCGTCGGCTGAACCTCAACGCCGAGCTGTACGTGCCCTTCCCCGGGGTGGGCAACGACCGCACGCTGCGCATCTTCGGCTACGCCGACGCCGGCAATGTCTGGCGCGAAGGCGAGAAGATCGGCGACTCCACGGAGAACCCGATCCGGATGTCCGCCGGTGTCGGCCTGTCGTGGATCTCGCCGGTGGGCCCCCTGAAGCTGTCCTGGGGCCAGCCTTTGCGCCATGCCCGTACGGATAGAATCCAGCGCTTCCAGTTCCAGATCGGCACCGCATTCTGATGAAGAAGTCCACGTTCTTGACGCTGGCCACCGTGGCCATGCTGACCTTGTCCGCCCCGTCGCTGCGGGCCCAGGAACTCAAGATCGGCTATGTCAGCAGCGATCGCGTGCTGCGTGATGCCGCGCCGGCCAAGGCCGCCCAGGCCAAGCTCGAGACCGAGTTCGGCAAGCGCAACAAGGACATCGACGAGTCCGCCGCGCGCCTGAAGGCCGCCACCGAGAAGCTCGACAAGGACGCGCCCACGCTGGCCGAGAGCGAGCGCAATCGCCGCCAGCGCGACCTGGTCGAACTCGAACGGGACATCACCCGCAAGCGCCGCGAGTTCCAGGAAGACCTCAACCAGCGCAAGAACGAGGAACTCGCCGCCGTCGTCGAACGCGCCAACAAGGTCATCAAGCAGATCGCCGAGCAGGAGAAGTACGACCTGATCGTGCAGGACGCCGTGCACTGGAGCGCCCGCGTCGACATCACCGACAAGGTGATCAAGGCCCTGAACGCACAGGCCCCTGCGGCCAAGTGAACGCCCGCCACGCCCTGACCGTCACCACCACGCTGCACGAGATCCACGCGGCGCTGGGTGGTGAACTGCTGGGCGATCCGTCGCGGGTCATCCACCGCATCGCGCCGATCGGCCAGGCCGACAGCCAGGCGATCAGCTTCGTGGCCAACCCCCGCTACGGTGCGCAACTCGAGACCACCGCCGCCGGCTGCGTGATCGTCGCGCCGGCGCTGGCCGAAGCGGCCGCGCAGCGCGGCGCGGCCATCGTCACCCCCGACCCCTACCACTACTACGCCCGCCTGACCCAATGGTGGGCGCGACGGCTGCGGGCCCACGCGCGCGCTGGCGTCCACCCGTCGGCGGTGATCGGCGAGGGCGTCACGCTCGGTGACGGCGTCACGGTCGGTCCGCTGGCGGTGATCGAGTCCGACGCCGTGATCGGCGAGGGCGCCACGATCGGCGCGCAGTGCTTCGTGGGCGCCGGTGTCGTCATCGGCGCGCACACCCGGCTCGCGCCGCACGTCACGCTGATGCACGGCACCAGCGTGGGTGCGCGCGGCCTGATGCATGCGGGCGTGGTGGTCGGCGCGGACGGCTTCGGCTTCGCGCCGCACCAGGGACGCTGGGACAAGATCGAGCAGCTCGGCGGCGTGCGCATCGGCGACGACGTCGAGATCGGCGCCAACACCTGCATCGACCGCGGCGCGCTCGGCGACACCGTCATCGGCGACGGCGTCAAGCTCGACAACCTGATCCAGGTCGGCCACAACGTCCACATCGGCGATCACAGCGCGATGGCCGGTTGCGTGGGCATCGCCGGCAGCGCGAAGATCGGCCGGGGCTGCACCGTGGGCGGTGGCGCGATCGTGCTGGGACATCTCGAACTGGCCGACGGCGTGCACATCTCGGCGGCCAGCGTGGTGATGCGCTCGATCAATCGGCCGGGCCAGTACAGCGGCGTGTTCCCCATCGACGACAACGCGTCGTGGGAGAAGAACGCGGCCACCTTGCGTCAACTGCACACGCTGCGCGATCGCCTGCGCAGCCTCGAAAAGAAGATCGACACACCATGAACACGACGACCTCCACGACCGCCGCCACCGCCGCCACCGATGGCCAGACCGGTGAAGCCGCCTTCCCGACGACGATGGACATCCACCAGATCGTCAAGAAGCTGCCGCACCGCTACCCCTTCCTGCTGGTCGACCGCGTCGTCGACATGAAGAAGAACACGTGGATCAAGGCGATCAAGAACGTCACGATCAACGAGCCGTTCTTCACCGGCCACTTCCCGCATCGGCCGGTGATGCCGGGCGTGCTGATCCTCGAGGCGCTGGCGCAGGCGTCGGCGCTGCTGTCGTTCGCGTCGATGGACGAGGACCCGGGCGACGACTCGGTCGTCTACTTCGTGGGCATCGACGGCGTGCGCTTCAAGCGTCCGGTCGAGCCGGGTGACCAGCTCATCCTCGAGTCGACCATTGAGCGCCACAAGGCCGGCATCTACAAGTACAAGACCCGCGCCTCGGTCGACGGCGAGACCTGCACCGAAGCCGAGCTGATGTGCACGATGCGCCGCATCTCGTGATCGCGCGCTGAACACCCGTCACGCGTTCCCCGCCATGGCTCAGATCCATCCCACCGCGATCGTCGACGCGGCCGCGCAGCTGCACGAGTCTGTCAGCGTCGGGCCGTATTCGATCATCGGTCCCCACGTCGTCGTCGGCGAGGGCACGACCATCGGCCCGCACTGCGTGATCGAGGGTCACACCACGATCGGTCGCGACAACCGCATCTTCCAGTTCTGCTCGCTGGGCGCCGTCCCGCAGGACAAGAAGTACGCCGGCGAGCCCACCGAGCTGCGCATCGGCGACGGCAACACCATCCGCGAGTTCTGCACCTTCAACC
>JACCDQ010045785.1_pt1 | contig 11167 bp, 12 predicted proteins | sample 7446031 | NCBI WGS metagenome assembly JACCDQ01 (sample SAMN15323442, study PRJNA562643) | freshwater metagenome | isolation source: river surface water | place: USA:Blue River Watershed | collected 2017-08-17
CATCACGTCTTGCGGGTGGAAATTTGACCGTTGGCTGGATGTGGTGATGATGGAAAAGCCCATCGGCGCGGGCAACAGCACGCCTGCTCAATAATCGACCCCATGAAAAACAAAACACTGGCCACTTGGCTCACTTTTTGGGGCGGCCCCCTGGGCTTGCACCGCTTCTACCTCAAAGGTTTTGGCGACATGCTGGGCTGGCTCTTGCCTGTACCAACGGCCTTGGGCATTTACGGCATTCAAAGGGTACAGGCCTTTGGCCTGGACGACCAGTTGAGCTGGCTGCTGATTCCTTGCGTGGGTTTCACCATCGCAGGCTGCGCACTCACAGCCATCGTCTACGGCTTAATGACCACTGAGAAGTGGAACGCCAAATTCAACCCACAAGGTAATGCCGACGAGGTCGCCGGACAAACCAACTGGCTGACGGTCTTTGGCATTGCCACGTCTTTGCTGATCGGCACGGCGGTCTTGATGTCCAGCCTGGCTTTCAGCTTTCAGATGTACTTCGAATACCAGATCGAACAAGCCCGACTGATCAGCCAGTGAAACAAAAAAGCCGGACAGTGTCCGGCTTTTTCATGCAGCACGCAAAGCCATCAGTCAAACACCTGAAAGCTGACCCAGTAAGCGATCGCAGCGACAAAAGCACTGGCGGGAATTGTGAGAACCCAGGCCCACACAATGTTGCCCGCCACCCCCCAGCGCACGGCGCTGGCGCGTTGGGTGGAGCCAACACCCACGATGGCACCCGTGATGGTATGGGTGGTCGACACGGGAATGCCCAGGGCAGTAGCCAAGAACAAGGTCATGGCACCACCGGTTTCAGCACAAAAACCGCCAACTGGCTTGAGCTTGGTGATTTTCTGCCCCATGGTCTTGACGATGCGCCAGCCACCGAACATGGTGCCCAGGCCAATGGCTGCGTAGCAACTGATCACGGTCCAGGTAGGCGGTGCTTTGTCGCCGGCAGCGGCATAGCCCGTAGCAATCAACATCATCCAGATGATGCCGATGGTTTTTTGCGCATCGTTGCCACCATGGCCCAAACTGTATGCGCCCGCAGACACCAACTGCAAACGGCGAAACCATTTGTCCACTTTGGAAGGGCGCACCCGGCGACAGATGTGCGCCACCAGCACCATCATCATGGAGCCCAACAGGAATCCGAGGACTGGTGACACAAAGATGAAGGACACAGTCTTGATGATGCCCGACGACACCAGAGAACCAGCACCCGACTTGGCGATGACGGCCCCTACGATGCCACCGATGAGCGCATGCGAAGAACTGCTGGGGATACCGTAGTACCAGGTGATCACGTTCCAGGTGATGGCACCCACCAGTGCGCCAAACACCACATGGGTGTCCACCACGCCGGGCTGAACTATGCCCTTACCAACGGTGGCCGCCACACTCAGGTGGAAGATGAAAATGGCCACAAAGTTGAAGAAGGCAGCAAAGACCACCGCCTGGGTGGGTTTGAGCACCCCCGTGGAGACCACGGTCGCGATCGAGTTGGCCGCATCATGAAACCCGTTCATGAAGTCAAAAATGAGCGCCAGGGCGACCAGCAAGATCACCACCCACAAGGCGGCTTGTACGGTTTCCATACGTCCGATTCCCGCGTCAGATCAGGAGTTCTCGAGGACGATGCCCTCGATCTGGTTGGCCACATCCTCGCACTTGTCGGTGATGGTTTCCAGCAATTCGTAGATGGCCTTGAGCTTGATGATCTCGCGCACATCGGCTTCTTCACGGAACAGCTTGCTCATGGCGCTGCGCATGACGCGGTCGGCATCCGACTCCAGACGGTCGATTTCTTCACAGGTCTTGAGCGCCGACTCGGCCACGGCGGGCTCGCCAATGCGGGCCAGCAATTTGACAGCGTCTTGCACACGCTCGCAGCAACGCACCGACAGGTCGGTCAGGCGTGTGATTTCCTCGGTCATGTGACGCACGTCGTAAAGCGCCATGGTTTCAGCCGAGTCCTGAATCAAATCAGCCACATCGTCCATCAGGTTGATCAGGGCGTGGATCTGTTCACGGTCGATCGGGGTGATGAAGGTGGTGTGGATCAGGCGGTTCACTTCCTGGGTCACGCGGTCTGCGGCGTGCTCGGCATTGTCCACATCGCGGTTGTATTTTTCGCGCAGGTGCAAATCGCTGTAATTGGCCACCAAATTCGAGAACGCACGAGCGGCTTCAACGGTCCGTTCAGCGTGTTGGTTGAAGAGTTCGAAGAAATTGCCTTCTTTGGGCAGCAACTTGCCAAACAGCATGGGGGACTCCTGATGACTTGAAAGAGCGAATATGACATTCGCATGACAGCGGCGAGTTTAACCGTTTGTCACCCTCTCAAGGGCTGAAGACGTCAGGCGCTACGGAAAATGAAGTAAACCGCGCCGACCATGCACAAGGCGGCCCAGAGGTAGTCCAGCTTGAACGGTTCTTTCAGGTAAACCACGGCAAAAGGCACAAACACCGCCAAGGTGATGACCTCCTGCATGATTTTGAGTTGCCCCACACTGAACTCGGTATGACCAATCCGATTGGCAGGCACCTGAAACAGGTATTCGAACAGCGCAATGCCCCAACTGACCAAAGCCGCCGCGTACCAAGGCGCAGCAGACATGCTGCGCAGGTGGCCATACCAGGCAAAGGTCATGAACACATTGCTGGTCAACAACAGCAACACGGTCTGCAGGGCCACAGGCAAGCTGGTGAAAAAAGTCATGACACGCTTTCCGTCAAAGGCTCGATACTTTGCCCTGCCACCTTGGCCCAATGCGCGGGCGTGACCAGATCAGGGGCCAGATCGGCCAAGGGGTACAACACAAAGGCCCGCCCCCACATGCGCGGGTGCGGCAGTGTCAAGCGTGGGCTGTCCATGCGGGCCTGGCCGTACAAGAGCACATCCAGATCGAGCGTGCGTGGCGCATTCTGATAAGGGCGCAAGCGCCCCGCCTGGTTTTCAAGCTCCTGCAGGGCATCCAGCAGTTCAGGGGCGCTCAGGCGGGTTTCGAGCCGCACCACCGCGTTGATGAAATCGGGACCCTGGGCCTCAAAAGGCGCAGTACGGTACAAACGGGAGCGTCCAGAGCACACCGTGCCGGGCAATTGAGCCAGAGCACTCATGCTGTCCAGCACCATCTGCCGCGCATCACCAAGGTTGGCGCCCACGGCCACGTAGGCGGTCACGGGCTCACGGTCTGCCAGCATGCGGCGCCGTTTACTCGGCGCTGACCGCGCCGGACTCACCACCGCTACCAGGCTTGCGGCGGCGACGACGGCGTTTTTTGGGTGCCGTGTCATCGCCTGCTGGCGGCGCATCGGCATCGGACTCGGGAGCCGACCTCGGCGCCGCAACGCGGGGCGAAGCCCCCTCACCTGCAGGCTTAGGGGCGCGGCGCACACGAGGCTTGGCTTGCTGCTCAGCCTTGGCGGCCTGCACCAAATCTTCACGCTCCGAATCGCTGGCCATGCTGAACTCTTGCCACCAGTCGGCCAGGGTGTCGTCCACTTCCTGCGCATCAGCGCGCAAGCGCAAAAAGTCAAAGCCGGCCCGAAAGCGCGCTTGCTCGACCAGACTGAACGGCGTCGTGCCCACACGCTTTTCAAAGCGTGGCTGCATCATCCAGATCTCACGCATGTCGGCGGCCAGCTTGCCGCGGCCCGACACATCGCCAATTCGGGCGTCGAACACCTCGTCAATCGCGTCCTGCAAGGCCGGATACGGATGCTCCTTGCGCGCCAGGCGGGCCGCCCAGCCGTCACGCACATCGGCCCACAGCACACAGGCCAGCAAGAAGCTCGGCGCCACCGGCTTGCCCTCGCCCACGCGGCGGTCGGTGTCAGCCAGGGCGGCTTTCACGAAATCGCTGCCGGCACGTTCGACCACCACATCCAGCAGCGGGTAAATGCCTTTGGCCAGGCCCAGGTGCTTGAGCTGCGCGATCGAAGTCAGCGCGTGACCGGTCTGCAGCAGCTTGAGCATTTCGTCAAACAAGCGGCTTTGCGGCACATCGGCCAGCAAGGTGGCGGCTTCAACCAGGGGCTTGGCGGTTTTGGATTCGAGCTTGAAACCCAGCGGGCTGAGCTTGGCCGCAAAGCGCACGGCGCGGATGATGCGCACCGGGTCTTCGCGGTAACGCGTGGCCGGATCACCGATCATGCGCAAGGTGTGTTTCTTGGCATCCTGAATGCCGCCGTGGTAGTCAACCACAATCTGGGTTTCAGGGTCGTAATACATCGCATTGACGGTGAAGTCACGGCGCGTGGCGTCTTCGTCTTGCGGGCCCCAAACGTTGTCGCGCAGCACACGGCCACTCGAATCCACCGCATGCTGGATGCCTTCGAGTTGGCGTTTGCTGGTGCGCTCGTTGCCCTTGACCTGCTCGGCCGCCGCATTGTCCAGGTAGGCACGGAAGGTCGAGACCTCGATCACTTCGTTGTCACGGCCTCGCCCGTACACCACGTGCACGATGCGAAAACGACGGCCAATGATGAAAGCACGGCGAAACAGGCCCTTGACCTGCTCGGGCGTCGCATCGGTGGCCACGTCAAAGTCTTTGGGGCGCAAGCCCAGCAACAGATCGCGCACGGCGCCGCCCACGATGTAGGCTTCAAAGCCCGCTTGCTGCAAGGTGCGTGTCACGTGGATGGCGCGTTCGTCCACCAGGTTCGGGTCGATGCGGTGCACCGATGCGGGCACTTCGGTGCGACGGCCGAAACTCGGCTTGTTGCCGCCAGCCGGTTTGCCCAGCAGCTTGGTGATGAATTTCTTGATCATTCTTGAAACAGTTCGAGGATGCGCCAGCCACGCTCTGTGGCCAGCTGACGCAACCGAGCGTCAGGGTTCGTTGCCACCGGATGGTGGACTTTTTCCAAAAGCGGCAGGTCGTTCATGGAGTCGGAGTAAAAACTCATCTCTACATCGCCCCAGTCCAGGCCACGGGTGGCCAGCCACTGCGCCACACGGGTGACTTTGCCTTCACGGAACGACGGTGTGCCTTTGATTTCGCCAGTGATCCAGCCCATGCTGTCGCGTTCCAGCTCCACCGCGATCAATTCGCTCACGCCAAAAGCCTGGGCGATCGGGCGGGTCACAAACTCGTTGGTGGCCGTCACGATCATGACCGTGTCGCCGGCGTGCTGGTGCGATCGTACCAGCGCCAGCGCCTCGGGCGTGATGCGCGGGCGAATCACCTCGTCCATGTAGCGATCGTGCGCGCGGGCCGCTTCGGCCGCTCCACGCTCGCGCGCGGCCTGGGTGGCAAAGCGCACGTAGTCATGGATGTCGAGCGTGCCCGCCTGGTAGTGGGCATAGAACTCGTCGTTGCGTTGGTTGAACACGGCCGGATCGTTCCAGCCCAGCTCGGTGGTGAACACCCCCCAGGTGTGGTCCGAATCGATCGGCAAGAGCGTGTGGTCCAGATCGAACAGCGCGAGTTTCATTCGTTCTCCAGCATCGCGCGCACCAGGGGAATGGTCAGAGCGCGTTGCGTTTGCAAAGCATATTGGTCCAAGTGGTCGAGCAGCTGCATCAAGCTGCCCAGATCACGCGAGAAGCGGTTGAGCATGTAGGACATGACCTCGTCGCTCAAAAACAGGCCCCGGGCATCGGCCGCCTGGCGCAACACCGCGCGGCGCTCGGGCTCGTCCAAAACCTGCAAGGCGTAAACATGGCCCCAACCCAAGCGGGTGCGCAGATCGTCGCGCAACTTGAGGTCCGCCGGGGGCATGGCGCCTGCGGCCAGCACCCAGCGCGGCGTACCTACGCGGGGCGTGAGCGCGTTGACAAACCAATTGAATGCAGTGTGCTGCTGCTCGGCGTTGTACAGGTGCACATCGTCCATCAGCACCGCCACCCAATCGTCGTTGAACTCGGGCGGGTTCATGGTGTGCGCATCGAGCCAGCCAACACGGACACCCTGCTCATGGAAGGCGTGGTGCACCGCCTGCAACAAATGGGTTTTGCCAGAGCCGCTCTCACCCCACAAATAACTGGGCACGGGGGCACGGGTGCCACCAGCCGTCCACAAGCGCAGGTGGCTCACCGCCGCTTCGTTGGGGCCTGCAAAGAAATTCTCCAGCGTTGGCACAGAAGCCAAGCCGATGTCCAAAGCCAGCTGCTTCATGCCGGATCGGTCCCTGATCGGTCAGCATCTGTGGGGTGTTGCTGGTACAAGCCACTGCTGAGGTAACGCTGGCGCAAACGGCGCAAAGCCACCAACAGCACTGCACTGGCGGGCAAGGCGATCAGCACGCCCACGAAACCCATCAGCTGGCCAAAAGCCATCAAGGACAAGATGACCGCCAAAGGATGCAAGCCAATGCGCTCACCCACCAGGCGCGGGGTGAGCACGAAACTTTCGATCAGCTGCCCCAGCCCGAACACCACCGCCACCATCAGTACGGCCTGACCGGGCACCAATTGCAACAAACCCGCCAGCAAAGCCAACAGCAGCCCCAGGCCAAAACCCAGATACGGCACGAACACCGCCAGCCCCGTGAAGATGCCAATGGGCAGCGCCAGCTCCAGGCCAAACAGCCACAAACCCAGCGCGTAATACACAGCCAGGCACAGCATGACCAGCAATTGACCGCGCAGGTATTCGCTCAACACGGTGTCGCATTCGCCCATGAAACCGTCGAACACGCTGCGCCATGCAGGCGGCACCAGATCGGCCGTGGCCTGCATCAGCCTTGACCAGTCCTTGAGCAAATAAAACAAGGCCACAGGCACCAGCACCACAAAACCCAGCATCGCAAGCGCAGCGCTGCCGCCGAGCTTGAGTGAAGACATCAATGGTGCCCACCAGTCTTCGCGGTTGGCACTCAAGTACGCGACCAGTTGGCTTTTCAGCTCGCTCAGGTCCAACGACACCGGAATGCCCATTTGCACGAGCCATGGCGTCAGGGATGCGTCGAGTTTGTCAAACAGCACAGGGATTTGGTGCTGCAACAAAGGCCACTCGCGCGCCAGGATCGGCACCAGCAGCAGCACGATGCCCAGCAAGGCCAACAGCGCCACGCTTTCGACCAGCACCACAGCCAAGAGGTGAGGCAAACGCCCACCCGACACGCGCACCAGCTGGAGCACCAAAGGGTTGAGCACATACGCCAGCACTGCAGCCACCACAAAAGGGGCCAGTACAGGGGCCAAAAGCCAGAAAATCAGCACGACCAACAACGCCACGCCACTCCATGCGGCCAAGCGGGACATCAAAAATGGAACAGGTTGCTGCAAGTGGGGCTCGTCTTTTGTCAAAGGAGATCGGGAACCGTCAGGGTGAACCCTTAAAATAAGCGTTGATTTTAGTCTGCCAGCCCGTTTATTGGCCCCCGTACCCCATTTACTTGCCCGCTGAGGGCCGAAACCATGAGCCACACCCCACTTTCATACAAAGACGCCGGCGTTGACATCGTTGCAGGCGATGCCCTGGTCGAGCGCATCAAGCCCTTGGCCAAGAAAACCATGCGCGAAGGCGTGCTGGCCGGCATCGGTGGCTTTGGTGCCCTGTTTGAGGTGCCCAAGCGCTACAAGGAGCCCGTGCTGGTGAGCGGCACTGACGGCGTGGGTACCAAGCTCAAGCTGGCGTTTGAATGGAACATGCACGACACCGTGGGCATTGACCTGGTGGCCATGAGCGTGAACGACGTGCTGGTGCAGGGCGCTGAGCCCTTGTTCTTCCTCGACTACTTCGCCTGCGGCAAGCTCGATGTGGACACCGCAGCGGCTGTGGTGGGCGGTATTGCCAAAGGCTGCGAGCTCTCCGGCTGCGCCCTGATCGGCGGCGAAACAGCCGAGATGCCCGGCATGTACCCAGCGGGCGAATACGACCTGGCCGGTTTTGCGGTCGGCGCGGTCGAAAAATCCAAAATCCTCACCGGCCAGAACGTCAAAGCCGGTGACGTGGTGCTGGGCCTGGCTTCGAGCGGCGTGCACTCTAACGGCTTCAGTCTGGTGCGCAAGTGCATCGAGCGCGCAGGCTCAGAAGCCCCCGCCACCCTGGACGGTAAGCCCTTCAAACAAGCCCTGATGGAGCCCACCCGCCTGTACGTGCTGAACGTGCTGGCCGCATTGGCGGCGCACCCCATCAAGGCACTGGCCCACATCACGGGCGGTGGTTTGCTCGAAAACATCCCCCGCGTGCTGCCCGAGGGCCTGGCCGCTCACCTGCAAAAAGGCAGCTGGCCCCAAACCGAACTGTTCGCCTGGCTGCAAAAAACCGCAGGCATTGACGACATCGAGATGAACCGCACCTTCAACAACGGCATCGGCATGGTGGTGGTGATTGACGCCGCCGAAGCCGAGCGCTGCGCGGCCACTTTGCGTGCCGCTGGCGAGCAGGTTTACACCATCGGTGTGATTGCCGCCCAAGGCAGCGGCGAACAGGTCGTCGTGGCCTGATCAGCCGGGCGCATCGCCTGAAAGTTCGCGCAAGCGGACTTTCAGCGCCGCCTGATCGGGGGCCGAAGGCTCGGCGCCCAAATAAACCTGCAAGTCATGCAAGGCCTCCTGCATGTGGCCCAGCTCGGCATGGACCAGACCGCGATCGCGCCGCTCGGTCCACACTTCCGGCAAGAGCACCACCAGGCGATCCAAGACCGACAGCATGCGCGGCCAGTCTTCTTGCGCGCGGAACACTTCCTTGAGGTTGCGCAACATGCGGGCCAACAAATCGCGTGGCGGGCAGGCCTGCAAATACAGCCCCAGATGCGTTTCGCCGCTGTCCAGATCGGCACCTGCAGCCCAATCCACATCGTCGCGGTACGGACCCAGCCGTTCTGCCAAGTTCTCCAAGCCGAGCGATTCGCCGGTCAGCGGGTCCAGCACGACCAGACCGCCTTCGAGTGCAACCTTGACCAAAAAGTGTCCCGGAAACGAAATGCCTTGCGCGTGCAAGCCCAAGCCTTGCGCCAGCTCCAGCCAAATCACGGCCAATGAAATGGGCAAGCCCCGACGCGTTCGCAGCACCTCTTGCAAGTAGCTGTTTTCCGGCGCATAAAAATCATTGGCATTGACGCCAAAACCCATGTCTTTGTAAAACACCTGCGCCAAGATCGCCAGACGGGTCAGCTCGTCGGCATCTTCGGGCAAGCGGGCTTTGACTTTTTTCAGCAAGCGCTCGACATCGTCCAGCACATGCTGCACATCCAGTTCGGGCTCTTCATCTTGCGCCAGACTGGCCGCTGCTTCCAGCAATGGGAAGTGATCGTCGCTTTGCACCAGGCTGGCAAAGTAATCCAATGGCGAGACGGGTTCAAATTTCAAATCCATGGCTCAGACCCGCGTTTTTCAACGCTTGAGGAAGGCCTTCAGGCGCACGCCTGTGGCCCACAAAGCACCAAAGTACAACAGGGCCGAAGCCAGCAAAACCACCACCATCCAGCCGATGCGCAGCCAAGGCGTCTGACGCAGCCCCACCCAGGGCAACTGGTGCGCAGCCAGCCACAACAAAGCCGCCAACAAGCCCGTGGCCACCAGCACCTGCAAGGCAAACCGCGCCCAGCCCGGCTGGGGTTTGTAACTGCCTCGGCGCAGCAAGCCGATCAACAACCACAGGGCATTGACCAAGGCGCCCAGGCCAATCGACAGCGCCAACCCGGCATGCTGCAGCCAAGGCACAAACAACAGGTTGAACAGCTGCGTGATCACCAGCACCACCACCGCGATCTTGACCGGCGTGCGGATGTCCTGGCTGGCGTAGTAACCCGGGGCCAACACCTTGATGGCCACCAAACCCATGAGGCCAATGCCGTAGCCGGTGAGCGACAAGGTGGTTTGCTGCACATCGCGGTCGGTGAAGGCACCGTAGTGGTAGAGCACCGCCACCAAAGGCTCTGAAAACACCAACAGTGCCGCCGCACAGGGCAAGGCCAGCAGCAAGACCAGGCGCAAGCCCCAGTCGAGCATGGCGGCATAACGGTCGGCGTCGCCCGTGGCTTTGGCCGCCGCCAGCTGCGGCATCAAAACCGCACCCAGTGCCACGCCCAGCATGGCGGTGGGGAACTCCATCAAACGGTCCGCATAGCTGAGCCAGCTCACGCTGCCGGGGGCCAGGTGTGAAGCGATCTGGGTGTTGATGAGCAAGGAAATCTGGGCCACGCCCACGCCCAGCAAAGCCGGGGCCATCAGGCGCAAGATGTTGCGGGTGGCCGGATTGGTCCAGGCATGCCGCATGGCCGATGGGCTCAAGCCCACGCGCGGCAGCAAGCCCAAGCGCTTGAGCGCCGGGATCTGCACCAGCAATTGCAAAACGCCACCGAGCATGACGCCTGCGGGCAAGGCATAAACGGCTTCAACGCCCCGCGCAGCCAGCCAGGGCGACAAGCCCAGGGCCGCCGCGATCACGCTCACATTGAGCAGCACCGGCGTAGCGGCAGGCACAGCAAAGCGCTTCCAGGTGTTCAAGATGCCCGCGGACAGCGCCACCATCGACATGAAGGCGATGTAGGGGAACATCCAGCGGGTCATTTGCACAGCCGACTGGTAACCCTGTGGGTCTTGTTGCAAGCCGCTGGCCAAAGCCCAGACCAGCCAGGGCGAGGCCAGCACGCCGAGCACCGACAGGGCCAACACCGACCAGGCCAAGGCCGTGGCCACGCTGTCGATCACGTCTTTGGTGGCTTCGTCGCCATGCTGGGCACGGCTGGCTGCCAGCACCGGCACAAAGGCCTGGCTGAAGGCGCCCTCGGCAAACAGGCGGCGAAACAGGTTGGGAATGCGAAAGGCCACATTGAAGGCGTCGGTCAGGGCGCTGGCCCCGAAGGCCGAGGCGATCAACAGCTCGCGCACCAGCCCCGTCACCCGGGAGGCCAGCGTGAAAATGGAAACGACAGAGGCAGAACGTAGGAGGCTCACAGGCAAAGAGTGTAGCGGCCCATGGGCTCTGTCTTGGCCACTTGACCTGCAGAGGGAGAAATGGCTGATTCCTTCTGCTAGAATGCTGGGTTCGCTGACAACATCCTCAGACCCCAAAGGAAATCATCATGGCATCAGCTAAGCCAAAGAAAAAGAACCCCCGTCTTGCCTCCGGCCGTAAACGCGTCCGCCAAGACATCAAGATCAACGCTGCGAATTCTTCGCTGCGTTCCAAATACCGTACCGCTGTCAAGAACGTTGAAAAAGCTGTTCTGACTGGCGACAAGACAAAAGCCA
>JACCDQ011051936.1_pt1 | contig 11167 bp, 9 predicted proteins | sample 7446031 | NCBI WGS metagenome assembly JACCDQ01 (sample SAMN15323442, study PRJNA562643) | freshwater metagenome | isolation source: river surface water | place: USA:Blue River Watershed | collected 2017-08-17
GATTTTGGCATTATTGCCATGGGTCGTTTTGGCGGTGAGGAACTTGGCTTTGGTTCCGACGCCGACATCATGTGTGTCTATAAAACCAAGCCAGGGGTTGCCGGTGAGGTTGCGCAAAAAGTTGCCGAAAGAACTATTTCCGAGCTCAAGCGCTTAACCACAGATCAGGTTCTTGAGTTTGAACTTGACCTGGACTTGCGACCCGAGGGTAAGAACGGTCCGGTCGCTAGATCTATTGAGTCTTACGCTGCCTATTACGAGCGCTGGTCAAACACCTGGGAGGCTCAGGCGCTAACCCGTGCCCGTCCGATTGCCGGCAGCGCAGAGCTGAGAAACGAATTCCTAGAGTTGATTAATAAGTACCGCTATCCAAGTGAAATGTCGGAGAGTGCGGCAATGGAGATTCGCCGCATCAAGGCCCGTGTTGAAACTGAGCGCCTGCCGCTTGGTGCTGACCCAAAGCGTCACCTGAAGCTTGGGCGTGGCTCACTAAGTGACGTTGAATGGCTAGTGCAGCTGTTCCAAATGCAATTCGGTAACGAACACCCTGCTATCAGAACGCCTAAGACGCTCGAGGCGCTTGATGCGATGGTGACTGAGGGTTTGATTGCCGAACATGATGCCCGAGTGCTGAGCGAAGCGTGGTTACTCGCCTCAAGGCTTCGTTCGGCAAGCGTGCTCTGGGCGAATAAGCGAATAGATGTTTTGCCAACCGATCGCAAGGCTCTCGAAGGCATGGCCAGAATTCTGGAATACCCACGCGGTAGCGCAACTCAACTTGAAGATGATTACCTTGCCTTCACTCGTCGAGCACGCAGCGTCTACGAGCGCCTCTTCTACGGCACCTCAGAAGACAACCGATACGAGTAAATCCTTAACAAAAAAAGGACCCCACCTTTCGGTGAGGTCCTTTTTAATACTTCCGAACTTATTACACGCCGTAGTAAAGCTCGAACTCGTATGGGTGAGGACGTAGAGCAAGAGGCTTGATTTCCTTCTCGCGCTTGTAGTCAATCCAAGTTTCGATTAGGTCCTTGGTGAACACGTCGCCCTGAAGTAGGTAGTCGTGGTCTGCCTCTAGAGCCTTCAATACATCCTCTAGGTTGCCAGGTACCTGAGGAATAAGCTTTGCTTCCTCTGGTGGCAACTCATATAGATCCTTGTCTACCGGCGCGTGTGGCTCGATGCGGTTCTTGATTCCATCTAGACCAGCCATAAGCATCGCTGCGAAAGCTAGGTACGGGTTTGAAGAAGCATCTGGAGCACGGAACTCAATGCGCTTTGCCTTAGGGTTTGTTCCGGTCATCGGGATGCGGATTGCAGCCGAACGGTTACCAGCTGAGTAAACAAGGTTTACTGGGGCTTCGAAACCAGGTACCAAACGGTGGTAGCTGTTTACGGTTGGGTTGGTAAATGCAAGAAGCGATGGAGCGTGCTTCAAGATTCCACCGATGTACCAACGAGCGATGTCTGAAAGACCGCCGTAGCCTGATTCGTCGTAGAACAAAGGCTTGCCTTCTTTCCACAATGACATGTGAACGTGCATACCTGAACCGTTGTCACCGAAAAGTGGCTTTGGCATGAAGGTTGCAGTCTTGCCCCAACGCTCAGCAACGTTCTTCACGATGTATTTGAACTTCAGGATGTCATCTGCTGATGAAAGTAGGGTGTCGAACTTGTAGTTAATCTCACCCTGACCAGCGGTACCAACTTCGTGGTGGCTGCGCTCAACTTCAAGGCCCACTGCTAGAAGCTCTGAAACGATGTCGTCACGCATGTCAGCGTGCTTGTCGGTTGGAGTTACAGGGAAGTAGCCACCCTTGTAAGGGGTCTTGTTAGCTAGGTTTCCGCCCATTTCTTCGCGACCTGAGTTCCATGCAGCTTCGTCTGAATCGATGAAGTGCATTGAGCCGTTCTGCTTGTATTCGTAGCGAACGTCATCGAAGATAAAGAATTCTGCTTCCGGAGCAAAGAACGCGGTGTCGGCGATGCCGGTGGTTGCTAGGTAAGCCTGAGCCTTCTTCGCGGTCTGACGTGGGTCGCGACCGTAGATCTCTCCGTTGCGTGGGTTGTATACGTCAAACACCATGCAAAGGGTCTTCTGAACGCGGAATGCGTCAATGTATGCGGTGGTCACATCTGGAATCAACTGCATGTCTGATTCGTTGATTGATGCGAAACCACGGATTGATGAACCGTCAAACAGCTGGCCATCAACGAAGAACTGCTCGTCAATTTGCTGTGCTGGAAGGTTGAAGTGCTGCTGCACACCAGGTAGGTCTGTGAATCGAACGTCAAGGAACTTTACGTCATTGTCCTTGATGTACTTGACAACCTCTGAGGCGGTCTTGAACATAGAGAGATTTCCCTTCGAAGGTGAATTGGGGAGCCTGGCGCGTCTTTAAGCCATCAACTGAAGTTTACCGAGGCTATTTGGTCAGGATTGTTCAGTTAATGTTTCGGCAATGTAAAAACTTTGATTTAGGCTCGAATTATGACTGAAACGGCTAATTGGGCAGGCAAAAGACTGGGCCTACCGGAGGATGGACCAGGCTCCTTGGCCAAGATGGGGCGACGCTCGCTGGCCCTAGCGCTGGACTGGGCAATAGCCCTTCTGGTGTCTGGAGCTTTTTTTGGTGGCGATAACACCGCAACGCTAAGTTTCTTCATGTTGGAGCAGTGGCTGCTGGTTGCAACCTTGGGAAACAGTTTTGGCCACCTAGCCGCCGGCATCAAAGTTCAAAAACTTGACGGCAGCCACGTGGGGCTTGTCTCATCACTCGTGCGTATCGGCTTAATTTTGCTCGTAATTCCGGCAGTGATTTGGGATGCCGATAATCGTGGCCTGCACGACAAGGCCGCCAAGACAATTTTGGTGCGTCGCTAATTTAGCCGCGGCGCATCTTGCCAAGCTTGGTTGGGTCAATTCCCTTTGGAATCGGAATATTCATCCCCAAAGACTCAAGGCGCTTTGCAACCACAGAGATTTCTCCGCGACTCATTGACTTCTTCATTTTGTAGAGAGTCTTTGAAAGATCTGGCAGGGCAGTAGCTTCTGCGTCGTTAGTGACATAAACAAACTCAATCGGAGCACCAGGTGCAACGCGGCTAACCTTGCGACGTTCGTCTTCAAGAAGGACTTTCACGCGTGAGCGGGTGCCCTCACCAACCAGCACAACCCCTGCAGGTCCAATTGCTCGGTAAACGGCATCCTGCGATCTAGGGTTCACAGCAACTGGCATTTCAGCTGCGCGCCAACCTTTTCTAATGTTTGCAAGCACTGCGCCAACTGCACCCATTTGACCGGCGATGCGTGAATAAGCAGCACGCTCTGCTTTGCGACCCATGACCACCATTGCTGCGATGAGACCAAACATGGCCCCCATGATGATGAACACCACAAGGTTGACTACATTTCCTGGGAAGACAGCCACATTGAAGGCGGTAAAGGCGCCAAGCACCAAAGTGAAAGCCAAAGCTGCCCAAAGCACCGATGTCTTGTCTTGCTGGGCAGTCATTTTATAGACGGTCCACATTTGTGAAATCTGACCCGGGGCTTTGTTTGCCTTGTTCTTCTTTGCGCTCTTATTGTCTTTAGCCATTTTTAAAGCCTATCTGTTTCGAACTAGTGAACCGCTTGACCAAAGCCATCGCGTGCCGCGGCATCGGCAAGGTGTTGCAGATCGGCCGGAATTTCTAAGCCCTTTTTCTGCATAGAGCTTGCCCAGAGTCGCCCTGCTCGGTATGAGCTTCTCACCAGTGGACCAGATAGCACTCCAAGGAATCCAATTTCTTGGGCTTCCTCAGCCATCTCGGCAAACTCGGTTGGTTTTACCCACCTTGTGACCGGGTGGTGCTTTGGGGTTGGTCGAAGATACTGAGTAATGGTCAAAATGTCAGTCCCGGCATCAAATAGATCCTGCATGGCTTGTGAAATCTCTTCGCGGGTTTCACCCATGCCCAAAATCAAGTTTGACTTTGTGACCAGCCCGGCGTCGCGAGCTTGGGTAAGAACATTTAGCGAGCGGTCGTAGCGGAAAGCCGGGCGAATTTCCTTGAAGATTCTAGGAACGGTTTCAACGTTGTGAGCAAACACCTCTGGTTTTGCATCGAACACTTTCTGAAGCAGCTCAGGCTTTCCAGAAAAGTCGGGAACCAAGATTTCCACTCCGGTGCCAGGTGACTGTTGGTGAATCTGCCTAATGGTCTCGGCATAGAGCCAAGCGCCCTCGTCTTCAAGGTCGTCTCTGGCAACACCTGTGACCGTTGCGTAGCGAAGCTCCATTCGCTTTACCGAGTCGCCCACGCGGCGCGGTTCATCAGCATCAAATGCATCTGGCTTGCCTGTATCAATCTGGCAGAAGTCACATCTTCTTGTGCATTGAGAGCCACCAATCAAGAAGGTAGCTTCGCGATCTTCCCAACATTCAAAAATGTTTGGGCAGCCGGCCTCTTGGCAAACTGTGTGCAGGTTTTCACCCTTGACCAAAGCCTGTAGGGCTTGGTACTCAGGACCCATCTTTGCCGTGGTTTTGATCCAGTCGGGCTTTTTCTCGATTGGCACAGAACTATTTCTGGCCTCGATGCGCAAAAGTTTGCGCTCGGGCTTTTGTGGAGCTTCGTTAGTTTCTATTGTCAAAGCGCAACCTTGCCAATCTGAGTTAAGTGTTTCTGAACCACCTCGGCGGCCATTGCGGGTGTTATTTCTCTGCCTAGTAGTTGAGTCAGAGTGCTGGTTTTTGCGTCACGAATTCCGCACGCAATGATCGTTTCGTAAGGTTCAAGTGAATTATTGCAGTTCAAGGCAAAGCCATGCATCGTGGTGTGTTCGGCAACTCTGATGCCGATGGCGGCAATCTTTACATGAGTATCGCCAATCGGGGCCCAAACGCCGCTGCGGCCCTCTACTCTTTGAGTTTCGAGCCCAAACTCTGCAATTGAATCTATTAGAACCTGTTCTAGCCAGCGCACATAGCCAACCACATCAATTGGCTGGGGTAGTTTCATGATTGGATACCCAACCAGCTGCCCAGGCCCGTGCCAAGTGATTTTTCCACCTCGGTCGACATCTATAACGGGAGTGCCGTCTGTAGGTCTTTCCGAGTCTTCTGTGCGTTTTCCGGCGGTAAACACGCTGCTGTGCTCCAAAAGAAGCACTGTGTCGGGGCGCTTGCCCGAAGCAACTTCTGCGTGCACTTCGCGCTGCATGGCCCAGCCCTGCTCATACCCAATAAAGTCAGGGGCTAAGCCGGCAATCAGGAAGTCGGGCATTGGTCAATTCTAAGTTGGATTACGGTTATCAACAGACTCACACCACAATAAATTTCCCTCAGACGCTTTCGACATGCTTGGGTTGTGTTCAGGCCAAATATCAGGGGAGTGCCAAGGTCAAATCTGCGACCAAGTCTGCGCGGCTGGCTAAGCAAAGATCAGCCTGGCAACCTGGTCCTGTATCGCCCACCGTGGCGCAAGTCATGGGTTCAAACTATTTATGGTGAATCAGATTCAACTCCGATGCTGTCCAGGTCAGGCGTTGTCCACGTGCTAACCAAAAGTGATCGCAACCAGAGATTGAGGCCTCAAAGGCTGAGCCCCCAAAGGCTAAAGCCAGTAAAACATTTGAAGCCGAGGCAGATAATTATTGCCCTATTTGCTGGTTTATTTTCTCTAGCGATTGGCCTGATGATGCTTGAGAGTAAGCCGGCCACATCTGAATATGCAATTGGCTCCGATGTAGTTGCGGTTCAAAAAACTGATGCTGAATGTAGAAAGTACTTGGGCGACCCAAATCTTTTGATTTCAAATAGTCTCGAATTCACCGATGTTCCCGGCCTGCGAGCCACCTTTTCCAGCGAACTGATTTATGGCGGAGTTAGGTCCAGAGACGTTGAAATGACCTGTGCTGAGAAGTCAAAGGCCTATCGTCTAGTTGAGGTTCTTGTGGATGGAAACTGGCAGTTAAAAAAATTTGCTCCAACTAGATAACTAGTTGGAGCAAATAAATTTTAGAAATTAGATTCCAAGAACCGAATCAAAGTTTGCTTCTTCAAGACGTGCCTTAACATCTACCAAGAAACGGCTTGCGTCTGCGCCGTCTACTAGGCGGTGATCGTAAGACAGTGCTAGGTAAACCATGCTGCGAATTGAAATTGAGTCTTGACCATTTGAATCGGTGACTACAACCGGGCGCTTGCTCACAACACCGGTACCAAGAATCGCAACCTGAGGAAGGAACACAACTGGGGTGTCAAATAGTGCACCTCGTGAACCTGTGTTGGTCAGTGTGAATGTGCCACCACCCAGCTCATCTGGTTTTAGCTGATTGTTTCTTGTGCGCGCAGCAAGGTCTGCAATCTGCTGAGCAATCTGCGCGATGTTTAGGGTTGATGCATCGCGAATAACTGGAGTCAGTAGACCCTTCTCAGTGTCCACAGCAAAAGAGATGTTCTCGGTTCCGTGGTAGACGATGTTTTCACCATCGATGGTTGCGTTCAGCTTTGGGTGCACTCGCAAGGCCTCGGCTGCGGCCAGAGCAAAGAATGGCATGAAGTTCAACTTGCCGCCTGTCGCCGCAACAAATTGTGGCTGCACGCGAGCGCGCATATTTGCAATCTTGGTTACATCAACCTCAACAACTGTTGTTAGCTGAGCGGTTGAAACCATCGATGCAACTGCACGTTCTGCAAGAACCTTGCGAAGTCGTGACATTGGTTCTGTGGTTCCGCGAAGTGGCGAAGCTGCACCCGGCACGTAAGGTGCGCTAGGAACTGCGGCTGCGGCAGGCGTTGCAACTGGTGCAGTAACTGCATAAGTTGGAGCAGCCGGAGCAGAGGTTGAGGCAAGAACATCTTCTTTACGAATGCGGCCACCAACACCGGTGCCAGTGATTTTAGAAAGGTCAATACCAATCTCAGATGCAAGCTTGCGAACCAATGGGGTGACGTATCCAGCGTCAACAGATGAGCCTGTTGGTGCTGCAACCGGTGGGGTTACTGGAGCGACTGGTGCGGCAACAGGTGGAGCTACCGGAGCTGCGACTGGAGCCGCAACAGGTGCAGCTACTGCCACCGGGGCTGGGGCTTCAACTGGTGCCGGCTCAGCAACAGGGGTTTCGGCCACCGGTGTAGCTGCAGGAGCTGCTGCGCCTGAGCCACTGCCGATAACTACAAGCACGGCGCCAACCTGAACTGTCTCATCTTCTTGAACCAGAATCTGCTCAATCACGCCAGCAACAGGTGAAGGAATTTCTGTATCAACCTTGTCTGTTGAAACTTCAACCAGCGGCTCGTCTACTGCAACGGTGTCGCCAACCTTCTTCAACCATCGTGTGACGGTGCCTTCGGTAACACTCTCACCAAGTGCTGGAAGAACTACTTGTTCGCTCATTTACTTTTGCTCCTGTTTGGATTTGAAAAATTATGCGTGTGCGTGAAGTGGCTTACCAGCGAGCGCTAGGTGTGCCTCGCCGATAGCTTCGTTCATGGTTGGGTGTGCGTGAACCAGTGTTGCAACGTCTTCTGGATATGCTTCCCAGTTAACAATTAGTTGTGCCTCACCGATCTGTTCGCCAACGCGAGAACCACTCATGTGAACACCGATAACTGGACCATTGTTCTTGCGAATCAACTTAATGAAACCAGCAGTGCCGAGGATCTGGCTCTTTCCGTTTCCACCCAGGTTGTACTCATAGGTTGAAATGTTTCCAGCGCCGTAAGTCTCAATTGCTTTGGCTTCAGAGAGTCCAACAGATGCAACCTCAGGCTCACAGTAAGTCACCTTTGGGATTCCTGTTTCGTCGATGAATGCAGGATTCAGTCCTGCGATTTCTTCGGCAATAAAGATGCCCTGCTGGAATCCGCGGTGAGCAAGCTGCAAACCTGGAACGATGTCACCGGCTGCGTAGACATTTGGCAAGTTTGTTTGAAGACGATCGTTGGTTAGAACGTATCCGCGATCCATTGCAACGCCCTGCTCGTCGTAGCCAAGACCTGCTGTGTTTGGGCCACGGCCTACTGCAACAAGCAAAAGATCTGCTTCGAGCTGCTCGCCGCTTTCAAGGCTAACAACAACACCGGTTTCGCTTTGGGTTACACCTGCGAAACGAACACCAAGTTTGAAGTCAATGCCGCGCTTGCGGAAGGCACGCTCTAGGCCCTTGCTCACAGCTTCGTCTTCGTTTGGAACAAGGTGAGGCAAGCCTTCAACAATGGTCACATCGGTGCCAAATGACTTCCAGATTGAAGCAAACTCAACACCAATAACGCCGCCACCAAGAACGATTGCCTTCTTAGGCACAAAGTTCAACTGAAGTGCGTGCTCAGAAGTAATTACGCGACCACCGATCTCAAGACCAGGCAGTGTGCGGCTGAATGATCCCGAAGCAAGCACAACATATTCACCGGTGTAGTAGTCGGCGCCAACTTGAATGGTTCGTGGGCCAGCCATGCGGCCCTCGCCAGCAACTACAGTGATGTTCTTTGAACCCACTAGTCCGGTTAGTCCCTTGAAAAGACGATCAACAATTGAGTCCCTGTAGGAGTTCACGGCAGGCATGTCAATCGCTCCGAATGTTGCTTGCACGCCGTAGTGGCCAGCGTCGCGAACATTATCGGCAATTTCGGCTGAGTGAAGTAGCGCCTTGGTAGGAATACAGCCGCGGTGCAAACAAGTGCCGCCCAACTTATCCTTTTCAATCAAAGCAACAGATTTTCCAAGTTGAGCCGAACGAAGAGCGGCTGCATAGCCACCACTTCCGCCACCCAGAATTACAACGTCAAAGTTGTGGTCAGCCAATTAATTTCTCCTAAAAAGAGGTTCGTCAATACCTTCAAACTTTACTACTGAAAAGTGCTTATTTATTGCCCGATAGACCCTCTGCAACAGCCACAAGAGTTCGCAGCATTACTCCGGTGCCACCTTTGGGTGTGTAGCCATAGGCCGCACCGCTGTTATCGGCAGGTCCGGCGATGTCTAAGTGAGCCCAATCAATCTCGGCAGGCACGAATTCACGCAGGAAGTGACCACCAATCAACATGCCACCGGCGCGATTGCCAATCTTCACATTTGCGATATCTGCCACATCTGAGTTCAAAAGTGAGCGCAGTTCAGCAGGCAAAGGCATGTGCCAGACCAACTCACCAGCTTTAGCGGCTGCCGTTTCAACGGTCTTGATTGCCTTTTCTGCACCCATCAAGCCGGCATAGCGATTGCCGAGGGCAATAGTTGCTGCCCCAGTCAGGGTGGCAATATCAATAATTAGGTCAGGCTTGGTTTCCACGGCGGCTGAAAGCCCGTCGGCAAGCACCAGGCGGCCTTCTGCATCGGTGTTAAGTACCTCAACGCTCTTGCCGTTTCTAATCTTGATGACATCATCTGGTCGTTGAGCGGTGCTAGATGGCATGTTTTCTGCCAGGCATAGCCACGCGGTGACCTGAACAGGCAACCCTAACCGCGCAATTGCCACAATGGTCTGATACGAGGTAGCGGCGCCAGTCATGTCGTACTTCATACCAACCATTGATTCGGCCGGTTTCAGGCTGAGGCCACCGGTGTCAAAGGTGATTCCTTTGCCTACCAGCGCTAAGTGCTTTTTTGCGCCCTTTGGCTTGTACTCGATCTTCACCAATCGCGGTGGACGGCTAGAACCCATACCAACCGCAAGAATGCCGCCAAAGCCATCCTTGGCTAGGGCTTTTTCGTCCCAAACCTGAATTTTTAGGCCAAGGCCTTTGATTCCAGATTGAACTGCCTTCACCATGCTCGCCGGATACATCTCATTTGGGGGAGTGTTCACTAGGTCTCGAGTCACGTGCACGGCTTCGCTAAGAACCTGAAGTTGATTTAGCTCTGAGTTAGATATTTTTGAGTCCGAAACTAGGGTTACCTTTTTTAGAAGAGCGGGCTTAATAGATGCCTTGCTCTTGCGGCCGTTGTACTCGTAAAAACCAAGGTGCAAGCCTTCAATCAGCGCAAGTGAGTTGTCTTTGTTTAGCGCGCCCAGATCTACAACCACCTCAGTGAAAGCTCGCAAATTGCGCGAAATAGCTCCACCAAGATTGCGTAGAGCATTCGCGTCAAATTTCTCTGACCCCAGACCAAGTAGCGCAAACACTGCGCCATTTGGTGCGGCTACTTTGGTAATTGATTCGCTCGCTGCTGATGCGCCCAACTGTTCCAGGTCGTGCTTGGCGAGACTTGAAGTGTCTGAATCTGACTTTGTCAGTTGCAACTTCTTAGATTGTTCTTTGACGCCAACCACATAGGCTGTGTCTTTTTTGAATACTGGGGATTTGCTGGCAATCGTGATCTTTAGTGAGCTCATGTTTCTATGCTAAACCCGTCAAGTTAGGATAAAACCATGACCCACTCAAGACAACTCTTTGAATTCAAAGACGAATTCGCTGACGTGCCAAAGGGCCTTCATCTCATCGCGGGTCTCACCGGTTTCACAGATGCCGGCTCCACCTTGAACCTTGTCGCTGATCATATTTTTGCCAACCTGAGCACTCAGCTTGTAGTTCAGTTCAAGAATGACGAGCTTTTGGATTACCGCTCACGCCGACCGGTCATGTTCTTTGAACGAGACCACATCGAGCACTATGAGCCGTCGGTACTTGGAATTTACCTGGTTCACGATGAGGCTAATCAACCATTCCTTTATCTGCACGGTTATGAGCCTGATTTCAAGTGGGAGGCCTTTGCTGAGGCAGTGGTTGATCTTGTGCGTGGTCTAGAGGTAGAAGACTTTACCTGGGTACACTCAATTCCTTTCCCAATTCCGCATACTCGCGCCGTAGGGGTGACCGTTTCCGGAAATCGTCTTGACATCATTGACGCGGTTTCTGAGTGGAAACCGCAGACTCAGGTACCAGGCAATGTTCTTCACTTACTCGAGTACAGACTCAGCGAGATCTCACTTCCGACCGTAGGTTATGTGATGTTGGTTCCGCACTACCTAAGCGAGAGTGAGTACCCACAGTCTGCGTTGGTTGCTTTCGAGCACATTTCTTCGGCCACCGGTTTGGTTTTTCCGACTGATGCAATTCGGGAAGACAGCGTTGAATTTTTGGCCAAGCTAAAAACTCAGCTTGAAAAGAACGAAGATTTGCAGAAGCTAGTGAAGAACCTAGAGCAAGGCTACGCATCGGAGAACATTGGCCCTAACCGC
>JACCDQ011455502.1_pt1 | contig 11167 bp, 9 predicted proteins | sample 7446031 | NCBI WGS metagenome assembly JACCDQ01 (sample SAMN15323442, study PRJNA562643) | freshwater metagenome | isolation source: river surface water | place: USA:Blue River Watershed | collected 2017-08-17
ACCTATAAAGAATTTGTACCTAAGATTCCCTCCGTACCATGGCTATAAAACATCAACTCAGTCTGGAAGTACCTGATACTAATAATGTTAAGGTAATACGTGTATTCGACACCAGTCTGTACGCAACTAATTTTGATACTAGCTGTGGTCTATTACAGATAACTGCTCCTGGATTCAACATACCGGTAAACATCGATGTACTCCCACATTTTAACCTGGTTCTGAACGCCTGTACTTTGGGTATTCAGCATGCTGGTTGTGGGGAAGTAAGTGCGTCTATACCAGATGGTATCTACCAGATCCGGTACTCAGTTGCTCCAAACGATAAAGTATTTGTAGAATATCACCACCTGCGCGTGACTCAGACGATTAACAAATGGTCAGGAGAGCTAGCTAAGCTGGAGATGGCTGCATGTGAACCAGCAGCTGATGTTAAGGAAAAACTTAACGAACTAAATCTTATCAAGAGTTTTATAGATGCCGCTAAAGTAAAAGTAGAGTATTCTCATCAGCCTCAACAAGGTATGGAGCTGTTGATCTACGCCCAGAAAAAGCTCAATAAATTTTCTGGTCCGTGTGTGAATTGTTAAACTAAAACCATAACCAACATGGCGATATGTCAAAACTGCGGAGCTGTGCTTACCTGTGGATGCCAGCAACGTACTACCAGTACTGGACAGCCAGCCTGTCAGAACTGTTTAGCTGATTATGAGCAACAGATTGCTCAGCAACAAAGAATGGTTGAGCAGGCGATGCAGGCTAAACTAAATCCAGATACGTACCTGAATTCCTAACAGAGATGAAGAATTACTTGCTTGATAAAGAACGTTATTACATCAACTATGCTGATGCAGTATATAGCGACTTCTTGAAGACTCGTTACGGTATTAAAACCTGTAAGCCTTCTGGAAACGCTACGCTTGCCGCTATGAGAAAAGACCTGGTGGACTGGCAGCAAAACGAAGATAACGGAGCTTTGACGCAAACAAGTATTTCTTACATTACCTGGTTAGGCGTAAACTACGATCTGGATGAGATCGAGATGACTAATACAGGAGCAGGTTACTTACAATCACCTGTACCTCATGGACCGACTAATTTAGCATTAAGCTACAACTACGGTACCAATCAGTCCCAGAATATCATCGAGGTAAACACAGGAGGATGCGTTACACGTATCAACCTGAACCCGTCTATCCAGATCAACAACTCTAATACAGGTACTTATGTGTTTGTTCAGGAGCTTCCTGCTTACACCTGGACTATTGATCACAACCTAGGTTATATACCTAACATCTTTATCCAGGATACTGACGGTAGGGATATCGACGGAATTGTGGATGAAGCGAATTCAACTCAGGTAATTATATCATTCACCAGCCCGGTTGCTGGAACAGCCTACTTATCGTAATGCCTACAACGCCTCAAAAGTCGAAAGCGTTTTATTACGACATAGACTTAAAGAATAACCAGATCGTAAATGTTAAACTGCATCCCCTAACGACTGCAGAACGGACTACGCTTGGTTCTACTTTAGGTACAGCAGACAAAGGCTTGACGGTATATGATATAACCTTAAAGACCATATTTAGCTGGGATGGTTCAGCCTGGGATACCCTTAAGCTAAGTGCTACCCAGATGGCACAGATTGAGGAAGCTTATAATAAGATTATTCGGTCATTAGCAGTTACAGGTAACCAGACTTCTAAAACGATAACGCTGACTGCCCAAGATGGTTCTACCGTTTCTGGATCATTTAATGATTCATACGTACACAGTCAGACCCTAGATGCAACGCAGTGGACGATTAACCATAATCTTAATCGATATCCAAGTGTTCATATTGTAGACTATAATAATAACGAAGTAATAGGAGATCTACGCTATACAACAGTTAACCAGGTGGTACTGACTTTTTCAGAACCCTTTAGCGGTAGCGCATTTTTAAGTTAATAGATAACGATGGCTAAAAGATTTCTGACCAGTATAGACCTTAGTAAAAACCAGATTCTGAACGTAGCTGTTCATAACCTGGCAGCAGCTCCGTCTACACCCGTTTATGGTCAGATGTATTTTAATACCGTATCTAACCGCATGTACTTCTATGACGGAAGTATTTGGGTAGATATGACTGGTGCGATTCAGAACATCCTGGGAGGTGCTGGTCTGTCTGTATCTTTTGTTAACTCAATAGCTACTCTTGACGTAAATGTTGATAACGCTACTGTTGAGATTAACTCTGATAGTATCCGGGTAAAAGACCTGGGTATTACATCTGCTAAGATCAACGACGGTGCAGTAACTACGGTAAAGGTTGCGGGTAATGCTATCACCTTAAGTAAACTTCAGCAGATCGGATCTTATAGAGCTCTGGGTAACGTAACCGGATCTCAGGCTAACGTAAGTGAAGTAGTCATTGTAACAGACCTGGCTAATGCATCTACAACAACTTTAGCTACTTCTACTGCTATAAAGTCTTACATAGACACTACAGTAGGTAGTCTTGGTAATTTAGAAGGAGCCTGGAATGCATCTTCAGGATCTTTTCCTGTAGGCGTAAGTCCGGTATCTGGTACCAAGAAAGGAGATTACTGGTATGTTACTACAGCCGGTACTGTGGGTGGTGTTAACTTTAATGTAGGTGATGTTATCATCGCAAAGATAGATGCGGCATCTACAAGCAGTGCAGCTGACTGGATTCAGTTAGAAGTAAACCGGGATCAGGCTACTGAAACCGTACTGGGTATTTTAAGAATAGCAACACAAGCTGAGGTAAACGCAGGTACTAATGATACGGCAGCTGTTACACCACTTAAGCTAAAGACTTATTTAGATAACAATGCTGGAGGTGGTTTTGCTGCCGATCTTACGGGATCGTCGACATCTTATGCTATAACACACAATCTAGGAAGTAAAGACGTTACTGTAGAATTATATGAAGTAGCCACAGGAGAAACAGTTTATACTGATGTCGTAAGAACGTCAACAAACGTAGTAACCATAGGGTTTGCTACAGCACCTGCATCGGGAGAATACCGGGTAGTAATAAAGAAATAAGTTCAATTTGTCCTATATGTAGATGACCAAGTTCCTACAAGATCTTTTATTTAAGGGTGCCTTAGCTGTCGATGGTGTAGTTACGCTATCTACATTAGCCGGTGCAAGTAACAGAATGGTGGTTGCCAACGCAGCCGGTGTATTATCTACTCAGGCTATTCCGACTGTATCACTAACGGATACACTTAATTCGGTAACTACTCGTGGTAATACGACAACCAACAGTATAACAGTTGGTGGTTTAACTACTACAGGAATAACGCTAACTAATAACGGTAATCTTACCACATCAAATCAGTTTTATGGTTTAGTGACTAACTATACTGATGGAATCTTTGTTGGATGGGATGTATCGGCTGTTTACCTAGGGTATAAAATGGGAAGTCTCCCGATTCACCTGGGGACAAACGGAACAGGTAATTTTTTAATCAAGACTACCGGTAACACCATTCTTGAGAACGGTAAATTACTAGTCGGTTTATCAACTGACAACGGTTATAATGTAGATGTTGCTGGTACAATTAGAAGTAATGTCTACTGGTCTAATAACGGGACCTTATCTGCTCCAGTTCTTTCTTTTAATTCAAGTAACAGAGTAGTTCTTGACGTACAAGGTTACGGAGCTGTTACAATGGCAACGTTAGGAGTCGGTGGTCAACTTTCGGTAAACGGTATAGTAGCGTCTTCAGGACAACATATTGTTAGAGGTGGAACTACTGCTGTTAATACACCATTTGTTTCTTATGGTATCGGTAGACCAGATGCTGATTACTCTCTTACTAATTTAGCTGGAGTTGGTGGATATTATTCAGGAACAGCATGGTATAACGGACTAGGCCTTTCGTTCTTTGTTTCTAAAGGAACCGATATTACAGGAGGTGCAAACAGTTTTGAAGCTGCTAAGATTACTCCTGACGGAGCATTCCTTTTAGGTAACCTGGCTGAAATTGGTACTTATGACAGCGGATCAGGAGGAACTAACATTAACTCATATCTCCAGTTAGAAGGACATAACTCAGACGGTTACGGTGATGGAGTTGTTTTAAAATATTCAAGAGGTACTAAAGCTTCTCCTGCTGCGGTTCAAACTGGGGACTTACTAGGTGGTTATTACTTTAAAGCCTATACGAACGGAGATTATGCTACCCAGTCTTTTATAGAATCATATGTTACAGGACAAGCTTCGTTTGCTAAAACAAACTTACAGTTTGCAACAGGTAACGGATATAACCAGGGTGGTTTTGTTTGGATGACGTTAAACGAGGATGGAAAACTCCTTGTTGCTAATCCAGGTCAGTTTACTGATAAAGGCGATTATAAGCTTCAGGTAAATGGAAATAGCTACTTAGGAGGTAATCTAAGTATCACAAGCGCTGCTGGTGGAGCTATTGAGTTCTTTCCAGAAGGAGGTAGTAATGCTACTTATTCCTGGATGAGAGCCAAGTTAGGCAGCGGTTTAGCTCCGACATTAGCCTGGTATGGTGACGTATCAGGTGCTTATAAAGCTTATGGAATTTACGGTCCAGATGTAACATACGATGGACTTTTAATATATCGTGAAGCACCATCACTTGCTGATGTAATTCTAATGGGAGCGACCAGAATCGCGCTTCCGTCCACACAGAAGTTTGTATGGTCTAGTTCAACAAACGTTGTAGATACACCAGATCTTGGTTTAGCAAGGGAAGCTGCCGGTCTGCTACAAATTAATAACAGTTCGTTAAATACGTATGCGAGCTTGAAATTATTAAATCTTACTGCTACAGGTTTAGCAGGATCCGGAACCAGAATGGTAACAGTAGACAGCAATGGTCTACTAGGATCCCAAGCTATACCTTCAGGCGGAACAGGGTCCACTACTTTATCTGGTTTAACTGATGTAACTATTACATCTGCTGCTAACAACCAGTTACTAAAATATGATTCTGGTACAGGTAAATGGATTAACTGGACTCCTAATTACTTAACTTCTTATACTGAAACATATCTAGGTACTGTCACTTCTGTGGCGGCTTTAACTATTGGTACGTCTGGTACAGATATTACCAGTACAGTAGCTACATCTACAACTACTCCGGTTATTACTTTAAACGTTCCTGACGCTAGTGTAACAGCACGTGGTGTTGTAACTACAGGAACGCAATCTTTTGCTGGTTTAAAAACATTCAGAGGTACTACTGCTTCTGATGGACCTACATTAGGATCTGAGTTAACAACTACAGGTTCAGGAACTAACTGGTCAGGTTCAGGCTTTGCTACAGGTTATACTCATACAACTGGATCAACAGCTGTATTGACAACAGGTTTAGCTGCCGTAACGGGTAATTTTTATAAAATAGTACTTACAGTAACAGGTAGAACTGCTGGTTTTGTTCAGTTAGATTTTGGAGGATATAGTAATTTTGTTTCAGGCTCTTTCACAATTTCTACCAGAACATCAAGCACAGCTGCTTTAACTCTTACCCCTACTACCGATTTTAACGGTACTGTAGTACTGAGTATAAAAGCGATTGTTTCATATTCGGCTGTACAGACTTTCCAGAATAGTTCAGGTACAAACACATTAGAATATAGAGGTACAGCAGATAGTATTTATTTTGGATTAAACGCAGGTAAGAATGCTAGCTCTGTAGCAACAAATAACGTTATTCTGGGTAATAACGCTGGTGTAGGTATTACAGATGGTACAGACATAATTGCTATCGGAAGTAATGCAGCTACAATAACTGCAGAAGTTAATAATATAATAGCAATCGGTTCTTCTGCATTACAGAATACCAGAGGAGTTAATAATATTGCTATCGGTAGAAGTGCTTTATCATCTGGTGGTATTTCTGCAGGAAACGTATCTATAGGTAATTTTACCAGTACTGCTTCTGCAAACATATATTATACGGTAGCTATAGGTCAAGGTGCTGGATATAGTAATACTGGAATTAGTAATACTATCATTGGATACGATGCTTCGTATCATAAAGCTGCTGGTGACGGTAACACTATTATTGGATATCAGGCAGGTAAGTATCTGAGTGGTTTTACAGCTAATACGTCGATGAGTAACTCTATCCTTATTGGATATGAGACAAGACCATCAGCGATTTCTCAGACTAATCAGATTATTATTGGTTACAACGTTATTGGTCAAGGGTCTAATACAACTAGTATTGGTAACTCATCAACTACGCTGACATACCTGTACGGATCTGTACAGCAAACTGCTGTTACATCGTCTATGATTAAAGTAGACAGTGTAGGTAAGATTGTTGCTGCTGTTGCGGGTACTGATTACTTAACAAGCGTTTCTGTATCTAATATTAATGCTACAGGTACACCGTCATCAACAACGTATTTACGTGGTGATGGTACTTGGTCTACTATATCTGGTGGAGCTGGTGGAACGGTAACATCAGTCTCAGTTGTATCTGCTAACGGATTTGCCGGAACAGTAGCCACGGCTACGGCAACACCGGCTATTACTTTAACGACTACTATAACAGGTATCCTTAAAGGAAATGGAACTGCTATTAGTGCAGCGGTAGCTGGAACTGATTACCTGACGTCCTCTGACCTTTCAGGTTATTTAACATCTGCTACGGCAGCTAGTACATATCAACCGTTAGATGGTGATCTTACAGCAATCGCTGCATTAGCTGGCACGTCAGGCTTCTTGAAAAAGACAGCTGCTAACACATGGACGCTTGATACTAATACTTATCTAACGTCTTATACTGAGATCTATCAGGGTACTGTAACATCTGTTGCCGCATTAACATTAGGAACCACAGGTACAGACTTATCGTCTAGTGTTGCTACTGGAACTACAACTCCTGTTATTACTTTAAATGTACCTACAGCTTCCGCTTCTAACAGAGGAGCTTTAAGTGCAGCTGACTGGAGTACGTTTAACGGAAAACAGTCAGCTATAACGCTTACTACTACGGGTAACTCTGGTGCTGCAACATTTAGTACAAATACGTTAAACATACCTACGTATACTTTAGCAGGTCTTGGTGGCCAGGCATCGTCAACTAACTTGACTAGTTTAAGCGGATTGACTTATGCTTCTACATCTTTTGTAAAGATGACGGCTGCAGGTACTTTTGCTCTGGATACTAATACTTATTACCTGGCTAGTAACCCTAACGGTTACACAACTAATACAGGTACTGTTACTACTGTGTCGGTTGTATCAGCTAATGGTTTTGCGGGTACTGTGGCAACCGATACAACTACTCCTGCTATTACGCTTAGTACAACTATTACTGGTTTACTTAAAGGTAATGGTACAGCGATCAGTGCTGCTACAGCTAATACTGATTACTTGGCTGTAAACAATCCTGTTTACACAGGTACATTAAGTACAGGAACATTAACTTATACACCTGCTAACTTGTTTTTATCTGCGCAACGGTCGCAGAATTCGTTTATCCAGGCTGTATTCCAGAATACAAATGCGGGTGCTACGGCATCATCAGACGTGGTTGTTAATAATAACCTGTCTACTGATACGACGTATTACGGAGATTTTGGTATTAATAGTTCAGCTTTTACAGGCTCAGGATCTCTTGCGTTAGCAAACGCAGTTTATTTGACTGCAACAACAGGAGATCTTGTGTTAGGAACAACAACTTCTAACGCGGTGCATATTGTTGTTAACAGCGGTGCAACTGATGCTGTTACTATTAAGACAACTGGTCAGTTCCAGTTACCAGGATATACTAGTACAAGTTCATTTACAGGAACAGCTGCTGGATACCTAGCTTTTGATAGTAGTGGTAACATTCTTTCTGTAGCAGCACCTAGTGGAGGTGGTGGTTATACTGTTACTACACAGACAACTACTTATAGTGTAACGGCTACTTCTGGTACAACGATTGTGAAAGGAGATACCACTGAAGGAACATTTACTATTACGTTACCTACTGCTGTGGGTAATGCAGCAACCATTATGATTAAGAAAACAGCAGGTACTGCAGCTCTAGTTGTAGATGGAGCTGGTACAGAAACGATAGATGGTGGCTTAACAGCTACGCTAAATAAAATTAATGAATCAATAATGCTTATCTCAGATAATGCTAACTGGCAAATAGTTTAATAATATGTCATACAACCCAAGTAATCCTAATGGACAGGCTACCATGGCGAACTCTGCGCCAGTAGTTATTGCGTCTGATCAGTCGAATGTTCATACTAATATCAGTAATGCTGGTATTATAGATACGTTTGGAAGGCTAATGGTATCTCAGCAGTACAACGATATAGATATCCAGTTTTTCCGCGATGATCCCAACAATACTTTAACTGTTACAGCTGCCGGTGGAGGTACTGCTGTACAGCAACCAGGATATGCTCAGTTTTCTACGAGTACAGGTACAACCGGTTCTATAAAAGGAGTATCTCTGGATAAGACTCACTACCACTCTGGAGGTGAGATCTTTGCATTATTTACTGTTGCATGGTTAGACGGTGGTCAAGCTACATCTTTTCAACGCGTAGGTTTATACGACACAACTAACGGAATCTTTATTGGCTATGAGAATACAACCTTTGGTGTTACTGTAAGGACCGGTGGTGTAGATACCCAGGTAGCAAAAGCTTCTTTTAACGTAGATACCTTATCTGGTGACTCAACTTCTAAGTTTACCAGAGGTGGTGTTCCGGAAGCTATAGACCTTACTAAGACTAATATTTTTCGTGTTCGTTTTGGTTGGTTAGGATCAGCTCCTATTCGTTTTGAGGTACAGGCTCCTGATGGAGATTGGGTTTTGTTTCACATAGTTAGACAACCTAACTTATCTGCAACACCTTCTATACAGTCACCGGATCTCCCAATGACTATAGAGATTACTAAAACTGCTGGTGCAACCAACATCAGAATGAACTCTAACTGTTGGGGAGCTGGTATTCAGTATGACTCAGGGGACTGGACAGAAACATCATCTTTAGGTACTGTTGTAAACAATGTTGTTGAGTATAACACCGCAGGATTAGGTTCAGCATCTGTATATGTAGCTACTACAACTACAGGTACCATGATTTTTGAAGCTACCATTGACGGAAAGAACTGGTTTACACACGCAGGTGTGATTGACCCTAATATCGGTGGAACTGACTTAATTGTTCAAGGTGCTGTTACGCCAACTGCAGGAGCTTACTATAAAATACCTATTACCGGTTTTAGATCTGTAAGACTTAGAACAGCAACTACTTTAGGAGCGGCTGTTTCTTTATATTTTGTAGGAGATACTCATGACATCTTTCATGATGTAACACCTGCTCCTCATAACATAGGTTTTACAACAGTACACAAAGACGGTGAATACACAACAGCCCAAACTGGTACTAACCTTTGGGTACCTACCACAGGTAAAAAATATGTTATTACCGATCTTACAATTACTACTGGAGGTACAACAGGTGGTTTAGTAACATTGTTTCAGGCAGCATCCGGAACAACTGCTTTTTCAGCTGGTACAACACCTGCTATATTCAGAGGAAACTTTTTCCCTTCAGCTACGGTTGCTCCTGGTGTAGTAAAACCTTTCCCGGTACCTTATGTTTCTACAACAGTAGATCACACACTTCACGTAACTACTTCGGCAGCTATGACAGTATACATTCAGGTAAATGGATACGAAATTTAATAAATGAGTAAAACTTAATCTTTGACTAATTGGATGTTAGAGCTAAAAGAAAAACAGATTATCGGAAATGAGATCCACGTCATCGCAGAATATAATGTCTACAATGGCGACAAAGTTGTACAGCAACTATCCCGATCTCCCTTTGTTTATCCGGATACCATGACGGATGAAGAAATATCAGCAGACATCATGGCTAACTATTACTATATCTACGGTTAATGGCGATATCGTTTGCATCTTTATCGACACCAGTTGCTAATACTACTAACCAGGCTACTGCTTACACAGGTACAGCAGGAACAGCGCAAGCACAAGATATTCTGATAGCGTTTGTTTCTGTATCTGGTAATACTACAGCTGGTACCATGGCAGGTGGTGGACTTACATGGACGTTAGTTACATCTGGAGCAAAAGCAACAAATGCAGACTTATGTTTGGTATACTGGGCTTATGTACCTAATACAGTTTCTGTAACTCCATCATACACACCATCTGCTGCGGCAACGGGTTGTATTTTAATAACAGTTAGAGTTGTTGGAAGTACAGGTACAACTGGTGCATTAAACTTAGTACAAGCAGCTGCAACAGCGACGGGTGCAACAGCTAACCCGACTATTACTTTTGGTGCAGCTACTAACACAGCTAATGCTATACTAGTCCTGGTTGCTAACGGAACTAACTCAACAAACCAGTTTACTGCTCCTACCGGTTTTACTGAACTAATTGAACAGGCTTATAATACACCTACAAACGGTGCAGAAATAGCTTTCCGTATATCAGGTGGTACTGCTACCACCTATACCTGGACTAACGTCAACACAACTTCCTGGAGATCCTTTGGTCTTGAGTTTGCGCCAGCAGTAGCTACCTCTTTTGATCCAATGGGTACAATGGGCTTCTTCGGTATGTAATCCGGAGTTAATTGATTAAATTATAGTATAGACTAGACGTAATGAGTTCACAGGGACAGATTGGATATTTAACAAAGCTACTTGCTGCTATGCGTCAACCGCAGACAGGGTCACCGACTCCTGCTACGGATGATGATTTAATATCTGTTAATGTCCAGCCTTATGATGCAGATCTTACGGCTATTGCAGCTCTTAGTGGGACCAGTGGGTTACTTAGAAAGACCGGGTTAAATACCTGGACACTGGATAACTCTAACTATCTGACAACAGTTACTAACTCCCAGGTAACTGCTGCCCTGGGTTACATACCAGTTACTGATACTAGAACGCTTACGATCAATGGGGTAACCTATGATCTGACAGCTAATCGTTCCTGGACCATTGCGGGCGGTGTAACTTCGTTTAATACGCGTACCGGGGCAATCACCTTACTTTCTTCTGATATCACCTCTACGCTGGGCTATACGCCTTACAATGCGTCTAACCCGGCTGGGTATATATCTTCCTTTACAGAGACTGATCCTACGGTAGGATCTCATATAAAGGCGATCTTAA
>JACCDQ012229786.1_pt1 | contig 11167 bp, 9 predicted proteins | sample 7446031 | NCBI WGS metagenome assembly JACCDQ01 (sample SAMN15323442, study PRJNA562643) | freshwater metagenome | isolation source: river surface water | place: USA:Blue River Watershed | collected 2017-08-17
GAGCCGGGGCCGCGGGCGCTGGGGCGGGCGCAGCGGGGGCCTGGACCGGGGCAGCCACGGGGGCAGCCGTCGGCGTCGGGGCCTTGACGGGTTCCTGGGCGGCCGGGGCGGCCGGCTCTTCGCCTTCGGGCAGCATCTCGGCCGGCAGCGTCGGGATGACGCTCAGGTTGCCGGCTTCGTCCAGCGGGGTCAGCACGGGCTTGAAGGCGTACAGGTAGCGGCCGATGCCCCACTGCACGGCGGCGCGACGCAGCGCGTTGCCGTAGGCGCCCATGATGCTCGTGTCTTCGCTGCCACCGGCACCGAAGCTCGTCGCATCTTCCTTGCTCACCCATTCACCCTCGACCTTGATGGCCAGCGCGCAACGCACGGCCATCAGACGGTTGTTGGCGATGACTTCGGTGAAGGAGGGCTTCCAGTTCGCCCCGCCCAGCACTTCGTCCAGGCGGTCCTGGATGACGCGCACGTCGATGAAGGGCAGGGCGTGACCCATGGAGCCGTCGCCGCTCTTCGTGCCCACGCGCCACTTGATGGAGGCACCGGGGAAGGGGGCGGTCAGCTTGTTCAGCAGTTCTTGGTTCATTGGCTTTCGTCTTGGAGTGGTGTGGCCTAGGGACGGTGCGTTTAAACACCTACTCCCTATAGCAAGAGGTAAAGCATTCGGGTTTAGCCATGGCGCACCTCGACCTCATCGTGGCCGTAGCCGTCTGGCTGATGCTGGCAACCAATCGAGCCCTGGGATGGCACGCGTTGCTGGCACTTCCTTCGACCCTGGTGCACGAGTTCAGTCATTGGAGCGTCGCCCTCGCCACAGGTTCCCGCCCTTCGGGGTTTTCTGTGTGGCCCCGGCGGGAGGGCAAGGCATGGGTGCTGGGCAGCGTCGCCTTCGAGCCTGCCCCCCTCACCGCTGGAAGCGTTGCGCTGGCCCCGTTGTGGGTGCTGCTGCCACTGACCAGCTGGGGGCTGTTCGGAAGACCCGTTTCCGGGTCGTGGACGCAGGAAGCACTCTGGGGGCTTGGGATGGGGTATGCCGGCTGGGCCTGCGTGCCGTCCTCACAGGACGTGCTGATTGCCCTCAAGTACCCGGCAAGCTCTGCGCTTGTGCTTGGCGCACTCTACCTGTGGGCAACCTCCCTCTAGCCCCTGCGCCCTTGGCGTGCTCATTCGGTCATCGCGCAGCGAGCCGACAGGTCCTTCGCATTCAAGGTCCTTCGCACTGACGGTGCCGCCGAAGAGGCGGGCCGCACTCCTGCTCACCCCTTTCGTTTCCGCTGCCGATGAACACCGCTTTCGCTTCGCCGCCCGCCCTTGCCTCCGACCTCGCACGGATGCTTCGGCTCGCCCCCTTGTTCGATGTCCAGGTCCACGATGACCCGGAGAGTGCCGAACACGTCGTCCTCGAGGTGCTCGACGTAGACGGAGAGCGCCGTAGCCGAATTCCCCGCAGCCGCCTGGAGCGTCGGCTCCTCGCCGAGCTGGGCGCCAAGACGGTGCGATGGGTCTACTACCACCCCGGCGTCTCCTGCAGGGAGGCGTTGCTGTCACAGACGGACGCCCGCCTCCAGCGGCTCGGCCAGCTCTACGCCAAGTGGAAGAGCGAGGGCTTTCCGAGCTGACCCCCGCTCCTCGACCAAATCGAACGCCAGGCCAAAGCCTGGCGTTGCGCATTCGGGCCCAGTGAAGCGTGAGCCCCGGGCGTGCTTGGCAAAAAAGAGCGCCCGCAAAAGCGGGCGCTGCAAGCAGGTACAGGGCAAAGCCTGTGCAAGGACCTTCAGGCGTCGGGCTTGAGGCTGCCCCAACCCAGGTTCGCACGCGAGAGCGCGATGCGCAGCTGCACGTAATCGAGGTAGCCCCGGTCCGGGCAGTCCGCCGACAGCGCTTCGTAGATGGGCTTGAGCCGTCCGCTCACGAGCGTGTCGGTGTCCAGCTCCATCAGGGCCTGCGCGAACCACTCCTGAGCGGAATCGTTCGCAAAGACGTTCGGGTCCACGAGCCGCTCGTCGATGGCGCGGCCGACTTCGAAGCTGGCGAGCCGCTCCTCGGTGGCGAATGCTTTTGCCAGGTCCGTGAGGCTCACCTGGGACTTGCCCTTGACGAACTTCGCGACCGAAGCCGCGGTCAGCTTGTCGACGGCGTCGTCCTTCTTGGGAAGGATGTAGGCGAGCACGGTTTCGAGGCCGTAGACCTCGATGATTCGGTGAAGAATCTCGAGCGTCAGCACGACGTCAGCCATCGCACGATGCAGGTCTCCGGACGGCTTGACGCCGTAGAGTTCGGCCACGTCCCCGAGCTTGCCCGAGCGCGACTTCGCTCCCGAGAGCTTCAGGTGCATCTCGCGCACGTCGAAGGTGTAGAGGAACTCCTCGATGGGTTGCCCGTATCGCTCGTTCATCTCTCGAACGGCGGGCAGGTCGAACGTGGCGCTGTTGAAGCCCGCGAGATAGCTCTCGGTCGCCAGGCGCTGGAACCAGGGTGCGTATTTCTCACCCCAGACCGGCTCGTTGCGAACCATGGCTTGCGTGATGCCGGTGAGCTTGGAGGCTTCCGGCGAGATGGTCCGCTCCGGGTTGATGAGCGACTGATAGGCCACTCCGGGCCCCGCGGGAGTCACGGTGAAACAGGCCACCTCGGTGATGCCGAAGTTGGGTCTGCCGCGGAACGTGGTCGCCTCGAGGTCGAAGATGGTGATGTGTCGCCCCAGCCGTCGGGCCAGGTCTGCGACCAGGTAGAAGGTGGGTTGGTAGTCCATAGATGGGTCTCGTTCAGACAGGGATGTCCTGTCTGCGTGTAGCGACCCAGGGACCGCCCGAAAGCGCGAGCAGGCTCAGCCGCGCCAGGTGCGCAGCCGGCCGGTGTCCAGATGCGTGAATCCCTTGCTGGGGTAGAAGCCCACGCCACCCTGGCGAAGATGCATGCCGAGGGCCCCGATGTCGCGCGGCGACACCCCCGTCATGTAGGCGTCCGTTGCGCGCCCGTAGAGATGCATGGAGTTCTTCGCCGCGCCTTCGCCGTCCTTGCCGATGAGCGACTGATTGGTCTCCCAGGTGCGGAATCCGGACGTGACGGTCAGCGGATGTGGGTATCGCCAGGCCGCGTAGTACCCGAGGATGCCGCGCAGGATGTCGAGGACCGCAGGGTCCATGGACGTCATCTTGTTGGCTCGAACGTCACGCATCAGCGCGCAGGCTTGCCAGTAGCCCTCCGGAACGAGCTTGCCGTCTTTCCAGTAGACGACCCGAATCCGCTCGCGGGTGCCCTGCCGGGTGAGAAACAGCTCCCTGGGGCGCAGCCAGAAGTCAGGCGGAATCTCCCCCAGCCGAAGGGGCTGAGCGGGCGTCGACTCCTGCGGCGGGAGCTGCACGGAGGTGCCTTGGGGCTCTTCATCGTCTTCTGGACGGAACTCGAGCGGGCCGCCGGTCGCGGCGAACCCGGGCGTCGCGAAGGCCGCAAGCGCCGCGCCTGCGCAGGCAAGAAACGCCCGGCGCGAGCCCAGTCGAGAGAACGGCCGCTGCTGCTCGGGCTCACAGGAGAGGAGCTCGGGCAGGCCACGCAGGTGCGCGCGGCTGAACACGGCGCTGTCCAGCGTCGCGGCCAGCTGCACGGGTGGCAGCAGGGAGGAGGACGTCGAAGGCATGCGACTTGTAGCAGACGCCATTTAGACGGGTGCCCGCCTGTTCGCTAGACCCGACAGGCCCCTGGATTCCAGGCCTCTTCTTTCGGACACCGACATGACCCGACATTCTCTGCTGCGACACGACAAGGCGGTGCAGTTCATGCGCCAGGCCCGCTTCGTCGCGGGCGAATTCTCAAAGGACCGCTCGACCAAGGTCGGCGCCCTCATCCTCGACCCCGAGGACTACTCCGTGCTCACCCAGGGCTACAACGGGATGCCGCGCGGCATCGACGAGAGCCTCGAGGAACGCCACGGCCGGCCTCTCAAATACGCGTTCTTCGAGCACGCCGAACGCAACGCGCTCTACAACCGGATGCGCAAGCTGCTCAAGGGCAGCCTCGTCGTGACGACCCGTGCGCCGACCATCGGCTGCGTGCGTGCGCTGCTTTCGGTGGGTGCCGCCTGGGCCTACTTCCCAGCGTGGGCCGAGGACGACGCCGACGCCCCGGTTGCCCGGGCGCTGTTGCGCGAAGCCGGAGTTACCGTCGGCCACACGGTCGACGGCGTGTTGCCAGGCGAAGACCGACATGCTCGCAAGGTGACCCAGTACGCCCGGCACGCGGAGCTCACCGCCCGTTCGCTCGCGAAGGACCCGCAAGCCTCGGTGGCGCTCTTTCTGACTCCTTCCGACTTCACGCAGCTCACCATGGGCTACAGCGGGCTGCCGCGAGGCGCCGATGACGAGCGCACGGACCGCTATGTCGAGCCGCTGCGTTCTCAGTGGGTGGAGACCTCGATTCGCAACGCCATCTACAACGCCGCACGCCAGGAGCTCAAGGGCTCGGTCGCGCTCGTGACCGCCACGACGTGCGTCGAGTGCGCCCGGGGCCTCGCCTCCAGCGGCATTCGCGAGGTGGTCTACATCGAGCCTTCCGCGGAGTTCACCGCCCGATGGGGCGCGAGCAACGCCGAGGCGCTCTCGATGCTGGACGAGCTGGGACTCACTGTCACCAAGCTCACCCAGGCCGACCTCGACGCAGCGCGCTGACCAGGCCACCCACGCACTCTTCTTCAGCCCCGTCTTCATCCGAAGACGGGGCTTTTTCATGAGGGGCGTGACACGGGGTAGGGCACGGACACCTTCCCGCGGCCTTTTCGAGCACTTGGAGGTCTCGCGGTCGGCCACGGCGCCTCTGGCGCTCTTGTCCTCGGGAAAGCGGTGCTCGGCGACGATGGCGACCGCGAGCCTTCCCTGTTACGAATGAAGAAGCGCCCCCGAAGAGGCGCTTGTATCGACGAGGAGGCCGCCTCAGTAGAGGACCGCCGCCCCCGGCTTTCCGGCGACCGTGGTCGTGGCCACATATCGACCTCCGGCGCCGGCGTTCGTCGGACGGCTGGTGTCGGTCGCGTTGCCCGCGATGCCAGCGCCACCCGTGATGAGCGAGCCACCAGTAACAATCGACGGGTGTGCGTAACCCATGCCTCCCGTGCCCCCGAAGTAGTCGTTGCCCGAGAAAGCTCCGCCTCCCCAATAACCGCCACCGCCACCGCCAGAGGTGTAGTAGCCGTAGCTGGTGGTAGCCTTCGCGCCGGTCATCCCCGACGCGCCCGTTCCGGGCGCCGAGGCCGTGGGTGCCGTGGCGCTGGTGGACGTCACGGTGGAGCCGCCGCCGCCCGTTCCTGCCCGCACATACGGGCCGTCCCCCGCGGCGCCACCGCCGCCGCCCGCGACCAGGATGGCATTGGCCTGTGCTTCGGCACCTGCAAAGAGCGCAGTGTAACCACCCCCCTGGCCTCCACTGGACCGAGACCCGCCCAGCACGCCACCGCCCTTTCCGTAGGTCGTGGTGGCTGTGGCGCCTGCGGTTCCCCCGCTTCCCACCACCAGGGTGTAGGTAAGGCCTGGCTGCAGCACGGTGTTGCCACCTGCGTAGCCGCCACCACCGCCCTTGGCCGCCGCCGCTGCCGTGTTCGAGTAGGTGGCCGTGCTTCCCGCACCGCCGCCACCCCAGAACTTCGCACTGACGGCAGTGGGCGTGCTCACGGTGATGGAGTATGTGCCCGCCGCGGCAATGCTGAGGGGGCCGTCCACCGCAAAGTCCCAAGACGTGCGCCCGCCCACTGCCGGGCTGATGCTGAGGACCCGGGCCACCTCGACGGCCGTTCCGACGAGGTTCAGCGACGTCGGGCTGTTCGCTGCCGTGCTGTAGACGTAGACCTTGCCACTGTAGGAGCCCGCCACGGAAGGCGCGAACGTGACCGTCATCGTGCACGTTTCGTTGGCCGCCAGGGTGAGGGGGCTGGCCACGGTGCCGCAACCCGACACCGTCGACGACAGCCCGGCGTCGAGCGCGGCTCGAACGCCCGTGATGGCCATGTTGCCAGTGTTCGTGAACACAAACGAACGCGTGGCGGTGGCGCCCGCGTCGATGGTGCCGAAGTTCGCGTCAGTGACCGCCTGCAGCGAACCCACCCCTTGCAGGCCCGTTCCGGTGAGCGTGACTTCCACCGGCGTGTTGCGGGCCGAGGTGCTGAAGACGAGCTTCGAGGCAGCCGCCGCACCCATCGCCGTGGGGGTGAACCGAACGGTCGTGGTGCAGGACTCGTCGATGGCAAGCGTGCCGCCGCAGTTGGTCGTCGCCGAGTACTGCGCCGAGCCCGAAATCGCCGGAGCGCTCGGCAGCGTCATCTCAGCGCTGCCCACGTTGGTCAGTACGATGCTTGCCTCGGAATACTGGCCCACTTCGACACTGCCCAGGGCTGCCGAGGGGCTGGAGAGCTGCGCCACGGAGACCGCGTTGCCCGTGCCCGTCAGCGTGTAGACGAGCGGCGTGGTGTTCGTGCCATTGTGGCTGATGGTCAGCGTCGCGGACTTGGTGCCGGCCGTCGTGGGCTTGAAGCGAACCGAGAACAGCACGTCCCGCAGCCCCGGATTGTTCGCAGACCAGGTGTCGGCCACGCAGTTCGACAGCGTGGACGCCTGAATGGTCGCGCCGCAGGTGAGCCAGTCCGCCTGGTAACCGCTGCCAGGCGCGTAGACTTTGTTGTACTTGGCCGCGGAGGTGAAGACGAAGTCCGCCGCGTCCGCACCCGTAATCGTGGCCGAGACGCTGAGCGCAGTGGTTTGGGTGCCCGAGCGCACGAGATAGAACGTCTTGCTCAGGGAATCCGCGGTGCGGGCATCGACTGCGCCGAAGCCGGGATTGACCGGAGCGTCTTCGGTGAGGGCCCCGTACGGGGTCACGGTCAAGGCGGCGCTGCCCGTTCCGGCGAGTGTCACGGTCACGGGGTTGCCGTTGACAGAGAGCGTCAACGCTCCGCTTCGAACCCCCGTGGCGGTGGGCGTGAACGTGACGGAGACGGAGCAGGACTCTGCGGGCGCCAGGGAGCTCGTGCAGTCGGTCGTGGACGCATAGTCTCCGCTGGTGGCGGGCACGCCCAGCGTTGCCGCTTGCCCGCCGTCATTGGTGAAGAGCACCGTGCGCACCGTGCTGGTCTGCCCCACGACGACTGTTCCGAAGGACAGCGCGTCGGTGCTTGGCGTGACCGCGGCCCCGAGGCCGGTTCCGGTCAGCGACACTTCAAACGAGGTTCCGCCCGAGGCCAGGCTGAGCGTTCCCGCTCGAGGGCCCGCAGCGCTCGGGCTGAACGTGACGGAGAGCGTGCACGTTGCGCCGGGAGCGAGCGTGGACTCGCAGGTGCTGGACACCGCGAAATCGCCCGTGGCGGCCGGCGTGCCGAGCACCGCTTCCGCCGTCCCGGTGTTGGTGACGGTCACCGTCTTGGCGATGCTTTGCGAGCCGGGAGCGATGGCCGAGAAGCTCAGGGTGTCGACGGAGAGGCCCACCTTGGCTTGAAGCCCGGTTCCAGAGAGGGAAACGCTGCGCGCAGTGCCGTCCACGCTCACAGACAGGCTGCCGGTGCGGCTGCCCTCTGCCGTGGGGTTGAACGACACGGTCACCAGGCAGGACGCGCCGGCGGCCAGCGTGGAACCACAGGACGTGGTGGCGGCGAAATCTCCGCTAACGCTGGGCACGCCGAGCGTTGCCGAAGCGGTGCCGTTGTTGGTGAGCAGCACGGACTTGCCGAGGCTGCTGGCCCCGACTGCGACGTTCGAGAAGCTGAGCGAAGCGGTGCTGAGGGAGACACTTGCGGCCGGAGTGCCGCCGCCTTCGGTGGGCGGCTGAGTGTCTCCGCCCGTGGAAGGCGGTGTCGTCGGGCTCGAGGGCTTGACGTAGAGCATCTTCAGGCCCGTCCTGAAGGAGTAGGTCTGGGCAAGAACGGGCTGGGCCGCAACGCTGAAGGACAGCACGGCAGCGAGGAGGCGAACAGTCGGACGCATTGACGGTATCTGGGTGAGGGCGCGATAAGGGTTTATTCGTGTATAGCCACGCGCCTCTATACCTCGCCCGCCAGCGCCTCGCGCTATACGTCAAGGCGCCGAACCTTTCGCGCCAGACAGGACATACCGTGACCGATAAAGAACACAACAACCCGATTCCCGTGGCCGTGGGCATCGTTCGCGTCTCGACCCGGGACTTCAGCGAGCGCTTCCTCGCCATTCGCCGCGGCATCCCGCCGGCTCAAGGCAAGCTTGCGTTTCCCGGGGGCTACCTGGACGAAGGCGAGACCATCGAACAAGCGATGGCTCGCGAGTTCGCCGAAGAGTGCGGGCTGAGCACCGACCCCTCCGAATGGAAGCTCGTCACGTCCCGCATCACGGCGGACAACCGACTGCTGGTCTTCTGCCTCTACGACCGATTCATCCCCGAGGACCAAGTCGGCACGCTGGCTCCGTGCAACGAAGTCGATGGGTTCGTGTCCTTCGGCGTCGACGACGAGCTGGGATTCCCGCTGCACCAGGATGTCGCACAGCTCGCCTTTGCCGGCAAGCTGTTCGAGCTGTAAGCCGTTCGCTTCCGAGCCCGCACCCTCCGGTGCGGGCTTTTCTTCGGCCAGACAAGAAAAGCCGCCCGGACCGTATGCGGGTCGGGCGGCTTGAAAACGTCAGCTCTGCGAAGAGCGGCCCCATTGCTTGCGCAAGGCAGCCCGCTGCTCTCGTTTCTCGATGAAGCTCGCGAGCTCCTGGTCCAGGTAGTAGCTCACGAGCGCCGGCGCCCAGGTGTCGCGGATACGCTCGGTCAGCCAGATTCGCGGCGTCTCGCCGCTCAAGTCGAGTCGGTACCTCTGCTCGAGCGATGTCGCCGTCGACCCGTGCCCTTCGAGGGGCTCGCCGTTGACGAAGAGCCGGAACGCGGCTGAGCTGGTGCCGAGAGGCTCGATGGCCATCTGCTGCACCCCGGCTTGCTTGAGGGCAGCCACGAGGGCAGGAGAAACGCTGACGGCAGTCGATTCGAACAGCGGCTCGGAAAGAGGAGCCGGACGTTCGGCGGTCGCGAATGCATTGCGAGCGGCCTCGGACGTCGCAACGACGCTGGCGGCCGTGCCCATGGAAAGTGCTGCCATGGCCCAGAGAAGGGCGGCTGCGATATTGCCTTGATGCTTGCGCATGGAATTGCTCCTTGTTGGAAGAGGGTCTCATGCGGTGTAGCCAGCTGTCGGGACCTCTCAAAGAAAAAGCCCCGACGCAATTGCGTCAGGGCTTGGAAGCAGGCGGCTCGCCGAACTACTTGTTCTGCACGAGCATCGCGTCGACGAGGGCCTCAGCGCTTTCGCGCATGATGGCCTTGTCGAAGTAGCGCATCATCTCCTCCAGGAAGTCGCCGCGGTTGCCCGCGTACAGCCCCCAGGTGAAAACGTTGTACCTGTGGAAGAACGACTTGTCGATGGGTCGGTCGCAAATCTGCGCGTCCGTGTAGACGAACACGTAGTCGGCGTCCTGGAGCAGCTTCAGGTTGTCGCGCATCGTGTACTCGAGACCTTCGGCGCCGGCGTAGCCCTGGATGCGGTCGATGACCGACTGGGCCACCGGCAGCTTGTAGACCTCCCAGCACGGGCCGCCCTTGACCGCCGACAGAGCAATGTGTCCTTCGACGTAGCCGCGACGCGCAAGCATCGACAGCGCAGTGATGAGCACCTTGCCTTCCATGATGTGGAAGCCACCCATGGAGCCGGAGCAGTCGACCTCGAGGAAGACCTTCTTGCGGCCACGACCTTCGATTTCGCGGCGCCGGTAGGGCGCCCGGTCGAGCACGAAGTGCCGTGCCGAAATGCGCCGTTGCGGTGTGCGGGTGCTCACCACGCGGGTCTTCTCGGCGAAGAACTTCATCAGCCTGGCTGCGATGCGCTCAGCACGCCCCACGTCCACCGGAGTGACCGTGTGATGCAGCACCGACCCCTTGGCCGACTCGGCCTTGTGGTTGTCATCGCCCTTGGCCTTGCCCTTCATGCCGCCGTCGGGAGAGCCTTCCTTGTCGGAGGCTTGAACCTCGTCGACGTCCTTCTCGAAGTCTTCGAGCTGCGCCGGGTCGGTCATCAGCTCGGCGGACATCTCCAGGTCGCTCATGCCGCCGTTCGCTCCGCCCGAAGGCATCTGCGGCGGGCGTCCGAACTCGTCGAGCCAGGCCTTCAGGATGGGCATCAGCTGCATCGACTGCGTCACCGCGGTGATACGGCGGTAGTAGTCGACGACCTTGGGCAGGAGGTCGACCAGCAGCGCACGCGTGTCGTCCGGGTTCGGCGCGAACAGCATCGAAAGCACGGCAAGCGGGTCGTCCGGCGCCACCTTCGGCGGCTCCGGCTTCCACGCGGCCAGCCCACGCTCGACGACTTCGACGTCGCCCTCGGCCTGGATGAGCGCAAACAGCAGCGACTCGGGCCGGGGGTTGAAGTCCAGGTCTTCCAGCGACAGCCACTCGAACTGGTAGTCGGCCTCTCGGCGATACCGGTCTTCCATGTACGCGTCCTCGAAGAGGTTGTACAGGCCGAACGGCGCCTCGATGACCTTCAGCTGCCGCTTGATGCGGCTCATGTCGCGCTCGGTGAAGAGCGCGTGTCCCAGCTCGTGGTGGTAGTGGTTGGCGACGTACTTCTTCTTGTCCGACTCCGAGAGGCCCGTTGTCACGATGCGCTTCTCGAAGAGCTCGGTGCCGATGTAGATGCGGTGCGGAGGCAGGTACGCCCAGCACGCAGTATCGAACTTCGGCTTGAGCTTCACGTCGTGCTTCTCGCCGAGGCTAATCGGCGAGAAGAGCGATTCGTGAATCGCCTCCTTGATGGCGTCCTTGAAGAACTGGTCCGAAACCGGGTAGCGCCGAGGCGCCGAACCGGAAGCGGTGGCCGCCGAAGCGACCGGTTTCACGGTTGTGGTCATCCTCGATTCTCCTTGCGGTTCAGACTGCTCACTTGAAGCAGCGGTCGATGAGCTTCTCGACGTCGGCCACCTGTTCGGTGACCGGCTGTCCTTCGGCGTTGCGGGCGACCCAGAGCAGGACTTGCGTCTTGATGGCTCGCTTGACGTCGTCGGTGTCCTCGGCGAGCTCCAGGGCCCGGGCGAGGGTACGCGTCGTCGGCGCGTGCTTGACCAGGCCGCGGGTGCGGGCTTCGGTCATCTTGTTGAAGAACTCCACGCACTGGTTCACCACCTTGGCAGGC
>JACCDQ010385137.1_pt1 | contig 11163 bp, 19 predicted proteins | sample 7446031 | NCBI WGS metagenome assembly JACCDQ01 (sample SAMN15323442, study PRJNA562643) | freshwater metagenome | isolation source: river surface water | place: USA:Blue River Watershed | collected 2017-08-17
ATATGGATCTTTTGAAAGTAATGAACAAATTGATATCTTGCTGGATAAGGAACCAATGTGGGAGTTGTTGGAACATAAAGAAGTTATACAACAACTATTCCATATCCACAATCACAGTGATACAGTTATTAGAATGAAGCCCAGAAGCATTGAACAACTTGCTATGGTACTAGCAGTTATTCGTCCTGGTAAGAAACATCTAATCGGGCGTAAGTGGGACGAGATAGAACGAGAAGTATGGACTAAAACTGAAGACGTTTACAGTTTTAAAAAGAGCCATGCTATTGGTTATGCAGCCGCCATTGCATTACAGCTTAATCAATTAGCTTATGGTGTTGATAGTAGCAAGCCTTAATAAGCTAAGAGTTTTTATATAAAACCATCCAATATCGAATTCAAACCAACGTCGACTTAACTTAGCACTAGCCGGTGCTAAGTGATGATTATTGTGTAATTCTTCTCCGCCTATAACAATACCTAGAAAAGATAAGTTTGTTGATTTATCTCTAGTTTCTCCGTTGCGGTAACCTAGCCAGTGTCCTAGTCCATTGATTACTCCGGCCGCCCAAAAAGGTATCCATATCATTTGTATACCCCAAATAAGAATCCCCCAAGCACCGAATAAAAGTAAGTTTATTGCTAACATCAGCATAATACCTATTCTGCTATGTTTAGAGTATATATTATTTTCCATCCAATCGTCCGGAGTACCTCTGCCAAAGTTAACTACCATTTTGGTATCTTTGCTGGCACTATGATACAATCCGGCACCTTTGAATAATACACGCCAAATACCATATACATGCGGACTATGCGGATCACCTTCTTTGTCAGTGATGCTATGGTGTTTACGATGTATTGCTACCCATTGTTTAGTAACCATGCCTGTGGTTAACCATAGCCATAGTCTAAAAAAATGATTAATTACGGGATGAAATGTAACTGATTTGTGTGCCTGACTTCTGTGTAAAAAACAAGTAACGGCAACAATAGTGATATGTGTTACTACAAGGGTGTATATTATTTCTAGCATAATATACTTATCTTAAATTTTTTGAACTAGTTGAATTTGTCTGCGTTTGATGCGTTTGGTGATAATATTTTGTAAACTAACTGCTTCACCATGCAGTATTTCGAAATCTTTTACGTTATACGTTCGTAGACTATAACTAAATCTCTTAAACTTGGGTCCTATAAACAAATTAACAGGTAATTGTCTATTACTTTGCCACCACCATTCTTCTCCGCATTCTAAGAAATCTGCTTTATCTTCTGTACAGTTTAATACGTTTAAGACATATATGCTGGCTAGAGTTTGGGTATAATTTTGAATTATACCTATAACTTCATCTTCCCCGACCCTACATAGGCTTAAAAAGGGAAATTTCTCTAATATTTCTTTATGATCTGCCATCGGTAATATTTAGCACCAAATTCATTTCAGTTAAATTAAATAAATATAACTATGAGCGACACATTTACATTACTAGACTATCCACAACGAAGTGTATTAATATACGCTGGCGGATATAGCAGGACAAAAAACATGCCATTTAGCACAATACGAAAAACTGTCTACAAAGGAGTAGATACTAAATTAGGTTTTGATATTAAAAATCAAGACCGTAAGCCAGTTAACTTATTAGGGAAAACTATCATGGTTAACCTTATGCAAGTTAGAAGAGGCGAGTTAATACTACAGCGTAGAGCACAAATAACAGAACCTCAAAACGGCTACTGTGAGTTTAGTATTTTTGGCTATGATTTAACAGATGTTGAACCAGGGCTATATCAACTAAGTGCTCAAATATACGAAGATGATGGTATGGCTCGTAGTTTGTATTCTGATTCTAATAGAACAGCAACAATGGAAGTTGAAATTGTTGACGGTGCATATCCAAAGTTTATTGACAGTACATTGTTACATTTTACTGAAGACAATGGAACTTGGGTTAGTCAGCCAGTTGCTAGTAATTTACAACGTAATGATAGCAGTACGTTACATACTCTTCAAATTGAAACGACTAACTTTAAAGGTACACTAACAGCATTTGCTAGTTTAGAATATGGTAGCATGGGTAACTATAGTCCTATTAGGTTCATTGACGGACAATTTTGGTTGCCAATTAATTCAACACCTACAAGTCCTACTGTTGGTATTACTGGCACACATCAAACACAAGGTTGGAACTGGAGAGGCAGTTTCCGTTGGATCAAAGTAGTCTATACTCCGGACAACGATAATACTGGAACAGTTGACAAAATACTTTACAGAAGTTAAAATAGTAAGGTCATGTCGGCCTTACAAACATTATTACAATCACGCATAAACGGAAGACCTAGTCCTAAAGGCTGGGTCAGCTTCAACTGTCCAATGTGCGTAGTAAACGGACAAAGTCGTCCTGATACTAAACGTCGCGGCGGATTAATGTTTAATCCAGACGGAGCAGTAAGCTATCATTGCTTTAACTGTAACTTCAAAACAAGCTGGATACCAGGTAGAACACTGAGCTTTAAGATGCGTAAACTCATGCGTCAACTAGGCTTTGATGAAGCAGAAGTTCAACGTCTAAACTTAGAACTACTAAGTCAAGCGGATGTAGAAACACTAGTACAACGTGAACCAGAACCAACTTGGACACCCAATTGGCCTGACTACGACGTAGGCTTTGACGTAAGACCTTTAGACAATGCAGAGAAAATAGAATACTTGAAACACAGACAAGTCTATGACTTAGCAGTATGGCTTGAAACAGATACAACATATGGCGGTTTAAACAATAGAGTTATATTGCCGTTGACATATGAAAACAGATTAGTGGGCTTTCAAAGTAGACATGTTATAGGAGAGTTACCTCCTAAGTTTTCTAAGTACTATAAGAAAGCACCCTCGGACTATGTCTTTGGTTTAGACAATCAACGAGATAATAGACAGTTTGTTATTGTCAGTGAAGGCGAGATGGATGCGCTACTTACTAGTGGACTAAGTATCGGCAGTAATAATTTAAGTGACCATCAAGCACAACTGATAGAAGACTTAAATATAGAACCTATCGTTATTCCAGACGCAGATAAAGCAGGCAGAGATTTAGTAGAACGTGCCGCAGATTACGGCTGGAGTGTAAGTTTTCCTGAATGGGAAGGCTGTAAAGACGTCAGCGACGCAGTAATGAAATATGGACGCTTGTTTGCTATTCACAGCATACTACAGGCCGCAGAGCATAGTCCAACAAAAATTAGATTAATGGGAAAGAGATATTGTCAATGAGCAATGAAGTAAAAGAATACAGCACAGATTTACAAAAGTTATTTTTAGAATTCTTAGTAAGTGACAAAGAACTACTAAGCCGTTGTCAAAACGTATTAGAAGGTAGTTACTTTACAAGAAGTCTACAAGCTACAGCAGAGTTTATTAAAGAGTATGCTGGCAAGTACAGCGACTGTCCTACAGTAGAACAGATTAAAGCAGTAACAGACACAGAACTTAGAGTTATACCAGGAGAAGCAGCCAGTCATAAAGAATGGTTCTTAACAGAGTTTGAACAGTTTGCCCGCCACAAAGCATTAGAGAAGGCTATTCTCACTAGTGCCGACTTGTTAGACAAACAGCGTTATGGTGAAGTCGAAAAGCTAATTAAAGACGCTAGCAACATTGGTTTGCCAAAGAGCTTTGGTACAGACTACTATGCAGATCCTATGGGTCGTTTGATGCAACTTAAGAATCAAAATGGCGGAACTAGCACAGGTTGGAAGACTATCGATGAAAAGTTGTATGGCGGATTTAACAGAGGTGAGCTTAATATCTTTGCAGGTGGTTCTGGTGCAGGTAAGAGTTTGTTCTTACAGAACTTAGCATTGAATTGGAGTTTGCAAGGACTTAATGGTGTTTACTTTAGTCTTGAACTTAGTGAAGGCTTGTGTAGTATGCGTATGGATGCTATGCTTATGGGTATTGCTACAAAAGACATTTATAAGAACATTGACGATGTCGACCTTAACATTAAGATGAAAGGTAAGAAAGCAGGTAAGTTACAAATTGTTCAGCTTACAGCAGGTATTACTGTTAATGATTTAAAGTCTTGGATTAAAGAATTCCAAATCCAACATGATAGAAAGATTGACTTTGTTGTAGTTGATTACTTAGACTTGATGACTCCAGTATCTGTAAAGATATCTGCAGAGAATACATTTATTAAAGACAAGTATGTATCGGAAGAGCTAAGGGCAATGGCTACTCAAGGCGGCTATTTGTTCTGCACAGCATCGCAGTTGAATCGAGGTGCTGTGGAAAGTGTAGAATTTGACCACAGTCACATTAGTGGTGGTTTGTCAAAGATTCAAACTGCTGACAATGTTATTGGTATCTTTAATAGTATGACAATGCGTGAACGGGGTAGAGTTCAGTTACAGTTTATGAAGACACGTTCGAGTAGTGCTGTGGGTACAAAGATTGAATTGGAATTTAATACAGTTAGTTTGCGTATTACAGACTTAGATGAAGACAGTCCAGAAGCACCAACTACAGCAGATGTATTACATGATAGACTGCGTCGTCAAGCACAAACAGAAACTACTAATACTGATAGTACACCTGTAAAATCTACTGCATGGGAAAGACCAAAAGCTCGAGAAGGCTTTAATTTAGAAACGCCACAACCTAAAGTGGAACCGTCCACTGGTTTTAGAACAATGGACAGTAATAGTAAACTTAACAGTTTGCTTAAAAAGAGTTGATTATTTTAAACCACGAAGTTGAACTTGCGGTTCTTGTTGAACTGGTTCAGTAGTAGTTGGAGCTCCTACTTCAGGAGCTGGTTCACTAGTTTCTGGTTCTTGTTCTTGAGCAGCGGCGTCTTTGTTCAAGTCTGTTTTAAGTCTTTGGAATAGAGAATTGTCTTCTGCAACATAAGCAAGTACGGTTTCTAATAGATCCATTAAGGCCGTCATTTGATTTAAATTTGGTCTACGATTCATGTACATTGCACGAACACCAGCTTTTAAGTCGTTGTAATGATCTTCGCCAACAGCATCTTTAATTGCTGCCAAACGACTCATTGTACGAGTAAAAGAACCGCTATCGATTTCTTTACCGCTTTGTTCCATTTCTGGATCTGCTTCGTTTATTTTTGCGTCTTCTTCGATAGAACGAAGTTTGTTCAAAATCGTTCCCATATTAAAATTTGTGCTAGACATCATAGTCATATAAATTACTCCACTGTTAAAGTTATTTATCAGATAAATACTTTCAAGGATGGACTAATATAGTGCGTAAACAGACACGTTCTTTACTTGAAGAAATTACAAATATTGTACCGCAAAGGGACAGAGAAAGTTTTGTGGAAAACAAAGCCGTCAACGTCATTGCCAGTACACGGTATCTTGTTGAATATATACAAGAGAACTTTAACCAAGAGCAAAGCGAAGATTTATTAAAACGTCTATTTAACAGTTTAAAAACTGGCGACGAAATGAAATTCCGTAGAGGAATTAAACAAATTAAAGAAGCAAACAATGGAAGACTTTGAACATTTATCGGGTTGGGATTTACTGGTAGAAAGTAGACAATATCGCTCGAATACAGCAGGACTTAATCTAAGAAATGTCAGCGACTTTGCTTTTTTAGATTTAGTATCATTGTACATACTACAAAACGAATATGAAACCGCTGCCATTTCAAAGAACTATGCTGATAAAACTATTGGGTTTAGAAACTTTTTACGCCCAAGATTAAGCGGTACGGACTTGTACACTAGTTTAAACATATTAGCAAATCCTGATAGTGTTTTTAGTAAAAAGATACATCAAAATCCAGAAGCCGATGCATTGCTTAGATCAAAATTAAACGTACATACACCTACAATTAAGCGTTATTTAGATTTACTAGCTGAAGGTAATTTAAGAAGTGAAGATGCCGCAGTATTACTATTACGCATGGAAAAACAATTAAACATTACAAACAGTAAATTAAAAAGTATTCGCAGATTAGCCCAAGACTGGTCTGGTATTAATAGTATGCAAAGGGAACTAGTAGTTCAACGTATGTTGCAATATTATCATAAGTTTGCTAAACGCAGTGAAATAGCTGTCTTTTTAGAAGATCTGGGTAAAGTCAAAGGCTACAAGCTAAATGCGCCAGTAGATGCAGAACTTGCAAACTTGGGTTACGGAGAAAAGCCAGAAAAAGAAAAAACATCATGGCTTAAAACTATAGCTCCAGCGGCAGCATTAGTAGCAGGTTATAAACTAGGTTACCATATGTTTGGTCCAAAAAACAAACATTAAATGGTATATTCCTTCATTTCAGAGATAAATAAACATAAGAAAGATTAACTTTCGACAAAACAAATTAGGAGATAATTATGTCTACAAGAGTAAATGGTTCAGTTGGAACAACAGACGGTGGTATTTACAACCCAGGTGCTAGTTTAGCATTTTTCGTGGTTACAGTTAAAGATGGTTCTGCAGCCGCAGTTGACCTACGTAGCAGTGATGCTAGCGGTCAAGCATTAGAAGCAATCTTCTTTGCTTTCCCTACAGGCGTTATTGCTTATGATAGCGCAAATGCTAACACTGGTGTTATCCATGTTATCGTTGACGGTGTAAACGCACCAAGCGCAGCCGCACTACAAGCTAACATCCGTGCTATTGGCACAGCTGGTAGCGACAGCAAAGACGTTTCTGGTACAACAGTTTCAGCTGGTGCTGGTTTCACAGTTTCTGCTAGCGCAGTTTAATCCTTATTCGGGATGGGAAGCCGCAGTTTACTGCGGTTTTCTTTTGACTGAAATAAAGTGTTAAATACACAAACAGGAGAATTATTATGGCACAGAGCACAAACAGAACAGGCGAAGTAGTAGGAGGCAACATTGAATTTTTTAGTTGCTATACTCTAGTAGATATAACAGATACAGGCGTATACGATCCTAATGCAGGCGCAACATATGAACAAGCACAAAATTTAAATGCATTATTACAAGCAATTAGTTTAGGTAGTCAACCTATTATGTCAAGCGTAGAAAAAATTACAGCCGCAGATGTAGCTGACTATGAATTCGGCAACGACTTTGAAGGTAATCACAACATGTGGGTATTACGATTCGCCAGTGAACGTGTAGGTAGTATTACTGTGGCATCATTGGTTAGAGATATAGACGGTTTACCAGTTTATGACGATTTAGATGAAACAGCAGTTTTTGATGCAAATGTATTTGAAACAGGCGATAACATCCAGCGCAACATCTATTTTGTACGCAACGATAACCTATAATTTTTGATAAATACAGTACATATTTGGCACCAGACCATTGGCACACACTTAGGCACTTTGAAGAATAAGAACAACACATTTTATAAAGGAGTTTGTGTTAATGGCATCAGCAGCAGAACGGCTAGGAATAGTCGAGACTAAAGTAGTTAATCTTGAAGAAAAGATCGATGACTTAAAAGTTGACGTTAAAGAAATGCACGACTGTCTTGATAAGACTCGTGATGGTATTATGGAAAAGTTAGAAGAAATGTATGGTGCAAGTTGCAAACAGCATGAAGAACTAGCTAAAAAAGTATCAGCTATGGAAAAGTTGAAAGACAAATGGACTTATACTGTAATGGGTGGAATTGTTGTAGTGAGCTGGGCTAGTGCTCACGCAGACAAGATTGTAGAAATATTGAAATGAACGAATTTGAAGTCATAGTCGAAGACACAGATGAGCCTTTAACAGAGGCTAAACGTGTTTGGGCTAAACGTGGCAAGAAACTTAAACGTATGATTCGCTGTACCAGCGGCAAGAAAAAAGGCCGTACAGTTGCCAACGTTGGTGCTTGCAGTAAAGCGATAAATATGAAAAAGAGATTTCAGATGAAGCGAATTAGAAAACGTTTCAATGCTAAAATCGTTAGAAAATCAAAGAGAACAAAAGCATTTAATCCGTTGAGTAAACGATTAAAAATGCTAAACAAGTAACAGGATACATATATGGCAGACGATCGTAGTTTAAAAGATATTATTAGATTTCTTGACCCAAGCGGAGAAATCAGCGATGCTGAAATCGCTAGCATTGCCAACGATTTAAAATTCTCCGAAGTACTAGATTTGATATCAGCAGTCAGTGATGATAAAGTAGATGCCGGTAGAGATATTTTAAGTAAACATGATCCTAGATTTGGCGTAGCTCAGGAATATGCTGGTGCTACAGGCGCACGTTCGAGCGGATTTAAACCAATCAAACCAGTAGGAACTAGTCCTACTATTGCAGGTACTCCTACAAATCCAAATGGCATGGATAATCGAGAAGATTTAGATTCTTTAATGAACGATCCAATGAGTAAAAATAAACCAGAAGTTAAACAAATTCAGAGTCTGTTACAAAGGTTACAAAACAGATGAAGATTAATGATATCATTTCAGAATCTTATGCAGGCTTTACTGGACGTTTAAAAGATTTTGGTACGGTTAAACGTGGCGACATAGATCAAAGTTTGCCTAGTGTTATGATTGAACCTCAGTTAAGAAACACTGATACTTATATGCAAATGCGTTATGGTATAGCATTGGCTGCGGCAGCGGCTCAGAAAGGCGAAGAATTCGAACAAGAAAGTGCTTGGAGTGAAAACATTGGCATGGTTGGTTATACCGACGCTGAAGTTGAACAAATCAAAGCGGCTGATGCTTTAATGGGAGTTAAGAGTATCAACTTAACTACTAAAGGTAGTCAAGAGCGTACTGATACCGGCACAAAGAGTGCTGTGGCTAGCGGATGGAAGAAGTTTGCAAAATGAAAATAGTTGAACTAGCATCCGGTATTAAAACAATGATTACTAACGAGCAACAAGAACTCGTTAAGTTAATAAAAGAATCTACTCAAATTTCAAGAGAAGATTTAGACGAAAGAAATCAAAGACTAGCCGAACAAATGACAGGGCTAGGATTATTAGATAGAATATACGATGAAGAAAAACAAGCAATTGTCTACAAATTATTCAGTAGATAAAAAAGGTGCAACTAAGCTATCGTCCAAAGTGGCAGCAATGCTAGACGATGCTATACCGACTAACATATTAGGTATGTTAGTTACAATGAAAGAACAAGAACGCTGTCTGGTATTTTATGACAGATACAGTTTAAATGTTCGTAATAAAAACGATTACTCTATTTTAGACTTATATACTAAAGATGTAGTCTTTGATAAGATTGCACTATTTTCCAGTGCTTTGCATATAATATATTCGTTGAATAAAGGGCAACATCGTGCGGCCCCTAAAGAAGATATTATCTACGAACTAGACCAAGAATACTTTCGATGTTTAGAAAACATCAAATTTTATAGACAAAAGATAAATTCAGTTAACTCAGAACTAATCCCGTTATTCACTGATAGACTAACAGACGCTAAGGCAAGATTAGCCGAGACAAAAACCAAATTATCTAAAACATATTGATAAATAATCTAAAGGATACCTATTATGAATACCTCTGAAATTTTTAACCCTGCACAACGTAAACAACGTGTTGTAGAGAATTTTTTAAACAGCCACTATGGCTTGAAATTGGCTGCTCACGGCGATGCAGTTAAAGTGCAATCATTGATTAGCAAATTAGTTATGGAAAACCACCAAATGGCTAGCACAAAAGTTGGCTTCCAAAACGATGCTACTTATGTTAAGAACACAATGATCATCGAAGCATTACGTCACATCTTGAAAGAGATTGGCCCAATGCGTACAGTTCGTAAAATGAACGAACAAAGCGGTGAAGATTTAGCTCAAGCTGAATTGATCCTTGTTGCTCAAAACATGGTTGATGACTTGCAAAAGATGGCTGAAGATGTTGCTCAAATGCAAACTGACGAATTAATGCCTTTAGAAGAAAAAATGAAGGTTACATTTGGTCAAGAGCAAGGTACTACATTCGGACAAGCCGCTGACCAATCATTTGCTACATTGTTAGATGCAGTTAAAGCTGCCAAAGACAGTTTAAGCAACGCAGTTGCAGTTCTTAAAGGCGAAAGCCCAATGGGCGGTATGGGCGACGACCTAAGTGGTGGTGCAAGTATGCCTAGTCCAGAATTAGAGCCACAAGGCGATGAATTCGGAATGGCTGATGCCGCTTCTGGCGAAGAAGAATTGCCAACAGGTAGAGAACTAAAATAATGCGCTTATATGAATTCGTCGACAGTGACGAACAAGTTTTGGGTATCGTCAAGCCTTTGCTTTTAAGAGCAAAGGCTGAAGGCGCTAATGCTGTTTCGACGACACAGTTAATAAATGACCTTAACGACTCTAGTGTAACACCTGAGTTATTAGTTAACATTCTTAATAAACATAGAAAAGATTTAAAAGATATTATCACTACAGCTACATATGATGAAATTGTATTGAATAATAATGAAATTAAATCAATGACTAGTAAGTTTGATAAAGATGTTAATAAAATGAAAAGCACAGCATTGAAACAAGCAATGGATCAATTAAAATGAAAAACATAATGTTAACAGCTACAGAAGCCCGTGCTAAAGCACAGAATGATGTAACTATTTTTAATGAGATTAGAGAGATTGAAGATGCTGTATTATCTGCTGTTGCAGATGGCGCATATAGCGCAGAAGTATCAAATACAACTATAACATTGTCAGTAACATATTATAATGTTTGGCAAGGAGTAGTTGACGACCGTGCCAAATATATTCAAATGAGTAAAGTAGTAACTTACTTTACCGACTTAGGATATTCAATAGAACGTAGAACGAATTCCAGCACAGGTAATACGTTCAAATGGATCGTTAGTTGGTAATATATAACTAGACTATACACTTAAATGAGTGTATAATAGTTTATATGCTATTAAATCCAATTTACGAATACAAAAAACTCAACCGTGATGAATCCACTGGCAAGCGATTATATGCTTGCCCAGATGGTGCAAAAGTTCCTAGCGTCACAACAGTCCTTGACAGCACTAAAGATAAGACATTCTTAATTGAATGGCGTAAACGTGTAGGTGATGCAGAAGCAACTCGTATTAGTACAGAGTCAGCTGGACTAGGTACATTAATGCATACTCATTTGGAATATCATGTTCTAGGCAAAGAGCGTCCGCAAGGAAATAATCAAGTTCAAATCATGGCTCGTGCTATGGCTGATACTATGATTAATGAAGCATTCTGTGAC
>JACCDQ011517504.1_pt1 | contig 11160 bp, 10 predicted proteins | sample 7446031 | NCBI WGS metagenome assembly JACCDQ01 (sample SAMN15323442, study PRJNA562643) | freshwater metagenome | isolation source: river surface water | place: USA:Blue River Watershed | collected 2017-08-17
ACGTGATCGAGTCCGGCGGTGCCAAGAGCAAAAAAGCCGTCACCATCAAGAGCCACCACAACGTGGGCGGCTTGCCCGAGCAGCTGGGCCTCAAACTGCTCGAGCCCCTGCGCGAACTGTTCAAAGACGAAGTGCGTGAGCTGGGCGTGGCGTTGGGCCTGCCCCGCGAGATGGTCTACCGTCACCCGTTCCCCGGCCCCGGCCTGGGCGTGCGCATCCTGGGCGAAGTCAAAAAAGAATACGCCGACTTGTTGCGCAGAGCCGACGCGATCTTCATCGAAGAACTGCGCAACTTCACGGACGAATCCGGCAAGACCTGGTACGACCTGACCAGCCAGGCCTTCACCGTGTTCCTGCCCGTGAAAAGCGTGGGCGTGATGGGCGACGGCCGCACCTACGACTATGTGGTGGCCTTGCGCGCCGTGCAGACCAGCGACTTCATGACCGCCGACTGGGCCGAGCTGCCTTATGCGCTGCTCAAGAAGGTGTCGGGTCGGATCATCAACGAGGTGCGCGGGATCAACCGGGTTACTTACGACGTGTCCAGCAAGCCGCCTGCGACAATCGAGTGGGAATAAGCCGGTGTACATTCGGGTTTTCTGACCAAGGGGACTCGAATGATTGGATACACCTGCGTGGGCACCAACGACCTCGACAAGGCCGTTGTGTTTTATGGCGAACTGCTGGGTTTATTGGGCGCCCAGCCATTTTTCAAGTCTGAGCGTGGGGTGGGCTGGGGCACAGCACCCGACAAGCCCATGTTCAGTGTGATGAAGCCTTTTGACGGCCAAACGGCCACAGCCGGTAACGGTGCCATGGTGGCGTTGGCTGCGGCCAATCCCGAACAAGTTCAAGCCCTGCATGCCAAAGCGCTGGCGCTGGGTGGCCAAGATGAAGGTGCGCCCGGACCTCGCGGCAGCAATTTCTACGGCGCCTATTTCAGAGACCTGGATGGCAACAAACTGGCGGCTTTTTGCATGACTCCAGCAGCCGCCTGATGTACCTGCCGCCACAATTCAACCACCCACAGCACGCTGCGGCCATCATGCGCGAGCACCCGTTCGCCAGTCTGGTGTCGACCGACGAAGATGGCTTCCCGTTTGTCACGCATTTGCCGCTCAAATTGATCGCGGAGGGCGGCCAGCCGGTGGTGCTTTTGGGGCACTGTGCCCGGGGCAACCCGCACGCCAAATTCCTGCAAGATCGGCCTCAGGCGCTGGTGACTTTCATGGGGCCGCAGGCCTACATGTCGCCCGCTGTGTACCCTGACTTGCAGCGCGTGCCGACCTGGACTTATCTGGCCGTCCATGCGCGGGTCGAGGCCCGCATGCTGGACGGCGACGAGGCCAAGGACGCCATGCTCAAGCAGTTGATCGCCGATCATGAACCCGCTTATGCCGCGCAGTGGCGTGGCCTGCCCGAGAGCTACACCCACGCCATGCTGAACGGCATTGTGGCGTTTGAGTTGAAGCTTTTGGACCTGCAAACCAAGGTCAAGATCAACCAACACCGCCCCGAGTCGCACGTGGCCATGCACGCAGCCTACGCCCGGGGTGGCGAACAAGAGCAAGCCTTGGCGCAGTGGATGCAGCGTTTGGGCATGGTGGCTTGACCGTGGACACACCCAGCCAAGACGCCCACTGGATGGGCCTGGCACTGGATCAAGCCCGACTGGCCGCCGCTGCGGGCGAGGTGCCGGTAGGGGCCGTGGTGGTCAAGGACGGCCAGGTGATTGCCACAGGCCGCAACGCCCCGATAGCCAGCCACGACCCGACGGCGCATGCCGAGGTGGTGGCGCTGCGCGAAGCGGCCCGTATGCAGGGCAATTACCGGCTCGATGGCTGCACGCTGTATGTGACGCTGGAGCCCTGCGCCATGTGCAGCGGCGCCATGCTGCATGCGCGGGTGGACCGCGTGGTGTTTGGTGCCCACGACCCGCGTACTGGGGTGGCGGGCTCGGTGCTCAACCTGTTTGAGCACACGCAGCTGAACCACCAGACCCAAGTCACAGGCGGAGTGCGGGCCAACGAGTGTGGCCAGTTGCTCAAAGACTTTTTCAGGCCCAAGAGAATGAACCTACATCCGCTCAGAGAAGACGCCTTGCGCACGCCCGATGCCGACTTTGCCGACTTGCCCGATTACCCCTGGCAGCCGCGCTATGTGAACGATTTGCCCAGCATCGCCGGGCTGCGCATGCACTACCTGGATGAGGGTGACGTGAATGCACCGTTGACCTGGCTGTGCCTGCACGGCAACCCGGCCTGGAGCTATCTGTACCGCAAGATGATCCCCGTCTGGCTGGCGGCGGGGCACCGGGTGGTTGCGCCCGACCTGATCGGCTTTGGCAAGAGCGACAAGCCCAAGAAAGACAGTTTTCACCGCTTTGAAACGCACCGCCAGTCTTTGCTCGATTTGATCGAACGGCTCGACTTGCAGCGTGTGGTGCTGGTGGCGCAGGACTGGGGCGGCATTTTGGGTTTGACGCTGCCAATGGCCGCGCCTGAGCGTTACAAGGGTCTGCTGGTCATGAACACCACCTTGGCCACCGGTGAGCAGGCGCTGAGTGACGGCTTTTTGGCCTGGCGCGATTGGTGCCAGAGCCAGCCACTGTTCGATGTGGGCAAGCTGTTTGCGCGAGGCAACCGCAGCATGACGCCAGCCGAGACGGCCGCCTACAACGCGCCCTTCCCGGACAAAGGTTTTCGCGCAGCGCTCAGAGCCTTTCCGCCCATGGTGCCGGAATTCACCGATTCGCCCGGCGCGGCCATTTCGCGGCAAGCGCGAGATTTTTGGCGCAATGACTGGCAAGGGCAAAGCTTCATGGCCATCGGCCAGCAAGACCCGGTACTGGGCGAGCCCGTGATGCGCCATCTGCAAAGTCAAATCAAGGGTTGCCCCGAGCCAATGCTGCTGCCCGATGCGGGGCATTTTGTGCAGGAACAGGGCCGGGCGATTGCCGAGGCGGCTGTGCGACACTTCAGGCCCTGATGCAAGTGACTTATTTCTACCTATAGGAGCCCACCCCTGTGGGCGATTTTGGGTACACCACCACAGCATGCAATCGCCCACAGGGTGGGCTCCAACAACAACGTCATCGCCCACGCGGTGGGCTCCGACAGCATCACCATTCAACTCAAAAACATGGCCCACATTTACATTTTTTCTCCCTCCAGCGCAGTGCGCGACAAAGCGGCCTTTCGCCGAGGTGTGAAGCGTCTGCAAGCCCAAGGCCATGAGGTGGAGGTGGACGAAGCCGCCTTGGCCAGTCACATGCGCTTTGCGGGGGATGACACCACCCGCATCGCGGCGATCACTCGTGCTGCGGCCAGCGGGGCCGACATGGCGCTGATTTCTCGGGGCGGTTATGGCCTCACGCGCATCTTGCCCAGCTTGCCCTACAAGCAGATCGCCAAAGCCATCGACGGCGGCACACAGTTTGTGGGCCTGAGCGATTTCACGGCGTTCAACCAGGCGGTGCTGGCCAAAACAGGCCGCATCACCTGGCAAGGCCCGGCGCTGGGTGAAGACCTGGGCACGGCCGACGAGCCCGACGACATCATGCTGGCCTGCCTGGACGATTTGTTGATGGAACAGGGCGAGGGCACCGGCTGGCAACTGCCCAAAGCCGAGGCCGAACGCCCGTTGCGCATCAAAGACGCAACGCTGTGGGGCGGCAATTTGTCGATGCTGTGCGCTTTGCTGGGCACGCCTTATTTCCCGCAAATCAAAGGTGGCGTGCTGTTCCTCGAAGATGTGGGCGAGCACCCTTACCGCGTTGAGCGCATGCTCACCCAGCTGCTGCACGCTGGCGTTTTGGCCAACCAAAAAGCAGTGCTGATCGGGCAATTCAGCAACTACAAATTGGTGCCCACGCACGATAAAGGTTTCAAGCTGGCCACCGTGATCGACTGGTTGCGTACCCAGATCAAGGCCCCTGTGCTCACGGGCCTGCCGTTTGGCCATGTGCCCACCAAGGTGTTGCTGCCTGTGGGCGCCAAAGTCGACCTTGTCACCCAGGAGCGTGACGCGTTGATGGTTTGGGGCCACATTTAAGCCCTGAATTATTGGAGACGCCCATGAAATGGCTCGGACGAATCGTGTTGCTGCTGATCGCTTTGGCGTTGGTGGCCGGCGGCGTGGTCAGTGTGCATCTGCTGCGCAGCATGCCGCAGCTGGATGGTCATCATCAGTTGCAGGGCTTGTCCGGTCCTGTGCAAGTGCAACGCGATGCGTCCGATGTCACCCACATCACCGCCAGCAACGCGCTTGATGCCTGGCGCGCCATGGGGTGGGTTCACGCGCAAGAACGAGGCTGGCAGCTGGAGTTCAACCGCCGACTGATGCGCGGCGAGTTGTCCGAGATTCTGGGGGCGGCCACGCTGGACACCGACAAGCTCATGCGCACGCTGGGCATCATCGGCATGGCCCGTGAACAACTCAAAGGTCTGTCGCCCGCCAGCCAGGCGGCCCTGCAGGCCTACAGCGAAGGCATCCGGACGGCTTGGCAAAGCGGCGCGGTGCGTGCATCGCCCGAATTCAAACTGCTGGGCACCACCACAGGTGGCACGTCGGGCCTGGCCTGGACACCCGAAGACAGCGTGGGCTGGGCGCTCATGATGGCGCTTGATTTGGGCGGCAACTGGGGTCAGGAGTTCGCGCGCTTGTCGGCCGCTAAGGTGCTCAAGCACGAACAACTTTGGCAATTGCTGCCCGCTTACCCCGGCGAAAAACCTGCCACAGCGGTGGATCTGCCTGCGCTGTATGCGCAATTGGGTGTGTATGCCACCCCGACCCAAACCGCAGCAGCGACAACCAACCAGCCTACTGAATTGGCGCAATGGTCGGCCGACTGGGTGCGTGACATGGGCATTTTGGAGGGTAAGGGCAGCAACAACTGGGTGGTTCCGGGTAGCCGCACCACGACCGGCAAACCCCTGTTGGCCAATGACCCGCATTTGGCGCTGAGTTCGCCCGCCATTTGGTATTTCGCGCATCTCAAGGCCCCGGCGGGTGAATTGCCCGGCGGTCAAAAACACCCGGCACTCGACGTGATCGGGGCCACCTTGCCCGGTTTGCCCTTTGTGGTGCTGGGCCGCACACCTGGCGTGGCCTGGGGCTTCACCAACACCGGGCCCGATGTGCAAGACCTCTACCTGGAGCAACTCGATGCTGCAAAGCCCGGCCAATACCGCACGCCCAACGGCTGGGCGGCTTTTGACACACGCAGCGAAACGATCAAGGTCAAAGGGCAGGGCGATGTGACGCTGACCGTACGCAATTCACGCCATGGCCCGGTGATCAGCGATGTGCAACCGCAATACCGGGGACTTATCGATACTCAGCGCTATGCAGTCAGTTTGCGCTGGTCCGCGCTCACGCCAGACAACAAGACAGTGGACGCCGGTATGCAGGCCAACTGGGCGCAAACCGTGCCGCAATTGCAGCAAGCGTTTGCCAATCACCATGCGCCCATGCAAAGCGTGGTGATGGCCGACACCCTGGGTGAAGTGGCCTACAACGCGGTGGGCAAGGTGCCTGTGCGCTCGCCCCAGAACGACATTCGCGGCGTGGCCCCGGCACCGGGCTGGTTGGCCCAATACGACTGGGCAGGCTGGCTGCCTGTGGCGCAAAACCCGGCTGTCAGCCATGCCCAGATTGAGCAAAAAGGCTGGCATGCCACCGCGAACCAGAACATTTTGCCGCCGGGTTACAGCCACTTTTTGGGCGGGGACTGGACCACGCCCGAGCGTTTTACCCGCATTGAGCAACTGCTGGCCGCACAACCCCGCCACAGCCGTGAAAGCCTGCAAGCCATTCAAAACGATGCCTTGTCACTTGGGGCGCAAGCCTTGCTGCCCACGCTGCGCCAGGCACAGCCGAGCCACCCGCTGGGTGCTCAGACTATGGCGCTGTTGGCGCGTTTTGACGGCCGCATGCAAGCCGACAGCGCTGCTGCACTGGTCTTCAACGTCTGGGCTGATGAACTGACCCGGGCCTTGATCGAACCCCGTCTGGGGTCAGAGCGGTTTCAGGTGCTTTATGGCAAACGCCACTTCCGCGCTGCGGTCGAAGGCATTTTGCAAAGCAACGATGCGTTTTGGTGCGGCCCCACGGGTTGTGCTGTGCAAGTGTCAAACGCACTCGACAAGGCCTTGGCCCGCATTGCAGCCCGACAGAGCATGCAAATGGCCACCTGGCGCTGGGGCGATTGGCACCCGGCCATCAGCAGCCACAAGCCCTTTGGCAAAGTGCCTTATCTGAATGCCGTGTTTGATGTGCGCCATGAAAGCGCGGGGGATTTGTTCACAGTCAATGTGGGCCAGTACTGGGCCAATGACAAACAAGAACCTTTTGCCAACCGTCATGCGGCATCTTTGCGTGCCGTCTATGACTTGTCTGAATCTGGCTCGTCCCAGTTCATTTACCAGACCGGTCAAAGCGGCCATGTGTTTTCACCGCGCAGCCGCGACATGGGCCAAGCCTGGGCGCAAGGCCAGTACCGCGATCTGGCGTTCAGCCCACAGACTTTTCAGCACAAGATGGTCCTGCGCCCCTGAAGGAGCGGGTCAATCGTCTGTTTGACCCGAGCAGATGGATGCAAATGGATGCAATACCCGTCGCACACGAGTTGTGCGACGGGCTGTGACTCTTCATTTCGAGCTAATTTTGGTTTCTATTGACTTTACATAATATACATCGTAAGAATTTATAGAAATGAATAGCAGGGCGCGGCAGCGTCCCCATAACAGGTTCACAGCCAGTGAATCAGCGTGGTGTGGCCGTCGGATAAATCTTCAAGCGCGCCAGCCCTTGGCGCATCAAGGACTCGTTGTCTGGCAAGCCACTTTGAACAGCGAAATCAAACGCCGTCAGGCCTTGCTGGTTTTGCTTAAGCAAATCGGCTCCTGCCTGAATCAGGCTTTTGACAGACTGTGCGCTGCCATAACGCGCCGCCATCATCAGCGGCGTGGTGCCGTTGGGTGAATCGGCGTTCACATCAGCGCCACGCTGGATCAGCAAATCCACAATGGCCGTGTGTCCACCGGTAGCGGCGTAATGCAACGGCGTCCAGCCTGGATGGTTGATGGTGGCTTGTCGTTGAATCAACATCTCAACCAAAACCACATGACCACGCAATGCCGCCATCATCAGAGGCGTTTCGGCGGCGGTGTTGCGCTGGTTGATCCGGATGCCAGGCGAACGAATCAACAGCTCAGCCACTTTGGGCGATGGCTCCTGAAGTGCCATCAACAATGCGGGGCGTGCTTTGGGATCGACAGAATTCGGGTCAAAACCGCGCTCCAAAAGACCCTGCACCGTGCTTGCATCGTCAAAAACAACGGCCTTGAAAAAATCATCATAGGCCCCAGCTTGAGCAAATGAAACGATAAAAAATCCAATAAAAACAAAGGATTTTTTAATATTTTGAAGGTGTTTCATGAGGTTAAAACGCCCACAACCCGGTGAAACAGGCGGTCAAAATTGGCGCTGGTCAGGGCTCCGATGGCTTCGGGTGTGCTGCCACGCAACTCGGCCAGTTGTTTGGCCACAAACGGCACATACGAGGGGTTGTTGATCTTGCCGCGATAAGGCGCGGGTGCCAAATAAGGGCTATCGGTCTCGATCAGCAAGCGGTCATCGGGCACAAACTTGGCCACTTCACGCAAGTCGGCAGCTGTCTTGAAGGTCAGGATGCCCGAAAACGAGATGTAAAAGCCCAGATCCAACGCGGCACGGGCCACCATTTCGGACTCGGTGAAGCAGTGGAACACGCCCCCTGCCGAGCCTGCCCCGCCGGTTTCGCCCTCTTCCCGCAAAATGGCCAGGGTGTCGTCTGACGCTTGCCGGGTGTGGATCACCAGAGGTAAACCGGTCTGGCGGGCGGCACGGATGTGGGTGCGAAAGCGCTCGCGTTGCCATTCCAGATCGGCCACCGTGCGGCCGCCCTTGCGCTCGTCCATCTGGTAATAGTCAAGGCCCGTCTCGCCAATGGCCACCACCCGGGGGCGCGCTGCGCCGTCCAGCAGATCTTTCAAGCTGGGCTCGCGCACGCCTTCGTTGTCGGGGTGCACGCCCACGGTGGACCAAATGTTGTCGTGCGCCATCGACAGGCCATGCACGTTGTCAAACTCTTCCATCGTGGTGCAAATGCACAGGGCACGGGTCACCTGCGCGGCTTTCATCGCCTGGGCGATGGTGTCGAACTGGCTCAGCAGTTCAGGAAAATTCAAATGGCAATGCGAATCGGTGTACATGGCTCAGCCCCGCGCCAGCAGGGTTTGTTTGGCATCGGCCGTCAATGCTTCCAGCATCAGGCCAGCGTTGAAAGGGTGCTCCGCCGTGCGGGCCGACTGTATCAATCGCTTGAACCAATCGGTCAGCACCGACACGGATGCCGCACATGCGGGCAAAGCCGCTTCGTCAAAAAAGCGGGGGGTTGCACCGGCGCTGCGCAACACCAGGTCGTGGCAGAGCTTTTGCAGCGCGTCGATCGCCTGGGCCGGGCTCAAATCGGCCAGATGCCGGGCATCGCCCTGCTGCATGGCTTTGGGCAAAGCCGACCACCATTGGGGCGATAACCCGCTGCCCGCCTGGCGCAGCACATCGGTGGGGCGTCCGCCCGCGCTGCGCAGCAAAGCGCTGGCCACAGGCGCATCCACGCCCTGCCCGGTCAGCCACTGCAAGGCTTCGTCGGCTTCGGGCCATTTCATGGTGTGGGCTAGACACCGGCTGCGGATGGTGGGCAACAGCAAATGGCTGGCCTCAGTGGCCAGCACAAAACGCACATCGCCGGGCGGTTCTTCGAGCGTTTTGAGCAAGGCGTTGGCGGTCACGGTGTTCATGCGCTCGGCAGGAAACACCAGCACGGCCTTGCCACGCCCCCGGGCGTCGGTGCGCTGCGAAAACTCCACCGCATCGCGCATGGCTTCGACCCGGATTTCCTTGCTGGGCTTGCGTTTTTTGTCGTCGATCTCGGCCTGCGCCTTTTCGGACAAGGGCCAGCCCAACTCCATCATCTGCGTCTCGGGCATGAGCACGGCCAAATCGGCATGGGTGCGCACGGCGATCGCGTGGCAACTGGGGCAATCGCCACAAGCACCCTCGGCCGTCGGCTTTTCACACAACCAGGCCGACGCCAGGGCCAGCGCCAGTTCATATTGGCCCAGACCCGATGGGCCTTGCAGCAACCAGGCATGGCCGCGCTGGGCCAGCAAATCGGTGGCCTGGCGGGTGATCCAGGGGGCGTTGAGCACAGCGCTCATGCAGCACCCCGGCTCAGCCAGGCTGTGGCGATGCGGGTCACGTCGGCGGCCACGGCCTCGATGCTTTGCGCTGCGTCAATGCGAGCAAACCGACCGGGCATTTCGGCCATGCGGCGGGCATAACCAGCGCGCACGGCCGCAAAAAAGTCGGCTGGTTGCGACTCGAACTTGTCGGGCACACGGGCTGAGGCCAGGCGCTGCGCCGCGATTTGCGGATCCAGGTCGAACCACACGGTCAGCTCGGGCTGGCGCAAACCGCCATCGGGCAATACCTGCACCATGCGCTCCAGCTGGGCCAGCACCTGCCAGTCAAACCCGCGCCCACCGCCTTGGTAGGCAAAAGTGGCGTCGGTGAAGCGGTCGCACAGCACCACATCCCCCCGGGTCAGCGCTGGCTCGATCACCTGCACCAGGTGCTCCCGTCGGGCGGCAAACATGAGCAGCGCCTCGGTCAGCGCGTCCATGGGCGCGTGAAGCACCAGCTCGCGCAATTTTTCAGACAAGGCTGTTCCGCCGGGCTCACGGGTCAGCACCACCGCCCTGCCCGCCTGCCGAAACAAGTCCGCCACCAGCGCGATGTGCGTGGATTTGCCCGCGCCGTCGATGCCTTCAAAACTGATGAATGTGCCGCGTGTCATAAAAATGGGAAGTGAAGCATCGATTGTCGTCGATCAAGCGCCGCGTCATTGCCCGCGCTGGTATCGGTTGACCGCACGGTTGTGCTCGTCCAGCGACTCACTGAAATGGCTGCTGCCATCGCCTTTGGCCACGAAATACAGCGCTCGGGTGTCGGCTGGCTGGACCGCCGCCAGCAGCGAAGCTTTGCCGGGCATCGCGATGGGTGTGGGCGGCAGGCCGCCCCGGGTGTAGGTGTTCCAGGGCGTGTCGGTGCGCAAGTCGCTGCGGCGCAGGTTGCCGTCAAACGCCTCGCCCAGCCCATAAATCACCGTCGGGTCGGTTTGCAGCAGCATGCCAATGCGCAGCCGGTTGTTGAACACGCCCGCAATTTGTGCCCGGTCCGATGGCTTGCCGGTTTCCTTTTCCACAATGCTGGCCAGAATCAGCGCCTGCTCGGGGGTCTTCACACTGGCGTGCGGCAGGCGTGCCTGCCAGACCTTGTCGAGTTGTTTGTCCATGGCCTTCATGGCGCGTTGCAGCACGGCCAGATCGCTCGACCCCTTGGCATAGCTGTAGGTGTCCGGAAAAAACCGCCCTTCGGGGGCCATGCCAGGTCGACCCAGCTTGGCCATCAGGGCCGCATCGTCCAGGGTTTGGCTGTCGGGCTTGAGCTGGTCGGCTTTGGCCAAGGCCTGGCGCAGCTGGCGCATGTTCCAGCCTTCCACCAGTGTCAGGGTGCGCAGGCTTTCTTCGCCGCGCACCAACATCGACAGCAAACGCGCCGGGGTGGTCTGGGCATCGAATTCATAGCTGCCCGCCCGCATCAGGCGCGACTGCCCGGACAAGCGAAACCACGCATAAAGAGCCATCGGATCCACATTGGCACCGGCATCGGCCACTTGCTGGGCCACCGCCTTGGGCGAAGTGCCGGGCTCGATCGACAAATCGAGTGAGCCGACTTCAGCCACCCGGTAGCCCATGGGCTGGTGCACCCAGAAATAAGCCGCTGCCGCCAGCGCCACCACCAGCAAGGCCAGAAACACCATGCCCTTGAAAAAGCCTTTGATCACCCGATGCCCTTGAAAAATGCCCGCACAGGGCGATTGAATGCGAGCGCTGATCATAATTGAGGGCTGTTCCGGGCTGCGTGCCCGCCCCCAATGGGCTTTCAACGACAAATTCACCCATGACCACCTTGTCCCCCAGCGATTTAGCGCACTTTGCCCCCCTGCTGCAAGGCCAGGCTGCTCTGCCCCATCTGGGTGTGATTCAGGCCCAG
>JACCDQ011822847.1_pt1 | contig 11160 bp, 6 predicted proteins | sample 7446031 | NCBI WGS metagenome assembly JACCDQ01 (sample SAMN15323442, study PRJNA562643) | freshwater metagenome | isolation source: river surface water | place: USA:Blue River Watershed | collected 2017-08-17
AATATGGTAATGAAGACCACCACCGCCACCCCGTCATTGAACAGCGACTCCCCGGCTATCTTCACCTCAAGCGAGCGCGACAGGCCCGCCTGTTTGAGGATGGCCAGCACCGCTATAGGATCGGTGGGCGATATGAGCGCAGCAAAAAGGAGGCAATAGATAAGCCCCACATCCATGCCAAAAAGATGGAATAGGTAATAAAGCAGGATACCGACCACGGCCGTGGATATCAATATGCCGACAGTGGCCAAGGTGATGACCGGCAACCGCTCCCGGTTCAGATTAACTGCGTCCATATGTATGGCCCCCGCAAAAAGCAGCGGCCCCAGCATTCCCTTCATCAGCAGCTCGTGAAAGTCGATGGCCGCGATCACATTGCGTAGCTGGCCCGCTGGTCCCGGCAGCAGGTTGCCGGCCACCTGTATCACCACCGACACACCCAACGATAGCGCCATGATACCTATGGTAGGTGATAATCTTATAAAACGATGGTTAATGTATGCCAGCAGTGCCGTCATACATAGAATGAAAGAGAATATCTCGAGCTGTCCCATCGCATCATAAAAGTAAGTGCTTTTTGCCGTCATAGGCAGTCAAAAAGACCATTGCCAGCGAAAATGCAACAAGATCACACGACTTCGCAACCATTTCTAATGCCAGCAACCTGCCCGGGGCATTAAATTTGCACCATAATTGTGCGTAAACCCGTGCCGCTCAGAAAAATAGAAGGCATGGACGCATTAAACAATTATCTTTGCAACCTCAATTAAATGTTATGAAAATTAAGCACGCATTATTGACACTGCTGGCGTTCTGCCCCTTCCTTACATTCGCGCAGAGCAGCCTCACTATCTTCTCTGAAGATGGTTACAAGTTCTATCTCATACTCAACGGTCAGCGTCAGAACAATGTGGCCATGACCAACGTGCGCATCGACGGCCTGTCGCAGCCACAATATGCAGTAAAAGTGATATTCGAGGACAAGACCAAGCCCGAGATATCCAAGAACATACCTACCACAGACCCAAGTACCAACGCATTTGCCGATGTTACCTATAAGATAAAGACCACCAAGGACGGTGAGCTGAAGATGCGTTATTTCTCTGCTACTCCTGTAGTTCCTGACTATGTGCCACCGGCCGATGTATATGTGATGCACTACGGCCAGCCTGCACCTCCGCCCCCTCCGGGCATGGGCGGCACTACCGTTACGCAGACCACTGTTACCACTACCGGCGGTCCGGCAGTAGGTGGCGTAGGCGCCAATATCAATGTAGGCGGCGCTGGTGTGAACATGAACATCAACATCAGCGACCCGGTGGTCACTTCCTCGTCTACCACCACTACCCGCACCACCACTACTACCAGCAGCAGCTATTCTGGTGCAGCTTACTCCGACAACCGCAGCTATGACGCTCCCCCTGCGCCAAAAGGTAACGGCTGTCGCGGTTGCATGGACCCCAGCAGCTTCCGGTCTGCAAAGGAGACCGTAACTAAGGCCAGCTTTGACGAGACCAAGCTCTCTACTGCCAAGACCATCCTGACATCGAACTGCATGAACACCGACCAGGTGATCGCCATCTGTAACCTGTTCTCGTTCGAGGCATCTAAGCTGGACTTTGCTAAATACGCATACGGCCGCTGCACCGACCCGGGCAACTACTTCAAGGTAGGCAACATCTTCAGTTTTGATGCCAGCCGCACAGAGCTGAACAACTATATCAGCGGGCAATAAGCTCGTAAGAACAGAAGACACCTGCAGGGCCGCCATCAGCGCGGCCCTGTTCTTTTTCTGGGTTCACCGCCTGTACAAAGCCATTCACCGATGACCGCCACCGTTTAGCCGAAATAGATTTCCGTATCTCTGTTGCCCGTCATAGTTTTGCGGTACAATTGACAAAAACATGACGAAACGACTCTACTTACCATTTTTATTATTTATATCTGTTATTCTGCCGGCACTGGCCAGCGCACAATACAAGATCAGCGGCACGGTAATGGACAACAAAGGCAAGCCTGTAAAAGGCGCCAATGTGTACCTGGACGGCACCATCGACGGCGGCACCGCCGACAGCATGGGGGTGTTCCGCTTTACCACTTCCGAGAAAGGCAACCAGACCATCGTGGCCTCCGAAGTGAGCCACGCCACCGGCGGCCAGCCCATCGTCATCAATGGCGATGTGAGCGGTGTGGTCATCACCCTGCAGGCCAACAAGGCCCGCGACCTGGACGTGGTGGTCATCACCGCCGGTTCCTTCGACGCTACCAACGAGAAATCGAAGACCGTACTGAAGCCGCTGGACATTGTGACCACGGCAGGCAGCGGCGCCGATGTGGTGAAGGCCATGCAGATGCTGCCCGGTACCCAGCAGACCGGTCCCGACAACGGCTTATTCGTGCGCGGCGGCGATGCCAATGAAGCAGCAGTGATAGTAGACGAGATGGTGGTGCAGAATGCCTTCTTCAGCGGTGCGCCCGGTGTGGCTACCCGCAGCAGGTTCGGCGCCTTCCAGTACCAGGGTGTGGCCTTCAGCAGCGGCGGTTACAGCGCACGCTATGGCCAGGCGCTCTCAGGCGTGCTGGAACTGAATACCACCGACCTGCCCGATAAGAGTACCATCAACCTCGGCGCCAACCTGGCCGGTGCATATGCCTCGGGCGTAAAGAAGTGGAAGAACAGCAGCCTGGACGTGGGTGGCGGTTATACCAACCTTGCTCCCTTTTACAAGATCGTGAAGAGCAATTTCAAATTCTATCATGTTCCGGAGGGTGGTAATGGCAATATCCGCTACATGTGGAAGCCAAATAAGGATGGTATATTGAAGGTGACCCTGAACACACAACTCAATACGACTGGTGTACAGATACCGAACCCATTCGGCCCCGACAGCGTCAACTATCTGACAGGAGACCATAACTACTATTCGAATGTTTCCTATAAGCAGCTATTCAAACACAAATTCATGTTATACACGGCGGCATCAGCAAGTGTGAACAACACAGACAATACATTCGGAAAATTTGACTCCAGGCTCGATGACCGTCGCTACCAATACCGCTTGGAAGGCAAGCGATATATCAATAGTCGCCTAAATGTATTAGTGGGTGGAGAAGTTCAGAACTTCGGGCAGACGCGTACCATGGATTCTTCGGCGGCACCCGGCAACTTTCAGACAAAGTTCGATGAGATTCTGACAGCCGGCTATGCCGAAGTGGAATGGACACCAGTGAACCTTTTTGCCATAAAACCAGGTGTGCGTTATGAGCACAGCCAGCTGCTGAATTCTGATTATGTCGCGCCAAGGCTTTCAATGGCGATCAAGACGGGTGTGCATAGCCAGGCATCAGTGGCCACGGGTTTCTTCTACCAGGAGCCGGGTTACAATTATCTCCTTGCAGGCTACAAGCAATTGCCCATGATGCAACTGGCCACGCACTACATTGCCAACTGGCAGTGGAGCCAGGACAACAGGACGCTGCGAGTAGAGGGTTATTACAAGAAATATGACCGTCTCGTGTGGGAGCGGACCTACAGTAGCACGTATAACCCCAGCCCCTATCGCTTCATCACACCCAATATTCCGCTTACCAATGAAGGTAATGGCTATGCACAGGGCATGGAACTCTTCTGGCGCGATAAGAAGACCATCAAGAACGCCGACTACTGGATATCCTACAGCTACATCGATACTAAGCGAAAATTTGGTAATTACCTGACCTCAGCGCAACCTAATTACATCGCACAGCACAACCTGAACCTGGTGGGCAAGTACTGGATCGACAAGATCAAAACGAACCTGAGCGCCACTTACAGTGTGGCAAGCGGCAGACCCTATTATGAGAAAAATAGTCCATTCCTCAGTAAGCTTACAACTCCATACAACAGCTTGTCTGTTACAGGTGCTTACCTGCGCAGTTTCGGCAAGTGGTTCACAGTATTCTACGTGAGTGTGGAGAATGTGACCAAACAGAAGAATGTGTTCGGCTACCGCTATGATGCGGCAGGCAACAGGACGCCTATCGTTCCCGCCCTCTACCGCACCGTATTCTTCGGCGTCAACATGTCGCTGTCTGAATTCAGCAAGGATGAACTCTAATTAAAACAACACTCAACTATAACGCACAAAAACGACCAACAAAATGAAAAAAATGATCTTACTCGCCGCTACAGCGCTCACCGTATCCGCAGCGCAGGCGCAGGATTTCAAAGGCGTGATGGAACGTACTTTCCTCGCCTTCGACACCACCATGAATATGGACACCAAAGTAGAGATGAGCAATAAGCTGGCCCTCATAGCCAAGAAGTGGGACAACGAATGGGTAGCCCACTACTACCTTGCCTACAGTAAAGCACAACTGTCTTACATGGAAAAAGAGGCGGTGAAGCGCGAAGCTTATCTGGACGAAGCGGAGAAGGAAAAGGAAGATGCCGTGAGCATACTGAAGAAAGAGAACGACGAGACCTATGTGCTGGCAGCCATGATAGCCAATGCACGCATGGCCATAGACCCCATGAACCGCTGGCAGAAGTATGGCCAGCTGTTCCAGCAGAACCTGGAGAGCGCCAAGGAAGCCAACCCGGACAACCCCCGTATGTATTACCTGCAGGGTGTGAGCAAGTATTTTACCCCAAAGCAGTTCGGTGGTGGTGGTAAGGCCGCTATGCCTTACTTCGAAAAGGCGCAGGGCCTTTATGCCAAGGAAGCCGGCAAAGACATCTCCCAGCCACATTGGGGCAAGGACAAGACCGAGTACTTCATGGCACAGGCTAAGAAGGACATGGAATAACGAATACCTTTTGTTTTGAGGAGGGCGCCGTTTTGCGGCGCCTTTCTTGTTTATATTTACAGCATGAAGTGGCAGTCGCTATACAGCACACAGCGCACCGGCGCAAAAAAGAGCAGTGGCAACGCTGATCCTGTACGCAATTCTTTCCTGCGCGACTATGACCGCATCATTTTCTCATCTGCCTTCCGCAGGTTGCAGAACAAGACACAGGTCTTCCCGCTGCCGGGCGCCATCTTTGTCCACAACCGCCTCACGCATAGCCTGGAAGTGGCTTCTGTGGGCCGCTCGCTGGGCAAGGCAGTGGGCGAGATGATAGCGGCCCGCTACCCGGGAGAAGACGATAACTTCAAAGAGTTCTACCGCCACGAGCTGGCATCGGTCATCGCATCGGCCTGCCTGGCACATGATATCGGCAATCCACCCTTCGGTCACTCTGGTGAGGACGCTATCCGGGCTTTCTTCCTGGAGCTGGAGGGCGAGGACAAGACCACCATACACAGTGCGCTCACCGATAACCAGCGCCGCGACCTCGAATACTTCGAGGGTAACTCTAATGCCTTCCGCACACTCACCAGCAGTTTCAACGAGCCGGTGCCCGGTGGTTACGGGCTCACCTACACCACGCTGGCATCGCTGGTCAAGTATCCATGCACGTCCACAGAGGGTTTCAACAAAGACACTGGCCTGATAGCCACTAAGAAGTCTGGTTTCTTTGACTCAGAGGTCGCCCTGTTCACCGAGATAGCAGAGACGCTGGGCATACCGCGCAAGGAAGGCTTTGAGCATGTATATGCGCGCCATCCGTTCGTATATCTCACCGAGGCGGCTGATGATATCTGCTACCGGGTGATAGACCTTGAAGATGCGCACCGCCTGCAGATCGTTTCGCTGCAGACCTTCATGGACCTCTTCCTGCCGTTCTTCGATAACGAGCAGGAGCACTACAACTCGCGGGCCTACATCGATGCCAAGCTGGACGAGATCATTGACGACAACAAGAAAGTACAATACATACGCGCCCGCTGGATAGGTCTGATGACCGAAAAGCTCGCCAACATCTTCATGGCGCACGAAGAGCAGTTGCTGGCCGGTACACTGGAAATGGACCTGATGAAATGCCTGCCTGCCCATGAGCAAGGGCTGATAGACGAGATCAATGAATTTTCGGTGAAGCACATCTACAACTACCGCTCAGTGGCCGAGATAGAGATAGCTGGCTACAATGTGATAGGCGGCCTGCTGCGGGAGTTCGTGCATGCTGCCCTGCACCAGCACCTGCCCAAGTCGAAGAAGGTGCTGAAGCTGGTCTCGAACCAGTTCCCGGTAGTGAAAGGAACGGCGCCCCGCGATGTCTATAGCAATGTTCAAGCCCTGGTCGACTTTATCGCTGGCATGACCGATCTGTATGCGATAGAGCTTTACAGAAAGATCACCGGCATCACGATTCCCGAGATACGCTAATGAGACGACATTGGTAAAGGCCAATTGCCCCGGCTTTTAAGCCGGGGGGTAAAAGTGCTGCACCGATGGCTTTAGCCAAACCGTGCAGCCGCCGGAAGAAAATTGTGGATATCTCTTTTTGTGGACCGCTATCCCGCCATCGTATCTTTGTGTTACCGCTCGCTCCTGTCGTGCGATCGAAGCTGCCGGCAGGTGCGGCAAGAGATGTGGAACTTTTTCCGGCTTTCATTTACCTTTTCGCAGCTTTCAGCGAACTTTTTCGTGCTTTTCATACCTTTTTGCTGCTTTTTATACCTATCGCCAAATTGTAATATCCGCACCCATGGCCCTTTCCAGCGTTTCAACCTATCCTTTTTTGTGCCCGGGGCCTATTTTTTTGCGGAAACGGCGCGTGCCGCATAGCCGCATCGCACCTGCCTTTTAGGGCGCTCTTTGCAGCGCTCGCTGGCTTTTTAGTTGATCGATTAAGTTTATCTTTGTTGCCCATTTATTACTTCAACTATGTTGCCCATAAACATATTCCGGCAGAACAAGGAACTGGTATTGCAAGGACTGGCCAGGAAGCACTTCAAAGAGACAGAACTGGTAGATAAGATCATAGAGGCCGACGAGCAGCGTCGCTCGCTGCAGGTGGAGCATGACACCCTTGCGGCATCGGTCAACAGTGCTTCGAAGCAGATAGGCCAGCTCATGGCTAAGGGCGACAAAGAACAGGCCGAGACCCTGAAGAAGCAGGTAGCAGAACATAAGGAATCCATCAAAGACCTGGCCCAGCGCGTGGCCGAGCTGGAGCAGCAGCAGCATGATATGCTGGTGCGCCTGCCCAACCTGCCACACAGCAGCGTGCCCGACGGCCGCACGCCCGAGGACAACGTAGTGGCCCGCTCCGGCGGCGCCATGCCTGACCTCACTGCCCAGAAACAGCCACACTGGGAATTGATGGAGCGCTACAAGCTGATGGACCTTGGCCTGGGCAACAAGATAACCGGTAGCGGTTTTCCTGTGTTCATGGGTCGTGGTGCCCGGCTGCAGCGCGCGCTCATACAGTACTTCCTCGATTTCAATGCTGCGGCAGGATATAAAGAAGTTTGCCCTCCCTTCATGGTCAATGCTGAATCGGCCTATGGTACCGGCCAGCTGCCTGACAAGGAAGGACAGATGTACCATGTGACAGAAGATGGCTTCTACCTGATACCTACATCCGAAGTGCCGGTGACGAACATATACCGCGATGAGATACTGAACGAGAATGACCTGCCCGTGAAAATGACAGCCTACTCTCCTTGCTTCCGCCGCGAGGCCGGCTCCTATGGCAAGGACGTGCGCGGCCTCAACCGCGTGCACCAGTTCGATAAGGTGGAGATCGTGCAGATAGCAGACCCCAACACCAGCTACGAAACGCTGGAAGGCATGGTGGCCCACGTAGAGAAACTGGTGCAGTCGCTGGAGCTGCCTTACCGCATCCTGCGCCTGTGTGGCGGCGATATGAGCTTTGCCTCTGCCCTCACATACGACTTCGAAGTATTCAGTGGCGCACAGGAGCGCTGGCTGGAGGTGAGCTCCGTATCGAATTTCGAGACCTTCCAGTCGAATAGGATGAAGATCCGCTATCGCGATGCGAACGGCAAGACCCAACTGGTGCATACCCTCAATGGCAGCTCGCTGGCATTGCCCCGCATCATGGCCTGCCTGCTGGAGAACAACCAATCGGCCCAGGGCATCCGTATACCCAAGGCGCTGCAACCATATTTCGGCGCCGACAGCATTAGCTAAAGGTCCGGCAAGATGTAGAAACACTTTAACCTGTTACCCATTTAACCTTTTAACTTTTTGAACTTTATGATACAGCGGAAACAATCATTATGGCTCCTGATAGCAGCACTGCTGGGTGCCTGCCTGTTCTTCTTCGACATCTACCGTGCTGATGTGAATACCGGTGGCGTGGTGGAGAGCAAGGCCCTGAATGTGTCCGGCAATTACCCGCTCATGCTCATTGCCATAGTGATGACCGCACTCCCCTTCATTACCATCTTCATGTTCCGCGACCGCAAGCGCCAGGTGCGCATGTCGGCTATGAGCCTTGTGGCCGTTATGTCGTTCATTTCGCTGATGCTCATGCAGGTGAACCGTTTTGCCAAGGAGGGCCAGGTCATTGTAAAAGAGTCTTATTGGGTAGGTGCCGTGTTGCCTGCTGCCGCATTATTGTTCATCGTATTGGCTATCATTGGCATACGCCGCGATGAGAGTTTAGTGCGCTCTGCGGACAGGCTCAGGTAGATAAGCATATAATAAAAGGTTAATTTTACGTCAGTTTGACAAATTCCTTATTTGTTATTTGTATGTTTACAGCCCGATCTGTTACCATAGAAGCCGGGAGCGTATGCAAACGAACAAAAACGAGGAGGGCCGGCTGGCCGCACTAAAAGCCTACCAGATCCTGGATTCCATCCCGGAACATGAATTTGACAGGATCACTGAGCTTGCTTCTATTATTTGCGATACACCCATTTCTGTTGTTTCCCTGGTCGACGAGCACCGGCAGTGGTTCAAGTCCGTTAGGGGGCTTGCCGCTTCAGAGACTCCCCGCAATGTTGCTTTTTGCGCCCACGCCATACAGCACAATGGACTTTACGAAGTAGAGGATGCCACAGAGAACGGGCTGTTCAAAGACAACCCGCTGGTGACCGGCGACCCCAATATCCGATCCTATACCGGCTGTCCGCTGGTGGATGGCAACGGCTATGCACTGGGCACGCTCTGTGTGATAGACACGATACCAAGAAAACTGAGCGACCAGCAAAAACGCGCACTACAATTGCTGGCCGACGAGGCGATGTTGCTCATCACCGAGCGCCGGCGCCGCGAAGAACAGAAGCACTTCGAGAAACTGTTCAACCTTTCCAATGATATCATTTGTGTGGCCGGGCTTGATGGCTACTTCAAGAGGGTGAACCCCGCATTTGAAAGGATGCTGGGGCACGAGGATGGCTTTCTGCTGGGCACTGCTTTCCTGGACATGTTGCACCCTGATGATGTGCAGGATACGGTAGCAGAGATGGGAAAACTGGCTGCCGGGCAGACCTCTATCAACTTTGTGAATCGCTACCGGAAGGCCGACGGCAATTATGTGTATATAGAATGGACGGCAACACCCGAGCCTGAAACGGGCAACCTGTTCTGCATTGGCCGGGATGTGACCAAGGAGAAGATAAAAGAGGCGCAGTTGCAGTATAGCGAGCAGCACTTCCGCGAGTTCTTCGAGTATTCACAGGGGCTGATGTGCACGCACGACCTGGAAGGCCGCCTGATGACCATCAATACTGCCAGTGCCAAGGCGCTGGGGTACCAGAAGATAGACCTGAGGGGCAAGACGCTCTATGACATAATGCCGAAGCCGCTGCACAACCAGGTGAAGTATTACCTGAAGGATATAGAGGAGAAAGGCTGGTACAGGGGCATGATGCGCACCATACACAAAGATGGTTCGTTGAGGACATGGCTGTTCAATAACGTGCTCTCCAAGGACATCAATGGCAATTATCACGTCATCGGCAATGCGCTGGACATCACCGACCAGCAAAAGCTGGAAATGGAATACGGCCGCGTGAAGGAGATGCTGGAGCAGACCAATCGCGTGGCACGCATAGGTGGCTGGGAGTTCGATCTGGTGAAGAAGAAAGTGTACTTGTCATCCATCACCCGCGAGATATATGAGGTGGATCACGACTACATGCCCAGCCTGGAGCAGGACAATAACTTCTTCCATGGTGTATACCGTGCGCAGCTGACACAGGCCGTCACCGAGGCCCGGACCAACGGCACCTCATCGGACCTGGAACTGGAAGCGGTCACCGCCAAGGGCAGGAAGTTGTGGGTGCGGATGCAGGTGAAGGCCGACTTTGAAAGAGGTAAATGTGTGCGTGTGTTCGGCACACTGCAGGATATAGATGAGCGCAAACGCGCAGAGATAGAACTGGTGGACCGCAAGGCGCAGCTCACATCGTTCGTGAACCATGCGCCCGCAGCAGTGGCCATGTTCGACAGGGATGTGCGCTACATTGCCTACAGCAACCGCTGGCTGGAAGAGTACCACCTGAGAGGCCGCAACCTCGAGGGCCTGTCCCACTATGATGTCTTCCCCGATATGAGCGATGAGTGGCGAGCTATCCACCGGCGCGGCCTGAGGGGAGAAGTGATCAGCAAGGACGAAGACATATGGCGCCCCGAAGGGTGGGATGCCGATCAGTACCTGCGTTGGGAGGTGCGTCCGTGGTTCCTGCCAGATGGCGAAGTGGGCGGCATCATGATGTTCACACAGGATATCACAGAGATGTGCCTGCAGCGCGAGGAACTGAAGAAAGCGAAGAAGCAGGCCGAGCAGGCCAATGTGGCCAAGTCGGATTTCCTGGCGAGTATGAGCCACGAGATACGCACACCACTCAATGGCGTTATCGGCTTTACCGACCTGCTGCTGAAGACCCAGCTCAATGAGACGCAGGCCCAATACTTGTCTATTGTAAGCGGCTCGGCCAATGCGCTGCTGAGCGTTATCAATGATATCCTCGACTTCTCTAAGATAGAGGCCGGCAAGCTGGACCTCGACATAGACCGCTGCGACCTCTTTGAACTGACCGAGCAGGCCAGCGACATCATCTCTTACCAGGCGCAGAGCAAAGGGCTCGAGGTATTGCTGAATGTGTCTCCCGACCTGCCCCGCTTCATCTGGACGGACAATGTGCGTTTGAAGCAGATACTGGTGAACCTGCTGGGCAATGCGGTGAAATTCACCGAGACGGGCGAGATCGAATTGCGTGTGCATGCCATGGGTACGCTCCAGCTAGTACCGGACCACTCTATAATATCATTGGCATTCGCTTGGAAGTCATCACTGTTGGTGTTTTTCCAAGCGCT
>JACCDQ010000620.1_pt1 | contig 11158 bp, 10 predicted proteins | sample 7446031 | NCBI WGS metagenome assembly JACCDQ01 (sample SAMN15323442, study PRJNA562643) | freshwater metagenome | isolation source: river surface water | place: USA:Blue River Watershed | collected 2017-08-17
ACTCGATTACAACGCTTCTCATCATTCTTTCGTTTGATGCGTTCCAGTCAAATTGGACGGGAATTATAATAGGTTTTTCTTTCTTTGTCAAGAGGTTACAACTGAAATGTAGCTTAAATTTGGAAAGTTTGGAAGTTTGCTAGGTTTTTATTGTAAATATTTTATATTATTTCAATTTATACTATTTTTTATTAGTATATGAAGTGTAAGGATTAACTACTAATTCTTTATTTTCTCCGTTTTTTGATATAAATTTCAAAAAACAAGGCTTATTTACCTCGTATTCATTTGATTCATTAGCATAATTACTAAGTTTAGAATAAACTTTTCCATCACTACCAAAAGATAATTGTCCAAGTGATGTTGTGTCATTACAAGAAATTTGTACATCAGTAATTCCAAAATTCTTCGTCAATAATACAAATTTACTATTTGAGCTATTTTCTTCACATTTATTTGAACTATAAATATTTTTTTTAGTTAATGGATCTTTTAAAGAATCATTTGCACTTGGAATTCCTGTTTCATTATTATCACTATATATTGAATAATATATACCACCAACTGATTCTCTACATCTAAAAAATTTTATTGTCCATCTTTTCTTATGCCATAAAGGATCTTCTAAATCAAATTTATCATTAATAAAAGCTTTAAATCTTACATAAGAGATATATAGTTCTAATCGATTAATTATTTCATCTGGATATTTAATTTTATTTTTTGGTAGAAATAGTGTATATATAAATGAAATTAAAAGTATTGTTAATATTATTTCCAATAATGAAAACGATTTTTTCATTTTAATTTTGTTAGATAGACTACAAAAAGTTCCTTATCAAAATATTTTATAGTTATTTGTTCACTATCTAAATTATATTTTTTTGATGATAAAAAATAATCATCGCCTTTTTGTATATTGTAAAATCTCAATCTTAACTCTAATTCTTGATTATCAGTAATTATTGATGATATATTTCTTTTTTTAAGCTCTTCAGAAAGCTCTTTTATAAAATCATATTGATATATAAAATGTTTACTTGGGTTCGATAAAAGTAAATATAGCGGTTTATTTACAAAAGTTAAAATTACATTTATTGTAAGCATTAATACAACTAATATAGCCAAAGTATTGTAATGTTTCCTAAACTCTCTTAATCTAACCCTGTAAGAATGTAAAAATATTTTAAGCATATATGGTAAAGATATTACCACATAAGGTGCAAAATCTTCTATATAAACCCTTTGTCTAAAGGAAAATATCAGCGATATAAAAAGTGCTGTTGAGGAAATATACCAAGTTAGAGTTCTCTCATTTTTTATTCCTGCTCTATAAACCGAGTATAAAAAATAAAAGAATAAAAATGGAGAAAAAATAGTTGAATAAAGACCAAACGTATCAATCAAGAAACCTCTAGGTTTTCCATCACTTGAAAATCCATAAATATACATAGATAAAATAAAAAGTATCAAAGAAAAATATAAAAGTTTTTTATTTTTATTTTCTAATGAATAAAAAAACAATGCTAAATATAAAATTGCAAATGAATTATCAATAAATAAAAAAAGTAATAATAAAAAGAATAAAAAATAAGGATTACTCTCTTTTTTCTGAAAATATATATACAATAAAGTAAAAAATATCACAACTATTGCACTATTTACAAGTAATGATGCACCTATAATTCCAGGTAAACTCATAAATACTGCAATAAATATATATCTATCTTTTTCATATTTAAAATAATCTTCCGTTATTTTAAACATCATTATTACACTTAAAATATAGAATAGAATAAAAGGAAATCTTAATGCAAAATCATTTTGTCCAAAAAGATAAATAGAACTATTTGTAATTAAAGATAAAACTGAATTATTAACAAACACATTCAAAGCTTCTTTATATGATATACTTAAACTACAAGTTGCTTTAAACAACAATATAAATGTTATTAATAATAAAGATGAATAAAAATAGTATTTATATTTGTTGTTTGTTTCTTTCATTTTATAATTTTAGGAAATTATCTATAATTTTGTGACCATATTCACTCATAATTGATTCAGGATGAAATTGAACACCATAAATTTGTTTATCTTTTATTTCTAATGACATTATCTCTTCATCATCAGCACTATATGAAGTTACGATAATATCTTCAGGTAGATTTTTATTTTCTACAATTAAAGAGTGATATCTAGTTTGTGTGAACTCTTTTGGTAAACCTTTAAAAATTTGTGTGTCTTTTACAACTTTTATTAATGAAGTTTTACCATGCATCATATTTTTTGCACGAATTACATTTCCACCAAATACTTGACCAATAGCTTGATGCCCCAAGCAAATCCCAAAAATAGGTTTTTTACCTGCAAAATATTTAATAACTTCTAAACAAACTCCTGCATCATCTGGAGTTGCTGGACCTGGAGATATTATAATTTTTTCAGGATTTAATGTTTCAATTTGTTCTAAAGTTAATTCGTCATTTCTTATAATTTTTAAATCTGCACCTAACTCTAGGCAATATTGAACTATATTGTATGTAAAAGAATCATAGTTATCAATCATTAATATCATATTATTTTTATCCTCATCAAAGCTATATTTATAGTGTTCTTTGAACTTTCTTTCTTGAATATTATTAATCGTACTAACTTACTTACTACCCTTTTTGTATTTTTCATACATTTTAAAATTTTTTAGGTAGTATTGATTAAAGGTAGTATAAAAAGTTTTAAATTATATCAAATTGAAGTTAGGATATTGTTTAATCTTAAAAACTAATCTAGCTACAGTAAATTAGAATACAAAATTTTGAACATTTCGCAATAATCAGTAAAAGAAGAAAGATAAAATTGATAAATGAGAATTTTAATAATTATACTAAAAATAATCTTCTAATAACCATCTTTTTCAATAAGCTGAAATTCTTTACCTTGTTTCAAAGTAAGTCCAGATTTTGAGCATGCATCTTTAAAACTCTCTTTTGTTTTTAAAAGTCTTTGAAACACTTCATATTTATATTTTTTTGTAAGAATATACATTCTTGTCCTTTGTTTTATTTATTTTTTGAGCAATATATTAGTTCCCAGTTGCAGTTATTTAATGAGTAAAAAAATTTATTTAAAAAATTGTGCTAGAGTCAAAATATAGTGGATAAAGTTCCTAAGACTACATTTTATAATCTTAATATTGAACTTTATGATTGTTTTAGAATGGGTATATGAAAATAGTTATATTCTTTCTACACTTTGTGCAAAATCACCTTTTTCATTATTTCCAATTGAGAAGCTTACTTTCTGATTTTCATCTAATGAAACTCTTCCATAACCAGCGTTGTTAATTTCTCTATAATGTACAAAAATATCTTTTGTGCTATCTTCTAATTGGATAAATCCAAAACCTTTTTCGCTATTGAACCATTTTACAGTTCCATTGTATCTATTTGACATAGAAATCCTTTTGTATATATCACTTCATACGAAGTTTATTAATAAAGCTAAACCAGATTGTAAATTTTTTGAGAGATAAGAGTCAACATAGAAATTGATAAAAAGCAAACAACGAAATAAGTACTAATTTTCTTTAAGTGAAAACACTATATCTGAAAAAAAGTAAAATAGCAAGTTTTTTTAATTAAACAAAAAATTTAAATTTTTTAATACCATTAAAATTAATCTACTTTTACTACATCATTACGTTTTTCTTTCGCAAGATATAATGCTTTATCCACACGTTGTAAACATGTTTTAGTAGTATCAAAATCATTGATTTCAGTTACACCAATACTTACTGTAATAGAAGGAAGTTCTTTATCGACATGAGATTCAACTAATGCTCGTATCTCTTGAGCTTTAATATATGCTTCAGCTATTCTTGTTCTTGGTAATAATATTATAAATTCTTCTCCACCCCATCTTGCAAAAATATCATTAGTACGAAGATATTTACCAATAAGATTTGTTAATGCAATAAGTGTCAAGTCACCAATATAATGTCCATAATAATCATTAACTTTTTTAAAATAATCTATATCTAGTAGAAGAATAGAAAAATGATCCTTATATCTTTTTTTATTCTCAATTTCTTTTAAAAATAACTCATCAAATATTTGTCTATTATATATTTTTGTAAGATGATCATGATATGCAAAATACTTATATTCATTTTTCTCAGAAATAAATTGGGTAATATCATTAAATACGATAATATATTCTGACTCATTTTCGATTTTTTTTATAATAAGTTCAAAATCAATCAACTGATTATTTAAATTTATAATAGATACTATACGATTAACTTCTGGATGCATGAATAAATAATCTGTCCAATACTTATCATCTATCACATCTGCAAGTGTAAAAAAACTATTATTCTTTACAAAAAGTTTTGCTATAGAATTATAAATTTTTTTAAATTCTTCTATAGATTTAACAGAAAAAAATTCTAAAAATGCATTGTTTGCACTTTGTAAATTATCACAACTTATTACAATTACAGGATTAGGTATGGCATTGATAACAGAAAATAATTTGTGTTCGATAATATGTTTCATATCAAATTCTATCCAATTTAATTTATATTTTCAGTATATAATAAAAAGTTTTGTTTATTTTAGTTGATTTCTTAAATTAGTGGTGAATTGCTTCATAAAATATTGTAAATACATATATGATAATCATTCTTACTATTAAGAAATATCAAAGCATAAAAGTATTAACATCCTTAAATTAGATTTTTAAAATAAAAAAAGGATTTTCCCGTGATAAAAAAATTACTTTTTAGTTCTATATTTATATTTTCATCACTATTTGCTTCCAATGAAGTAAATGTTTATTCTCAAAGACATTATGACGCTGATAAAATCATCTATAAAAAATTCGAAGAACAAACAGGTATAAAAGTAAATGTAATAACAGCACAAGCTGAAGAACTTGTTGCAAAACTAGCTATTGAAGGTTCAAATACACCTGCAGATGTATTAATAACTGCTGATATAGGAAATCTTTATCAAGCAAAAACTAGAAACTTATTACAACCTATTGAGTCAAAAATTTTAACTGATAACATACCTGAACATTTAAGAGATTCTGATAAAAATTGGTTTTCACTTACAAAAAGAGCTAGGGTTTTTGTATACAATCCAAAAAAAATCAATCCTAATGATTTAAATGATTATTTTAGTCTTACAGATCCAAAATTTAAAGGGAAAGTTATAACAAGATCTTCTATGAGTGGTTATAACAAATCATTATTGGCTTCATTAGTTGCAAACTATGGAGAAGAAAAAGCTTTAAATTTTGCAAAAGGCTTAGTTGCTAATTTACCCTATAATCCAAAAGGTGGGGATAAAGAACAAATAATTGCTGTTGGTGCAGGAGATGCTGATATTGCAATGGTAAATACTTATTACTTAGGTGTTATGTTAATAAGTAAAGATAAAAAAGACCAAGAGATTGCACAAAGTCTTAAAATATTTTTCCCAGCACAAAATACAACAGGAACACATATGAATATAACAGGTGCGGGAGTTACTAAATATGCTAAAAACAAAGAAAATGCCATCAAATTTATTGAATATTTAACTTCAATAGAAGCACAAGAAGTATTTGCAGAAGCTAATCAAGAGTTTCCTGTGAATCCAAAAGCAAAAGCATCTCAAATTGTTCAATCATGGGGAACATTTAAAGAAGATTCTATTTCATTAAATGAAGTTGGAAAATATAATAAAAAAGCTGTACAAATAGCAACGGAAGCAGATTGGAAATAAATAGATTAAAACAATACATAGCTCCATTTTTGGGACTATGTATCGCATCACCAATATTAGCACTTTTAATTCATTTTATATTAGCAAATGAATTTGATTTTGATTTCCTATTTGGAAAATTAATGGGGCAATATATAACTAATACAACAATTTTAGTAATTGGTACATTTTTATTGGTTTTATTTTTAGGAACTATAACTTCTTATTTAAATGCACGATTTGAATACTTTGGTAGTAAATTTTTTGCAGTTTGCTTCATACTACCTCTTGCCTATCCCACATATATTTTAGGTTATACTTATGTTGGTTTTTTTGAATTTAGAGGAATATTATCACAAATTTTTCAAGACACAAGTTTACGTTTTGACATCTTAAATATCTATGGTGCTATTTTTATTTTTGGAATTGGAATGTTTCCTTATGTTTATGTTTTGGCAAAAGTTTCATTTGGTTCAATTTCATCAACAATAACAGAATTAATCTCTTTACATAAAATAAGTCCTATAAAAGCTTTTTTCAAAATATATTTACCTTTAGCATATCCAGCAATTTTTGCAGGAAGTCTTTTAGCAATTCTTGAAACACTAAGTGATTATGGAACAGTATTATATTTTGGAATAGATACATTTAGTATAGGAATATTCAAAAGTTGGTTTGGATATGGAGATTTTTTACAATCAATAAATGTAGCTATTATGCTGCTAATTTTTGTATTTACAATTTTATGGATTGAAAGTTTAATTAGAAAAAAATATAGATTTACAAGTTCAACACTAAGTGAAAAAAAAGCATCAAAAATAAAATTAACTGGTAAGTACAACTTTTTAGCATTTTTTATATCTTTTTTAATCTCATCAATTACTTTATTTATTCCAACTTCAATTTTGATATATTGGTTTGTTTTAGATATTAATACCCTAGATTTTAAAACATTTTTCTATTTATCAAATACATTAACTTTAAACTTAATTTCATCAATAATAATCATTTTTTTATCATTTTTTATTATTTATATGCTTAGATTCTATCCATCAAAATTATCTACATTTACACATAAAGTATCTATCTTAGGATATTCAATTCCTGGAGCAATAGTTGGTATTGGACTACTTGTGATAAGTAACTTTATTGACCAATCTTTAAATCAGGCAATATTAAATGGAACTTTTTTACTTTTAATTTTTGCTTATACTACTAGATACTTTGCTTCAAGTATTGGTTCTATTGAAAATGGTTTCAGTAAAATTGATACAAGTATTGATGATGCAACAAAAATATTTGGGAAAAGTGAAGCTAACAATATTTTTAAAGTATATTTGCCTTTAATGAAACCTTATATTTTAAGTGGTTTTTTAATTCTTTATATAGATATAGCAAAGGAGTTACCAGCAACTTTAATATTAAGACCATTTAATTTTGATACTTTAGCTATTAGAATAAGTGAACTAGCAAGTAATGAAATGCTTTATAAAACTGGTTTTCCTTCTTTAGTTCTTGTATTAACAACTGCTATTGCTGTTTTATTACTTAATTCAAAATTTGTGAGAAGAAAAATATGAAAAAAATTGTAGATATAAAAAATCTAAAAAAAATATTTTGTAAAGGAAATATTTGTGTTGCAAATGATATTAATCTTTTTATAAATGAAGGTGAAATATTTACAATACTTGGGAAAAGTGGAAGTGGAAAAACAACTTTTTTAAGAATGATTGCAGGACTTGAAACACCCGATAATGGTGAAATCATAATAGATGAAAAAGTGGTTTTTTCAAAAAAATTAAATCTTCAACCAAAAGATAGAAAAGTAGCTGTTGTTTTCCAAAACTATGCCCTACTTCCACATCTTAGTATTGCTTCAAATATTACTTTTGGAAGTGATGCTACAAAAGCTGAATTGGAAGAAGTTTTAGAAAAAACAAAATTAAAAGGGCAAGAAAATAAATTTCCCCATGAATTAAGTGGAGGTCAGCAACAAAGAGTAGCACTTGCAAGGGCAATAATCACAAAACCAAAAATTTTACTTTTAGATGAACCATTAAGTAATATTGATACAGAATTAAGAGTTCATTTAAGAGCTGAACTTAAAGAGATGATAAAATCATTTGGAATAACTGCTTTATTTATCACTCATGATAAAGAAGATGCCTTTTATCTATCTGATAGAATTGCTATTATGCACGGTGGAGATATACTACAAATTGGAACAGCAAAGGATATTTATCACAATCCAGCTGATTTATACTGTGCAAATTTTTTAGGGAAAATGATAAAAATTGATGATAATAGCTATATAAGACCTGAACATATTCAGATATGCAACAATGGAAATTTTGAAGCTAAAATTATTGATATCATTTTTTATGGAAGTTTTTATGAAATAGTTGTGAGTATGAATGAAAATATAATCTTAATTCATAGTTATGAAGATTCATTAAGTATAGGACAAAATATAAGATTTAAATTTATTGGAAAACTGTTGAATTTTTAAAAAAGAGTCATTATTGAGTTAAAGAATATTGTATAATCATTTTTATGATTACAAAGAAACTTATTTTAATTTTTACTTTATTTATTTTTACTGTTCAAACTCAAGCCAATGATAAAATTACTTTATACCTTGATTGGCTAAATCAGTTTCAATTTGCAGGTTATTATATAGCTAAAGAAAAAGGCTACTATAATAGTTTAGGATTAGATGTAAATATAAAAGAGTTTACGTATAATTCTAATGTATTAAAAGAAGTTATAAATAATGATGCAACTTATGGAGTTGGAAAATCTTCCCTTATTATTGATAAATTTGATAACAACAACATAATTTTGTTATCAGCTATTTTTCAAAAATCACCTATGGTACTTATCAGCTTATCTGATTCAAACATTAATACTCCAAAAGATTTAAAAAATAAAAATATAATGATTACTGATGATGCAATTACTTCAGCAACAATAAACTCAATGATTGTATCTCAAGGTGTAAAATTGTCTGATATAAATATACAAAAACACTCTTTTGATATAGATGACTTAATAAATAAAAAAACTGATTCTATGGCTTGCTTTTTATCAAATGAACCATATGCATTGGAAAAACAAAATATCAAATACAATGTTTTAAATCCAAATGAATATAACTTTGATTTTTATGAAGGTATTCTTTATACCTCACAAAAAGAACTATCAAATAACCCAAATCGAGTATGTAATTTTAATAAAGCCTCATTAAAGGGATGGGATTATGCATTTAATCATATTGAAGAAACAGCTAAACTAATTTATGAAAAATATAATACACAAAATAAAAGTTTAGACGCTTTAATCTATGAAGGAAATGTTTTAAGAGAGTTATCAAAAATAGATGAAAAACTATTGGGAAATATTGATACAAAAAGAATTGATGAAATAAAGAGATTTTATACAATTTTAGGACTAAATAATCTAAATAGTACATTTGATACAAACTCAATAATTTTAAATAAAACAAAGATTTTATTTGATGATTTCCAAACTAAATATTTAGAAAATAATAATTTTGCACTATTGGTTGAAAATGATAAAAATATTCCATTTTCATTTAGATTAAATAACCAATTAACTGGGATTGAAATAGATATTTGGAATTTAATTTCTAAAAAAATATCAAAAGAACCTCTTATTAAAGAAATATCAGTAAATACAGTGTTAGATTCTAATCAAAATTCTATAAATGTAGAGTTTGCATATGGTTTTGAGAAAAAAGAGACTAAAGGATATTTATTAAGTGATCCAATAGCTCAAATTCCAATTGTATTGTTAACAACTGAAAATAAAAACATTATTACTAATTTATCAAATTTAAAACATGTACAAATTGGCGTATTAAAAAATTTAAATATTATTTCTACTCTTCAAAAAGAGTATAGTAACATTGAATTTATACCCATAGAATCAACTGAAACAGGTATTAATAAACTAGAAAAAAATGAAATATTTGCTTTGATAGATGATCTATATACGATATCCCATAAAATGAATAAAGATTACTCTAGTTTAAAAATTAATAGTGTATTAGATTATGAATTAAACTTATATCTGCAAGTCTTACAAAAAGATAGCGAATTTATTAAAATCTTAAATAATACAATAAATAGATTTACGCAAGAAGAGATTGATACTATTTTGAATAACTATCAATTTATTTTTTACTCTAAACAACCAGATTATTATTTAATTTTTAAAATTGTTTTACCACTTATATTTTTACTTATACTTTTTATCTATTTCAATATCAAAATGAGAGAAGAGATAAGGAAAAGGAAAGAAGTTGAGTCACAACTTTCAGAATTAGCAAATAAAGATTCCTTAACAAGAATTTTTAACAGAAGAAAAATAGAAGAAACTTTAGAAATAGAATTGGATAGAGTTGAAAGATATAAAAATAATTTATCTATAATTTTCTTTGATATAGATGATTTTAAATATGTAAATGATACTTACGGTCATAATATAGGTGATGAAGTTTTAATAAAAATTTCAGATTTAATATCACGAAATATAAGAATCACTGATTCCATTGGAAGATGGGGAGGAGATGAATTTTTAATCATACTTCCACAAACAACAATATCTCAATGTGAAAATATTATCTTAGATTTTGAACAACAGATAAATATGCTTGAATTTAGGGATGGATTAAAAATAAGTTGTAGTTTTGGAACTGCAACTTACAACGAAGGAGACAATTTAGATTCACTGCTAAAAAGAGCAGATGAATCTATGTATTATAAAAAAATTAATCGGAAAAAGATTAAAAATTAATTTTAATCTTCCTCAGCAACCGCACCAGCTGGTTGTAAAACTGCTAAATAATCTTTAAATCTATTTTGACCTAAACTATCAGCTTTATAATCACTAATTAATTGTCCAACATAAGAAACAACTTCATTTGCTGGAACTTTTACTCCAACTTTTCTTGAAAGTCTACTATTAATAGTTCCCTCAAGATTTCCACCTAATAATACTTCATATCCTTCAACCCTTTGACCTTCGTGTCTAATCATTCCTCCAACAAATCCAATATCTGAGATTTGTGGTTGAGAACATCCATTTCCACATCCAGAAAATGAAATAGTAACATCTTCCATAAACTCTGGAAATTTCTCTTCAAGTTGAATTACTACTTTTTTTGCAAACTCTTTAGTTTCAGTTATACCAAATTTACAGAACTCTTTTCCTGTACATGATTGTAATCTAGCTCTAAATGGAGTTGGTTTATATGGATAACCTAATGCTACAAACTCATCTGCTAAAGCTTGAACAACCTCATCTTTAACTCCATATACAACAAAATTTTGAGTTGCTGTTAAAGAAATTCCACCTGCATTATATTTTTTACAAATTTCATACAT
>JACCDQ010984776.1_pt1 | contig 11157 bp, 12 predicted proteins | sample 7446031 | NCBI WGS metagenome assembly JACCDQ01 (sample SAMN15323442, study PRJNA562643) | freshwater metagenome | isolation source: river surface water | place: USA:Blue River Watershed | collected 2017-08-17
AGGCCAGCGGGCGGATGACCATGAACTCGCCGTTGTCGCTGACCAGCTTGGCCGGCATGCCCTTGAGCTTGGCGCCGAAAAACATGTTGAGGAACAGGGTCTGCAGCATGTCGTCGCGGTGATGGCCCAGAGCGATCTTGTTGCAGCCCAGCTCGCGCGCCACCTTGTACAGAATGCCGCGCCGCAGCCGGCTGCACAGGCTGCACATGGTCTTGCCTTCGGGAATGACCTTTTTCACCACGCTGTAGGTGTCCTGGGTCTCGATGTGGAACGGCAGGTCCAGTTTGCTCAGGTACTCGGGCAGGATGTGCGCCGGAAAACCGGGTTGTTTCTGGTCCAGGTTGACGGCCACCAGCTCGAAGTCGATCGGTGCGCGCTGGCGCAGCTTCATCAGGATGTCGAGCAGGGTGTAGCTGTCCTTGCCGCCCGACAGGCAGACCATGACCTTGTCGCCGGCCTCGATCATGTGGTAGTCGGTGATGGCTTCGCCCACCTGGCGGCACAGGCGCTTTTCCAGCTTGTGGTCCTCGCGTTCGATTTTCAGCGTTTTTTTCGCGTCCACGGGGGCGGCCACGGTGTCTTGCACGGGGGTGTCGGTGGTCATGTCGGTTCTCGGTACGGCGTTGGTTGCGGCATGGGTTCTGGCGCTTGTGCGGCTCACCACTGCCCGCTTTCCATGCGGATGGCGACTTCGCAGTCGTCAAAAATTTCCAGTTTCGCGATTTTCACCCGCACGCCGATCACGCCGGGCAGTTGCATCAGCCGGTGCGCCAACTTGCCGATCAGGCTTTCCAGCAGGTTGACGTGTTCGGCGGTGCATTCGTCGATGATGATTTCGCGCACCTTGCGGTAATCCAGCACGTGGCTGATGTCGTCGTCGTGCGGCATCAGCGGCTGAGTGCCCTGGTTCAGCTCGGCGTCCACCTGGATCGGCTGGGGGCCGGTTTTTTCGTGATCGAGGATTCCGAGGTTGGCGTCGAAGCGCAGGCCGCTCAGGGTCAGGATCTGGGTGCCGGCTTTGGGGGCGTAGTGGTTGTTCATGGCGTGTCGGGCTTGAGGCGGAACACTTCGACCCCCACCGCTTCGCAGTCGGGGTAAACGTCGGGCTTGCGGGTGGACAGGCGCACCGCGCGCACGCCCGGGTGGGCCAACAGGCGGTCGGCCAGGTCGTCGCACAGGGTTTCCTGCAGTTCGATGTGGCCTTGCGCCAGGCGCAACGCCACTTCGGTGCGCACAAAGTCGTAGTCCACCACTTCGTGCAGGCGGTCGAGTGAGGGGGTGGAACGCTCCAGCGGGACCCACAGCTCCACGTTGATCAGCAGCCGCTGGGTCACGCCTTTTTCAAAGTCGTGCGCGCCAATGTGGGCTTGCACTTCGTGGTTGCGCAGGAACAGGCGGCGGCAGGTCAGTGCCAGGTCGTCCATCAGGCTGTAGTGCACGGGCAGGGTGAGGTCGTTCATGGCATCAAAGGGGGGTGGTCGCTGTCCACGGCGAACATCACGTCCCGCGCCAGCGGCACCAGGTGCTGGCCGTTGTCCACGCACAGGGTGGTGCCGGTCAGGCCGGCGGTGCTGGCCAGGAACAGGCAGGTGCGGGCCACGTCGGCCGGGTCGATGGGGCGGCGCAGCAGGTTGACGCGGCTGGCGCGCTCGAAGTTCTCGGGCGACTGCGGGCCGCTGAGGAACATCAGCCCCGGCGCGACGCCGCACACCCGCACCCGGGGTGCCAGCGCCTGCGCTTGGAGTGCCACCGCTCGTTCCAGGGCCAGCTTGGTCAGCGTGTAAGAGAAATAGTCGGGATTGAGGTTGTAGACCTTCTGGTCCAACAAGTGCACGATGCAGGCGCTGCCTTGCTCCGCTTCACTGTTCGCGGTCGGCCAGTCGGCAGCTAGGCGGCGTCCCAGCGCCAGGGGGGCGATCAGGTTGACTTCCAGTTGGCGCCGGGCCAGGTCGGCATCGAAGGCGGCACCGGTGTCTGGCTCGAAGGCCGAGGCGTTGTTGACCAGGCAGCGCAGCGGCCCGGCCACGGCGCGGGCAGCGTCCATCAAAGCGTCGCGGCCAACGTCGGTGGTCAGGTCGCCGTCCAGCGGGGTGGCCTGGTGGCCTTGGGCGCGCAGTTGCTCGCACAGGGCCTGCGCTGCCGCGCCCGACTGCCGGTACTGGCACACCACGTGCCAGCCCGCCTGCGCGAACGCGGTGCAGATGGCGGCGCCCAGCCGCACCCCACCCCCCGTGACGAGCACGGCGGGCGGCGGAGCGGTGGGGCTGGCAGGGTCTAGAGCGGTGGGCATATGGGCACAGAACAAGGCGCGGTGGGCGCGGCCGCTTTATGATGGCGCCGCCCCTTGTACCCAGAAGCGACCCCACCGTGAGCGAACCATCCCTGTCCGACCGGCTGAAAGCCCATATTGTCCGCGAGCTGGCCGATGCCGGCGGCTGGCTGCCGTTTGACCGCTTCATGGCGCTGGCTTTGTACACCCCAGGCCTGGGCTATTACGCCAACGACACCGTCAAGTTCGGCGCCATGCCGGGCGGGGGCAGCGACTTCGTGACCGCGCCCGAGCTGTCGCCCTGGTTCGGACGCACGCTGGGCCATCAAGTGGCACAAGCCCTGCACGCCACCGGCACCGACGAGGTGTGGGAATTCGGCGCCGGCACCGGCGCGCTGGCGCACCAGGTCCTGACGCAACTGCGCGCCGAGGGCGTGTCCGTGCGCCGCTACCGCATCGTCGATCTGTCGGGCACCCTGCGCGAACGCCAGCGCGCTCGCTTGGCCGAGTTTGCCGAGGTGGTGGACTGGGCGGACCAACTGCCCGACGCGTTGAACGGCGTGCTGCTGGGCAACGAGGTGCTGGACGCCATGCCGGTGCAACTGCTGGTGCGCCTGAACGGCGCCTGGCACGAGCGCGGCGTGGCGTTGGCCCCGTCGGCCGACGACCACCCCGCCTTCGTCTGGGCCGACCGCCCCACCGACCTGCGCCCGCCGCTGGACGTGCCCGGCCCGCACGACTACCTGACCGAAATCCACCCCCAGGCCGAGGCCTTTGTGCGCACCCTGGCCGAACGCTGGCAGCGCGGCGCGGCGTTTTTTATCGACTACGGCTTCCCCGAGGCCGAGTACTACCACCTGCAGCGCCACATGGGCACGCTGATCTGCCACCGCGCCCACCGCAGCGACCCCGACCCGCTGACCGAGCTGGGGCTCAAAGACATCACCGCGCACGTCAATTTCACCGGGGTGGCGCTGGCCGCGCAGGACGCCGGCCTGCAGGTGATGGGCTACACCAGCCAGGGCCGATTCCTGCTGAACGCTGGCCTGCTGGACCTGGCCGCCGACGCCCCGCTGGCCGACCGTGCCCACCTGGCCAAGCTGGTGAACGAGCACGAAATGGGCGAGCTTTTCAAGGTGCTGGCGCTGGCGCCGCAGGCTTGCGCCGACGACTGGCTGCCGCTCGGCTTTGCCCAGGGTGACCGCACCCACACCCTGTGAAAGCCAGCACATGATCCGCTGGATGATCGTCATTTTTCTGGCGCTGGTGCTGATCAGCTGGTTCACACCGCTGCTGCAAAAACTGGGGTTTGGCAAGCTGCCCGGCGACCTGCGTTTTCGCGCCTTTGGGCGGGAATGGTTCCTGCCCATCACCACCACCATCGTGCTCAGCCTGGTGGCGAGCTTGATCAACCAGTTGATTTGACCAGCGTGTGGGCCAGGGCCTGCGCCCGGGCCTGGGCAATGGCGCGCGCCACTTGCAATCCGGCCTTGGCGGGGTCGGTGGCTTGGGCCAGCACCGCTTGGGCGATGGGTGCGGTGTCCACCGCCAAGGCAGCGTCCAGCGCGGCTTGCAGGCGCTGGGCTTGCGGGTAGGCGTCGTCGGCGTGGCCCAGGCGGCCACGGGCGTCGCATTCGCACGCCAGCAGCACTTCTGTAAAGCGCTGTGGGCGGCGGATCGCGTCACAGCGTTCCAGCAGCCGCAGCGTGGCCTCGGCACCCAGGGTCAGGCTTTGGTGGATGTGGCCGTGTTCGCGCGCCACCACCTCGGCCAGTTCCTTGCAGTCGCGCGGCACGCGCCAGCGCTCGCACACCGCTTGCAGCAGTTTCACGCTGCGCGCTTCGTGGCCAATGTGGCGCGGGAGCACGTCGGCCGGGGTGGTGCCTTTGCCCAGGTCGTGGCACAGGCAGGCAAAGCGCACGGTCAGTGGCGCTTGCAGGTGGGCGGCCATGTCCAGCACCAGGTTCAGGTGCACGCCGGTGTCGACTTCGGGGTGGTATTCGGCCCGTTGCGGCACGCCCCAGAGGCGGTCCACCTCGGGCAGCAGCACCTTCAGGGCACCGCAGTCGCGCAGCAGGTCCAGCATGCGCGAGGGGCGCGGTTCCATCAAACCGCGCGACAGTTCTTGCCACACCCGTTCGGGCACCAGGTGGTCCACCTCGCCGTGGTCCACCATCTGGCGCAGCAGGGCTTGGGTGTCGGGCGCCACGGTGAACTCGGGCCAGCGGGCACAGAAGCGCGCCATGCGCAGCACCCGCACCGGGTCTTCGTGGAAGGCGTCGGTCACGTGGCGCAGCACGCGGGCTTGCAGGTCGCGCCGGCCGCCATAAGGGTCCACCAGAGCCGGGTGCCGCGGGTCGAAGCGGCCGTCGGCGTCCAGCGCCTCGGCGGGCAGGGCCATGGCGTTCACGGTCAGGTCGCGCCGGGCCAGGTCTTCTTCCAGGGTGACGTGGGGGTGCGCCTGAAAGGCGAAGCCGTGGTAGCCGCGCGCGGTTTTGCGCTCGGTGCGCGCCAGCGCGTATTCCTCGCGGGTGATGGGGTGCAGGAACACCGGGAAGTCGCGCCCCACCGGCAAAAAGCCGCGCGCGACCATGGCCTCTGGCGTGGCGCCGACCACCACCCAGTCTCGGTCGGCGTGCGGCGTGCCGTCGGCGCGCTGGTGGGGGGTGTGGTAGTGGCCGAGCAGGCCGTCGCGCACGGCCCCGCCCACGAGGTAAATGTCCATCGGCCGATTGTGCCGTGAGAGGGGACCGAGGGCCGACGAGGTTCAGCGGCGCAGGCGGTAGGGTTCCTCGAAGTCGAGGAAGTCCTGTTCGGCCAGGGCGCCGTCGATCCAGGCCTGCACGCCGGGCAGGGCACGCACCCGTGCCACGTAGGCGGCCACCGTGGGTGACACCGGCAACGCGTAGGTGTGCAGCCGCATGCAGACCGGGGCATAGTAAGCGTCGGCGATGCTGAAGTCGCCGAACAGCATCGGGCCGCCGTGACGGGCCAGCAGGCCTTCCCACATGGCGCTCAGGCGGGCCACGTCGGCGGGCACGCCGGGTTGGTCGCGCCACACCAGTGCACCCACGTCGGGCAGGTGGGCTTCCACGTTCATGGGGCACGCATTGCGCAGCGCGCCAAAGCCGCTGTGCATTTCGGCGCAAACGCTGCGGGCCACCGCACGGGCCGCCGGGTCGCGCGGCCACAGGGCGTGGTCGGCAAAGCGCTCGGCCAGGTACTCGGCCATGGCCAGGGTGTCCCACACCGTCAGCGGGCCGCCAGGGGCAGCCTGGTCCACCAGCACCGGCACCTTGCCGGTGGGGCTCACGCCGGCCAGCGTCTGCTTGAAGCGGGAGCCTGCGTCGAACGAGTCGAAGCGCACCATCACCTCTTCAAACGGCAGGTTGAACTGCCGCAGCAGCACCCAGGGCCGCATGGACCAGGACGAGTAGTTTTTGTTGCCGATGTAAAGCTGGAGCATGGGATGCGATTTGGTTCAGGCGTATTTTTCGAGGATGCGGGTGGAGCGCTCCACCTCGGCTTCGGCGTCGGAACCGTTCACGGCTTCCAGCACGGAGCAGGCCATCATGCGGTAGAAGGCCTTGTCCATGGCTTTGCGTGCGGCCGACATTTGCTGGGCCACGTCTTCGCAAGGCCGGCCGGTTTCCACCATGTCCACCAGCGCGCGCACCTGGCCTTCAATGCGGCGCAAGCGGTTGATGATGTCGCGCTGGTGCTCGCTGCGGTGCGCGCTGACGCCAGCGGCGGTTTTTTTGCTGGTGGCGGCTTTTTTGGCGGTGGTCATGGTGGCCCCTTTCGGTGTGAAACTTCAGCGTCGGTGCGCGAACTGGCGCACCTTCAGCAGCGGATCGGCTTTGCCTTCCAGGTCCAGGTAAGACGCTGCCACCGGCTCCAGCGCGGTGGCGGGCACGCCCAGCGCCACTTGCGTGGGTGCTTGGCCGCTGGCCACGTTGTCCACTTCCATGGAGCGCAGGTTGTCGGTGCTCAGCAGCGGCTCACCGGGCAGCATTTCCATGAACAGGGCCTGGAAATAAGCGATGGCGCGGGGCAGCCCGAGGACCGAGCGTTCGTTGCCGCTGAGGCGGCCGGCCAGGCTGACCAGTTCACGCAAGGAAAAGACTTGCGGGCCGACGCATTCGTAGGTGTGCCCCGCGGTGTCGGGTTGTTGCAGGCAGCGCACCACGGTCTGGGCCACGTCACCCACCCACACCGGCTGGAAGCGGGTGTCTGCGCCGGCCAGGGGCATCATCGGCAGGGCCCCTTGCACCCGGGCAAACAGGCTCAGGAACTTGTCGCCAGCCCCAAAGATGACGCTCGGGCGCAGCACGGTCAGGTCCAGCCCGGTCGCTGTCAGGACCGCTTCGCCCTGTGCCTTGCTGCGTTGGTAGTTGGACGGACCGTCCGCATGGGCGCCCAGCGCGCTGATGTGCACCAGCCTGCGCACGCCCGCCGCCTGCATGGCGCTGGCCAGGCGGCGCGGCAAGGCCACATGCACTTGCTCAAAGCGCTTTTCGCTGCCGTTGAGCACCGCCACCAGGTTGATCACCGCGTCGTGGCCGGGCAGCAGGCGCGCCAGCGTGGCGTCGTCATGGATGTTGGCTTCGATCACGTCAACCAGGGGCAGCATTTGCACCGATTGCGCGTTCACGCTGCGGCGGGTGGGCACGGTGGCGCGGATGCCCAGGCGGTTGAGTTGCTCGCAAACATGGCGACCGACGAAACCGGTGCCACCCAGAACCAGAACTTTTTTCATTGCAGGGGGAGGAGGAAGGTTGGACAACAGGGTCAAGGTAAATCGGTGTTGGGCGCGCGCGCGCTGGTGGCCCGGGGACCGATGGGGGCCATGCGGCTGCTCAGGCGCTGTGGTTGCCCAGTGATGAGCGCCGCGTAGTTGGTGGCGTTGGCCAGCACGCGCCGCACGTAATCGCGGGTTTCGTCGAACGGGATGTTTTCAATCCAGATCGGGGCTTCCAGTGCGGGGCCGTTGCGCCAGGCCCGTGGCCGCCCTGGCCCGGCGTTGTAGGCAGCGGCGGCCATGGCCATCGAGCCCTCGAAGTCGTCGAGCGCGAACTTCAAATACGCGGTGCCGATGGCAATGTTGGTGTCTCGGTCGGTGATGTGCTCGGGCTTGAAGTCGCTGAGCCCGATGCGCCGTGCGGTCCATTGGGCGGTGGCGGGCATCACCTGCATCAGCCCGGAGGCGCCGACATGGGAGCGCGCGTTCATGACGAAGCGGCTTTCCTGGCGGATCAAGCCGTACACATAGGCCGGGTCGAGGCCGATGGCCTGCGCGCGTCGCAACACCGCGTCTTTGAAAGGCATGGGGAAGCGCTGCGCGTGGTCCACTTGCTGGCTGGTGCGCTTGCTGGTGTTGATGCAGCGGTCCCACACCTCGCGTTCGCAGGCCAGGTCGGCGGCGGCCAGCAGTTCGCGGTCTGTCATGCCACCGGGGGTGTGCAGCGCGACGGTGTAGTTCCACTCGCGCACGCCTTCGCTGCGCAGGCCCAGGTCGATCGCTCGTAGCGCGCGTTGCAGACCCGGCTCGGCCCTGGCGGCTGCCTTTTCGGCAGCAGTCAGCGGCAGCGGGGCGGGCGGCGTGGTCACAGGGCGGCCCAGGGCCTCCAGCGCCAGCTGCTCGTAGAACCCGGCGGTGCCCGCAATGCGTTCGTGCAGCGCCTGTGCGCGGGCTTGAGCCTCGGGCGTGCCCAGTGTTTGCAGCGCGCGCGCCAGCCAGTAGGTCCAGACCGGTTCGTCACGCTGCGCGGGCTGCATGGCTTCGATGGCCTGTTGCACCTCGCGCCACTGCCCGGCACGCAGCATGGCGCGCACTTTCCAGGCCAGCAGGTCGTCGCTCAGGTAGCGGTTGTCGGCCTGGGCAAAGTGGGCGGCCGCATCGGGCGACAGCCGCAGCGCGGCCCGTTTGCCGATCACGCCCCAGGTCCAGGCCAGCTCTTCGTCGGTCAACTGGGTGCGCCAGCGCAACCTGGAGGCTTCGACCGCGGCGGCCTCCGGGTCGCGCACCGCCAAGCGGATCAGGGCCAAGGTCACCAGTTCTTTGGTGCGGGTGCGGATGGCGGTGACTTTTTCGTCCAGGTAGCGGGCCGGGTCGTTGTGGATGGTGTTGAGCAGCGGCACCCAGCTCGGGTTCAGCAACTCCACCGCCTGCGTGGCGGCCGCCGGCTGGTTTTGTTCGGTGGCCCAGCGGGCACGCTGCCAGGCGGTGTCGGCCGACATTGTGCCGTTGGCCAGCAGCTGTTGGGCCAGCGCGGCGCAACCGTCGTCGGCGCGGCGCTGGGCCAGCCACAAGGTTTTGGCCTGCGCCGCCGTGGTGGTATCGACCGGGCGCCGCAGCAAGGCGTAGCACTGCACCTCGCGGTCGTCGTTCATGCGGAACAGGGGCAGTTCGCGGTCAAAGTCGTCCCAGGCCCGGTTTTTGCCGAGCAGCAGCAGCCAGTCGTTGCGCAAGCGATCTTCGTAGTAGGTGCCGCTGTAACGCGACAGGAACGCCCGAATTTCGCTGGCCGGTGCGGTGGCCAGCCGCGGACGCAGTTCCCAATAGGCGGCCAGGGGCTCCAGCGGGTGGCCCGACACTTGGGGCAGCAACGCTGCCAGGCGTTGGCTTTGGCTGGCCTGGAAGGCCTGGCGCATGTCGAGCAAGGCGCGGTCGGCCTGGGACTGGGCCCAAGCCGCCTGGGGCGCGAACAACGCCGCCGCAGGCAGTAAGATGGTGGACAGCACCGTGCACAGGTGCTTTCGCGTGAAGGTGAATCGCATAGGGGAATTATGGACAACAAACACCCCGCTGCCCAGCCGGGACAGAAAGAACTGAAGGCGCAGTGGCGCAAACAGCTGGTCGAGGAGCGGCTACATCTGGAAGACCGGCTGGCCCGCAACGACGCCTTGCAACGCGTCATGCGCGTGTGGCTGGTGGACCGCCCCGACCTGGTGATCGGTGCTTACTGGCCCATCAAAGGCGAGTTCGACCCCTTGCCGGCGCTGTTCCGCTGGCAGGAAGCCGGCATGGAGGCCGACGCGATGGCGGCCAGCCGCCGCCGCAAAATCGGCCTGCCGGTGATCAACAAAGTGACCAAGACGCTGACCTTCCACCGCTGGTACCCTGGCTGCCCAATGGAGGAGGACGCCTATGGCATTCCCAAGCCCAAGGACACCGAAATCATCGAACCGACGCTGCTGTTTGTGCCTTGCGTGGGTTATGGGCCCGGTGGCTACCGGCTGGGCTACGGCGGTGGGTTCTACGACCGCACCTTGAGCGAGTTGCAGCCGCGCCCGTTGACGGTCGGTTTGGGCTACACCAACGGCTTCCTGCCCGACCTGGAGCCGGAGCCGCACGATGTGCCGCTGGACGCTATCCTTAACGACAACGGGGTCGTCTGGCCGGTGGGCTGAGCGGGGAGGGCGTTGTCACTGGGCTCAAGGGTGTTCGGCGCTGGTGTGAATGTCTGATTGGGCGTGGATGCGTTCGCGCCGCACGATGTACAGGCCGCTGGCCACGATGATGGCCGCGCCTAACAGGGTGTAGCCATCGGGCAGTGTCTGCCAGAACACCCAGTCCAGCCCAATGCCCCAGGCCAGCGCGGTGTACTCGAACGGCGCCACGGCCGACGCTTGCCCGCTGCTGAACGCCTGAGTGATGGCCAGTTGGCCGCCAAAGCCGGTGATGGCCAGCGCCAGCAGCAGCCAGCCGTCTTCGGCGCGCACCGGCACCCAGCCGGGCCAGGCCAGTAGGCCGCCGAACACCGACATCATCACCATCGACCACAGCACCAGGCTTTCAGGGGCATCGGTGCGGCACAGCAGCCGGCCTGACACCGCCGATGCGGCATAGCAGGCTGCGGCTCCCAGCACGGCCAAGCCGGCCCAGCCCACAAAGGCTTCGGGGCTGGGACGCAAGGCCACCAAAACTCCCAGCAAGCCCAGTGCAATGGCCCACCAGTGGCTGCGCGGCACCCGCTCGCCCAGCACCGGCATCGCCAGCAGCGTGATCAGCAGCGGCGCGATGAAGAACAGCGTGTACGCGTTGGACAGCGGCAGCCCATGCACCCCGTAGGTGAACAGCGACAGCATGGCCACCGCCAGCACCCCACGCAGGAGGTGCAGTGGCCAGCGCAGGCGCCATACTTTGGGCCAGGCGCCGCGCCAAGTCAGGTACGTCAACACCAGAGGCAAGGCCACCAGCCCGCGCAGGGTGGCCACCTGCACGGCGGGGTAATGGTCGGCCAGGGTTTTGAGGATGCCGTCCATCAGCGCAAAAAAGCCCACCGCCACCAGCATGGCGGTGATGTTGCGCAGGTTGCCTGCGTGGTGGCCGTGGGTCGGGAGCGTGCGAGTCTTGGGGGTCACTGGCGGACTATACCCGCCGGTTTGCCCCATTCTGGTGCCACTTTCAGGCTCACATGTTGCGCCGGTACTGGCCGCCCACCTCGAACAGCGCCGAGGTGATCTGGCCCAGCGAACACACGCGCACCGCGTCCATCAGCACCTCGAACACGTTCTTGTTTTCGATCACCGCGTCCTTCAGGCGCTGCAGCATGGCCGGGGCCTGCGCGGCATTTCGGGTGTGGAAGTCGTGCAAACGGCTCAGCTGGCTCTGCTTTTCTTCCTCGGTCGAGCGGGCCAGCTCCAGCGTGTCCGGAATCGGGTCGCCGTGCGGGTTGCGGAAGGTGTTGACGCCGATGATGGGGTACTCGCCCGTGTGCTTGAGCATCTCGTAGTGCATCGACTCGTCCTGGATGCGGCCGCGCTGGTAGCCGGTCTCCATGGCGCCCAGCACACCGCCGCGCTCGGCAATCCGCTCGAACTCGGCCAGCACGGCTTCTTCCACCAGCTCGGTCAGCTCGTCGATGATGAACGCGCCCTGGTTC
>JACCDQ011785552.1_pt1 | contig 11149 bp, 5 predicted proteins | sample 7446031 | NCBI WGS metagenome assembly JACCDQ01 (sample SAMN15323442, study PRJNA562643) | freshwater metagenome | isolation source: river surface water | place: USA:Blue River Watershed | collected 2017-08-17
TAACAAATACATAAACACACGAACTATAATTCTGTTTTACTTTTTTGATAAAATTAATTGAATGCTATGTTTATCAAAGGATTACCATCGAACTAACAAATACATAAACACACGAACTATAATTCTGTTTTACTTTTTTGATAAAATTAATTGAATGCTATGTTTATCAAAGGATTACCATTGAACTAACAAATACATAAACACACGAACTATAATTCTGTTTTACTTTTTTGATAATTAATAATTGAATGTCATGTTTACCAAACAATTACAATATTGGCAAAGCGAATTTAACCGTTACAAATTCTCTTGAATGTACTCAGTTAATTTATTGAACAAATGAATTCTTGCGGAAAGATCTCCTATTCCGTGGTTTCTATTGGGATAATATTCAGAGTCAAATTCGATGCCATTTTTAATTAGGGAATTTACCATTTCTGCGGCATTTTGGAAATGTACATTATCGTCTGCCGTTCCGTGAATAATTAAATAATTGCCTTTAATGTTCTTGGTATAATTCAATGGAGAATTATTCTCATAACCATCTGGATTTTCTTTAGGGGTGCGAAGATATCGTTCGGTGTAAATATTATCATAAAATTTCCAATGAGTTACAGGTGCAACGGCAATGGCCATTTTGAACACATCGGGACTTTTTGTTAAGCACAAACTGCTCAAATATCCCCCGAAACTCCATCCCCAAATGCCAATACGGCTTTTATCAATGAATGGAAGTTGACCGAAGTATTCAGCAGCAAATCGCTGATCCAACTGTTCCAATTCTCCTAATTTCAAATATGTGCATTTCTTGAACTCGGCACCTTGATTGCCCGTACCACGATTATCAACGCATGCAACTACATAACCTAAGCTCGCCAAGTGTTGAAACCAAATATAGTATCGATTGTAACTGTTTCTGCAAATGCTGTTTCCTGGTCCACCGTATTCATACATCAATAAGGGATACTTTTTGTTGGGATCAAAATTCGCCGGCTTCAACATCCAATAGTTTAGTTTAACCGATTGTGCGCCATTTTCTGTTTTACGATCCAGTGTGCCAAACTCAATTTTACCTGGCAACATTTCAGCCATGGTCATGCTGTAGTTTTCATCTATGTGCTGTTCAAAATAGGAATCGCTCCATAAGTACCAAGCAAATTTAGGGCGGGTTGCAAAATCGGACTGAGTAATGTATATCCAATGACAATTAGGTGAAGCAAATGCTGATTCATTTCCTGTTAATTCACCTAATGGAGTGTTGGTTTTTGAACGCAGAATTTCCAATTTGTTCTTACCTGTCAAATCAATACTATATATATGATCTTCAATGGTTGAAGCTTCTGTTGATGTATAAAAAAGTCGTTTGTTGTTAGGGTTATAACCCAAAATGGAATTTACCTGCCAATTTCCTTGTGTTACTGCACGTTCTTTCTTTTGTATGAAATCGTAAATATAAACGTGATTAAAGCCAGACTTTTCAGATGTGTAGATAAACTCTGTGCCACTGGGTAAGAACCTCAGATTATCGTTTATTTCTACATATCGGTCGTCTTTTTCTGAAAGTATCAGATTTAATTCTCCGAAACTAGGATTTCTCGGGGCGGGAGAGGAAGTTCTAACTTGAGTTTTATTTGATTTGATGGAAGAATTTATTTTTTCATTGCTGGGAAGTTCAACACCCAAGGGCATTTCTGATCCACCCCAGGGATAGTAAAACAATAATTCCCAATGATTTTGGTGGCGATTTAAACGTTGAATGCTCAATATTTGATCGGAATTCGACCATTTAAAACGGGGTATATATACATCAAAATCTTTTTCAGTAGAAGCATCACTATACAAAGGAACTCGTTGCAAAGCTATATTTTTCATGCTCTTATCGGTTGGCTTTAGTCCCAATCCGCTGTAAACGTTAAATACAAATATTTCTACTTTGGAGTTTGCTTCTCCGGCTTTAGGGTATTTCCATTGTTCCTTTTTGGGATACAAACCGTCGTAGATATCCATGGAAAATTCTGATACTTTTGATTCATCAAAACGATAATAGGCAATGAATTTTCCACTTGGACTCCATTCAAATCCTTGACTCATCGAAAATTCTTCTTCATACACCCAATCAACTGCTCCATTAATAATTTCGTTGTGTTTACCGTCGTTGGTTACTGCGAATTCTTTTAGAAGTTGGAAGTTGAATACATACAAATTGCGATCGCGCACATAAGCCACATTTTGATTGTCTGGACTCAATGTAGGATACATTATTCTACCGGGGATGGTGTACGATTTTTTATTTTCAATATCGAAAATTTTAACTTTATAATTGGCTGAATGTCGATAAATACTTACTGGATCAAACTTGAGAATTACAAATTTTAAATTTTGTGAAAATTCAATTTGACTCAGGGGGATGTATTCCTTTCCATTGGTTGTATCGGAAGCGGACCAACTGCCATTGAACCATTCACTATGAAACAAGGTAGAAATTGAATCCGTTTTGGTAGCAGGGTTTTGAGTATTAACCCACCACGTTTTTGAAGCAGCGTTGCTTTTCGTATTCAACAATAATGTACCATCCGGAGTAAATGATTTTATTTGGGCTGCTTTGGGACGGAATTTAGCATTATTCATATCGCTCAACTTGAATTTTTGAGCTTGACTCGAGCCGAATAAGCATCCCCCAAAAAATAGAGAGAAACCCAATTTAAATATGGTGCCTTGCTGCATTGTGTTTAATCTTTAATGTTTGAAATTCAGTGGATTATGTTAAAATTACTTTAGTTAAAACAAATTTTAAACTATAATAAAGTGTTTTTTATTGTAGTAAATCGTGCTATTTCCCAACGTTATTTAACTCGATTTAGTTTGATGTCGGTTGCCGGTGCTATAACAACAGGTACCAGTTCCTTGGTTACCACGCTGCCATCGAGACCAAACCATTTTTCAGGTGTTCCAGCCAACATTTTCAGGTAGCCATAACCATCCATGATGAAATGATCCATGATGGGCATTTCGTTTTCTGCAGAAATTTCTTCTTCAACCAACACAAAACGGAAATCACCGATGGCTGTTTTGTCTGAAAAACCGTGATAATATGGATCCAAATCGATTTCACCGTTGGCCAACATTTCTTGAATTACTTTTTTTAGATACAAACTAATTTTAGGTTGAACACGGAAACCCAATCGGAAGCGAACCTTATAAATATCGTTTTTCTCAATCACATTTACTTTGTATTCCATGGTATACGGTTCATCGGTAACATCAACGTTAATGAACCAGTAGAAATCGGCTCTTTTGGGACGTTTTTGAAGGATGGAATACAAAATGGTGGATTCAACTTCGTCGTCTAATCGAGCTTTACTTAAATAGATAAGGTGAGTTGCGAATTTTGGAAGGGTAGTATCCTGACTCAAGCTGCGAAGTTTGGTTCTGCACGTACTTAATTTTTCGGTAACTACCATTTGAGTTTTGATTTGACCGCTTCTAAAGCTGATGTACATCACACCAATAATGGCTAATCCTATGAATAAGGTTACAAAACCTCCTTCCATGAATTTAGCTAAGTTAGCCCATAAGAATGTGGATTCAACGATGAAAAACACCAACATGATTATCCAAGTTATGATGGGATTCCAACGCTTCATTCTTAAGTAATAATACAACAAAATACTGGTCATTAACATAGTAACAGTTATGGCCAACCCGTATGCTGCTTCCATGGCTTCGGATTCGTGGAATATCAACACAATGGCAATACATCCGGCCAATAATGCGGTATTTACTGCAGGGATATAGATTTGACCTTTTACGGTACTTGGGAACTTAACAGTAAATTTGGGCATGAAGTGCAATCGAATGGCTTCAGAAACCAAGGTATATGAACCTGTAATTAATGCTTGCGATGCAATAATGGCGGCCATAGTGGCAATAGAAATTCCTATGGGAAGAAACCAATCAGGCATGATGGCGTAGAATGTTCTGGCACCATCTAAAGGAGTATTGATGTGATTCATTAACCAAGCCCCTTGTCCAAAATAGTTCAACAACAGGGTAATTTTTACGAATATCCAAGAAATTCGAATGTTCTGTTTTCCACAATGTCCTAAATCACTATATAGAGCTTCAGCTCCCGTGGTACATAGAAATACAGCTCCTAAAAGCATTAAAGCTTCAGGGCCAGAAGTTAAGAATCGATACACCCAAATTGGATTTAACGCTTGCAAAACTTCGGGATGGTGAACGATTTGACTCACACCCAAAACAGCCAACATGCTGAACCAAACGAGCATTATTGGTCCGAAGAATCGTCCTACAGCATTGGTCCCAGCTCGTTGAAATAAAAATACTACAATAAGTATGGTAATTACAATGGGTACCGTTTCTAAATGACTCCAATCCACCTTGTATCCATTCGACGGATTGATGTTTCTTAATCCTTCAATTGCCGATGAAACCGAAATGGGAGGGGTAATAATACCGTCGGCTAGAAGCATAGCCCCACCGATCATGGTACCAACTACTAGATAGGGGAATCTTCTGCGAAGCAAACTATACAAAGAGAAAATTCCTCCTTCGCCTTTGTTATCTGCTTGCAGAGTTAGTATTACATACTTTAAGGTAGTTTGGATGGTTAAGGTCCAAAAGACAGCACTAATTCCACCTAGAATGAGTACTTCAGAGATGGGTTTATCGCCCATGATAGCGTTCATAACATACAACGGTGAAGTACCAATATCACCGTAAATAATACCGAGCGTAATTAATAATCCGGCAGGGGTAAATTTGTCGATTCGGGTATGTCCCATAATAATAGAGCAGGCGAATTTAATGGGTATTCATGTATTTTGGGGATAAATGTGGATTATATATTCACAATTCGACTTAAAAATGATGTTATCCGACAAACACCTTGATTTTACAGAGTAAGTGTATTTATGACAATTGTTGAATTCTTATGAATATTAATCCATAAAAATAATGATGTAGACATAAAATGTGAGTAACTTTGCACCACATTTCACACACAATGAACCACACGAACACACAACTACCCAACGGTGCAGATTTGAATCACCAACCAATCTCATCTTATTACGGAGAATTTGTTTTTGGTCCACGCGCTCAAAAAGGCTATTTAACGGATGCGGCCATTCATGAAATTGCAAAAGCAGTGAATGAAGGACATGCCATCGACAGAAACATTTCTGATGAAGTTGCAAAAGCAATGAAGCAATGGGCTATGGACATGGGCGCTACCCATTACACACACTGGTTTCAACCATTGCGTGGAACCACTGCAGAAAAACACGATAGTTTTTTTGAACCAACAGGAATTGATAGTGGAATTGAAGTGTTTAGTGGAAAAGCTTTAGTGCAGCAAGAACCCGATGCCAGTTCGTTTCCAAATGGTGGTATTAGAAACACATTCGAAGCAAGAGGTTATACGGCTTGGGATCCAAGTTCTCCAGCTTTTATTATTGAAAAAGGCGGTGTTAGAACTTTGTGTATTCCCACCATCTTCGTTTCTTACACCGGTGAAGCATTGGATTACAAAGCTCCGTTGTTGAAAACACTTGCTTTTGTTCGTAAAGCCGCTACGGATGTTTGCCAATATTTTGATACCAACGTTACCGATTGTTCAGTTTCATTAGGGGTTGAACAGGAATATTTCTTGGTAAAAGAAGATTTATATCACCAACGTCCGGACTTAATGTATACCGGTCGTACTTTGATCGGACATATGCCAGCAAAAGGACAGCAAATGGAAGACCATTATTTTGGAGCCATTCCTACCAATGTTCAGTCGTTTATGAACGATTTTGAACAACGTGCACATCGTTTGGGAATTCCTTTGAGAACGCGTCACAACGAAGTAGCACCTGGCCAATTTGAATGTGCACCTCAATTTGAATCCTTGAATTTAGCCGTAGATCACAACACGTTATTAATGGATGTGATGGAGGCAGTGGCTGCCGAACATGGTTTCCGTGTGTTGTTACATGAAAAACCATATAAAGGCATCAACGGTTCTGGAAAACATAACAATTGGAGTTTAATAACCAATACCGGTGTGAATTTGTTGTCGCCAGGGAATTCGCCAGAGCAGAATTTGCAGTTCTTGACGTTCTTTATTAACGTAATCAAGGCAGTTCACGATCATGCAGATTTGTTAAGAGCAAGTATTGCAACAGCAGGCAACGATCATCGTTTGGGCGCCAACGAAGCCCCTCCAGCAATTATGAGCGTTTTTGTTGGAGATAAATTGGAAGATGTATTGAACGACTTTGAATCAGACAGTACATCCCCCGAAACAAAAGAAAGCAGAAGCAGCATAAATATTCAAAGTATTCCCGAAATTTTGTTGGATAATACCGACAGAAATAGAACTTCGCCGTTTGCATTTACGGGAAATAAATTTGAATTCCGCGCAGTAGGAAGTTCCGATAATTGTAGCTCTGCCATGGTTGTTTTAAACGCCATCGTTGCTAATCAATTGGTGGAATTTAAACAACGTGTAGATGCAGCAATTTCAGCAAACCCGAATAAATCAAAAGAAGAGATTATTGAGGAAATTTTAAGAGCTGATTTGATAAGTGCTAAGCGTATAATCTTCGGTGGAAATGGATATTCTCAAGAATGGGTGGAAGAAGCTACTCGTCGTGGATTGAATAACGTTAAGAATTCTGCGGAAGCTTTAGCTGCTTACATGGCACCTGAAAGTGTAGAATTATTTACGAAACACGGAATTTTCTCCCATAAAGAATTGGAGGCACGTACCGAAATTCGATACGAAACTTTTGTGTTGAGTTTGGAATTGGAGTTAAAAGTATTGAGCGAAATGATTCAAAATTTTGTAATTCCTTCTGCCGTTCGTTATCAATCGCGTATTTCAGAAAATGTGAAGAATTTATTGGCTGTTGGAATCGATAAATCTACCGTTTCTGCTCAAATTGAATTGTTAACGGAATTGAGCAATTTAATCAACCAAGCACATCAGTTAAACAAAAAATTGAACGATGAAAACGAAAAAGCACTTGCTTTGGAGGAAGCGCATGAAAGAGCAGTAGCTTTCAATCACGTAATTCGTCCAATTTTCGAAGAACTGCGCGTAGTTAGCGATGAAATCGAACGCTTGTGCGACGACTCCGAATGGACGTTACCCAAGTACAGAGAATTGTTAACATTGTCGTAAACAATAAATCCCTCACATTAAATAATGATTCAATAGAGTCTGTTTCTGGATAAAAATTAACGTAATCATCACTGTGTTTTAAACACCACCAGAGAAGCGGAATTCGAGTTCGGGTTTAGTTTAGATGTTCAGTGCTTAAAATCACTATACCCCGAAATAGACTCTATTAATTTTGTATAAAAATACACATGGAAAAAGTAGAATGTTTAATTATTGGCAGTGGACCTGCGGGATACACTGCAGCGATTTATGCGGCACGCGCCGATATGAAACCCGTTGTTTATGAAGGGTTACAGCCCGGTGGACAATTAACCATTACAACGGATGTTGAAAATTACCCTGGATTTCCGGACGGTATTATGGGTCCTGAAATGATGGAAAATTTCAAATCTCAAGCTGTACGATTGGGTGCTGATGTTCGTTTTGGGATGGTAACATCGGTTGAATTTAAACCCGGTGGACCGCAAAAGGTAATCGTGGATGGTTCTCATGAAATTGAAGCAGAAGCGGTAATTATTTCTACGGGTGCATCGGCTAAATGGTTGAATCTTCCATCTGAACAGCGATTAAACGGCAGTGGAGTTAGTGCATGCGCTGTTTGTGATGGATTCTTTTATCGTGGGAGCGATGTAGCCATTGTTGGTGCTGGAGATACGGCTTGCGAAGAGGCATCGTATTTGGCTAAAATATGTAGCAAAGTGTATATGATTGTCCGAAAAGATGAGTTTCGTGCATCAAAAGCCATGCAACATCGTGTAATGAATACTCCGAATATCGAAGTATTATTCAATTCTGAAACCGATGAGGTTTTGGGAGCAAATGCTGTTGAAGCCGTTCGTGTAAAAAACAATAAAACCGGAGAAATGCGTGAAATTCCCATCAAAGGTTTCTTTGTAGCAATTGGACATCAGCCCAATACCGATATTTTTAAACCCTACATCGAAATGGATGAACAGGGCTATATCATTACCGAAAAAGGAAGTTCCAGAACCAATGTAGAAGGGGTGTTCTGTGCCGGCGACGCTCAAGATAAAATCTATCGCCAAGCAGTAACTGCTGCGGGTAGCGGTTGCATGGCAGCTTTGGATGCTGAACGTTGGTTGTCAGCGAAAAAATCTGTGTAAATCCATACTATTTATATATTTTTGGGGGATGAAAGGGCTGCTTTTGATCGGTGCTTTGGTCCCCCATTTTTTATGGGCACAAGTCCAATCATCTTTTTTACAAGATCCTCCCATACCCGGTAATGAACCGAGTATTGCCGTTCACCCACAGGATCCGAGTGATGTTTGGGTGGCATTTAATAATAATCATGTGTACCACACATTAAACGGCGGGAAACAATGGTTGAAAATCGATGTGAATCCGGATCAGGGATTTTACGGTGACCCGGTGGTTAAAATATCCCCCAAAGGAACCGTTTACCTAGCGCATTTAGCGAAAAATGTGCGGGAAAATAAGAAACATCCCGAGTGGTTTGATTGCATTGTGTTCGAACGGAGTACCAACGGCGTGGAGTTTCATGCCACGTGCATTGGGAAAAACGGTAAAATGCAAGACAAACCCGCAATAAATTTCGATCAACAACCCAAAAGTATATACAACGGGAATGTTTATGTTGCGTGGACGGAATTCGATAAATACAACTCAAGCAATTCAGGTGATTCAAGTCGAATTCGATTTTCTTTTTCCGAGGATGACGGAGTTAGTTTTTCTCCTCCAATAACCGTTAGTGATAAGAGTGGAAACGCTACCGATGATGATGGTACAGCGGAAGGTACAAGTATGTGGATTGGCAAGCAGGGTGAAGTTTTCTTGGTGTGGTCAAAAATGGATACCTTATGGATGGATGTGAGTAAAGATGGTGGAAGGAGTTGGGGTAAAGATCAATTTTTAGCAACGATGCCCGGAGGGTGGGATGTAAAAGGAATCAACGGGTTGGTGCGATGCAATGTTATGCCCATGATTTCGGGGGATAAAAAAGGAGGTATTTATGTGGTTTACGGTGCTCAGGAATGGAAGAATGGACCGCAATCGCTTTATTATGTTTACAGTGCGGATGGGGGAAAGCAATTTTCGCATCCCCTAAAAATAAACGATGAAAAGCCTGAAATATCCGATGCGTCTTATGCTCAGGCGGTTTTCCCCTATATGGACTTGGATGAAAATTGGGGTTATCCTCGGGTTATTTGGTATGATTTCAGAGGCAGCTTAACAGGTAGATTCGTAATGGTGTATACATCGGTACTGAAAAAACGAAAACCCTTGCCCAATACCTGCCTTTCCAATCAGCCCATCGTGCTGCATTCAAAAAATATCTTTTATGGTGATTACATTGGTTTTGATGCATGGAAAGGAGGGGGGAGAGCAGCAGTGACCACTTTTCATGAGGAATTGCAGAAACCCGTGGTAGAAATTTTAGAATGGAAAGGTAAAAAGGCTCAAATGAATAATACCGCTCCTACCTTAATTCTGAATCATAATGGCGATGGAGATTCACTGATATTTTGTACCAATATGCCGGGTGAAACGAGTTATACGTTCGAAATTCGAAATGGTAGAAGTATTGTTGCTCAAAAAGTTACAGAATCCATTCGGCATTCTGAGTTCAGTTTGTTGGACTTTGAGGAATTTCATTTAAGTAGAAAAGCGTTATCCCCAGGTTTGTATACAATAATTGTAAAACGTAAAACCAAGGCAATCAAGAAAAATATTTGGATAGATTAGAATTTAGAATCCTTGCAATATCAATTCTGAAATCCTATTTTTGCTTTTCTTTAAAAAATAAGACTTTAAACACATATGGCAGTTATACAAAAACTTAGAAATTCCGGAATGGTAGCGGTGGTAATTATTACCGCCTTAGTGCTTTTTGTAGTGGGAGATTGGTTGACCGGTCGTGGAAATGGTGGTAACACAGATGAAAATCGCGATGTAATCGGTGAGATTTCAGGGGAATTGATTCGCGAAGCGGATTTAGGACCCATTGTTGAGGAATTGTACAAAAAGGAGTTGGATCAAGATCCCAACTTTAAATTGGACGAAGATGCAGCAAATCGTTTAAACCAAAAAGCTTGGCAGGAATTAGTAAAGCGTAAAGTTTTGATTTCTGCGATTGAAAAATCGGGTATCGAAGTTACCGATGAAGATTTCAATGAAATGATGGTGGGTTCACACCCCGTTGAAACCATTTTAGGCGATCCAACCTTTCAAACAGATGGTAAATTCGATCCCAAGAAAGTGGAACAAATCTTCCGTCAAGCCAAGTCAAATCCTCAAATGAAATCGCGTTTGGCTGCTTATGTAGATCAAATGAGAAAATCCGAATTGGAAACGCGTTATGCTATGTATGTGGGTAAATCACAAATGTTCAGAACCAAAAAAGAGTTGGAATTTGAATATTTATCATCCAATCAAACAACTACCGGTAAAATTGTAGCCTTAAACTTTAGTAACATCCAAGATAAAGATGTTAAAATTACTGATAAAGACTTAGAAGAATATTTGAATGCTCATAAAGAGCGTTACAAAATCAAATCTGAAGCACGCGATTTTAAATACGTAGTTTTCGATATTGTACCTTCTTCCGAGGATACATTTGCAGCTATCGAGCAAGCAAACAACTATGCATTGAATATGAAGAAAAGTCAATCAGCTCCTGATACATTGGGTGCTAGTCCTTTTATTCGCAGAAGTGATTTAGGAGAGTCAACTCCTAAAGTAGTTGTGGATTCTCTGTGGAATGCAGCTTTAGGAACAGTGGTTGGTCCAAGTTTTAAAGATGGTAAGTTTACCATCTACCAAAAAGTAGCATCTAAAAAAGATACGATTCCAGTAGTTAATGTATCTCATATTTTGATTCCATTAAGCGGAGAACTTCCTAACGGAACAATGATTGTAGATTCAGTACAAGCTTTGTCTGTTGCTCAAGATGTTTATAATCAATTTATAGGTGGA
>JACCDQ010734544.1_pt1 | contig 11147 bp, 10 predicted proteins | sample 7446031 | NCBI WGS metagenome assembly JACCDQ01 (sample SAMN15323442, study PRJNA562643) | freshwater metagenome | isolation source: river surface water | place: USA:Blue River Watershed | collected 2017-08-17
TATTCCGGCCTACGCCAACTAATACCTAAGCGATGGCGAACCTCAAGGAACTCCGCAACCGCATTTCGTCGGTATCCAGCACGATGCAGATCACGTCGGCCATGAAAATGGTGTCGGCGGCGAAGCTCAAGCGCTCGCAGGATGCAATCGTGCAGATGCGTCCGTATGCGGAAAAATTGGGCGTCCTGATGGCCAACGTGAGCGCAACGCTCGACGCGTCGGAGAATCCTTTTGCGGTCCAGCGTCCGCTTCGTCGGGTACTAATCGTTCCTGTAACCGCCAACCGCGGTTTGTGTGGGGCGTTCAATTCGTCGGTGCTCAAGCGCACCAAGGTGGTAATGGATACACTCGAGGCCCAAGGCGTTGCAGTGGAACTTTTTGCACTTGGCAAGAAGGGGCGCGACCAGCTTCGCAAGCTTGAAAATCTTGCCGGCAGTGAGATTGATGTCGTAGCCAATGTGACCTATGACGGCGCCCGTGCGCTTGCCGAAAACGCCATGACTGGGTTCCTAGACGGCACGTACGACCAAGTTATCGTGGTGTACAATCAATTCAAGAATGCCGCGGTGCAGCTGGTTCGAAACGAAGTGGTGTTGCCGATTCCCCAGCCGGAGTCTGCGCCTTCAAGCGACTATTTGTTTGAGCCCAACAAGGCGGACTTGCTGAACAGCTTGATTCCAACCCACATTCACATGCAGTTTTTCAAGGCGTTGCTTGATTCGCAGGCCTCGGAGCACGGAGCACGGATGACGGCCATGCACAAGGCGACCGACAACGCCAAAAGCATGCGCGACGGCCTCAAACTTCAGTACAATAAGGCGCGCCAGGCGGCGATTACGAACGAGATTTTGGAAATTGTAGGGGGCGCCGAGGCGTTGAACGGCTAGGCCCCACTGCGGTTTTGTTTTTTCAGGCTCCTTCGGGAGCCTGTTTTTTTTGGTGGTGGACCATTTGCGGCGCCAGGGTTATCTTGGTCGGATGAACGCACTCGTACGCTCCGCCCTCGTGGCCGCCGCACTTCTGGCCGCCACGCATCCGTCTGAAGGCCAGTCCAAGGCCAAGTCCAAGAAGTCCAAAGGGGCGCCGGTAGCTGCTGCCGCTGCGGCTCCGTCCGATAAAAAGGTGACGATCGCCGCCAAGTTGAAGAACACGGTGGCGTTTGATGGCCTGATGAAGGTTTACCAGGACACCACCGACGGTAAGCTTTACGTGAAGCTCACGGCCGACCAGTTCAACCGCGAATTCATTTACTGGAGCTACGCGGAGAACGGGGTGGCTTCGGTCGGATTTAACCGCGGATCGTTCCGTGCCAACGAGGTGTTCACGATTCGCCGCTACTTTGATCAAGTTCAGTTTGAGATTCAGAATACGGCCTACTACTTCGACCCTGCGACGGCGCTCAGCAAGGCGGCAGACGCCAACATTAGCCCGGCGGTGCTGCTGAGCGAAAAAGTGGTGGCTGAAGACCGCGCCAAGGGCGAGGTACTAATTGAGGCCACGGGCTTGTTCTTGGGCGAAGCCCTAGACCGCGTTAAGGCCCCTTCCGCGCCTGGAAGCCGTGAGTTTGGCCTGGGCACACTCAGCAAGAGCAAGTCTCGAGTGGCCAAAGTGCGCGCCTACCCAGAGAATACCGACGTGGTGGTGGATTTGGTGTACGACAACCCCAACGGGGTAGGCGGCGGGCCGGACGTGACCGATTCGCGCTACGTTACCGTGCGCCTGCAGCACAGCATTTTGGCGATGCCTGCCGCGGACTACGCTCCGCGCCGTGATGACCCGCGCGTGGGCTACTTCGGCCAGCAAATCAACGACATGACCTCGCCCAAGGCGGCCAATTACCGCGACGTAATTAACCGCTGGAAGCTGGTGAAGAAGAACCCCGACGAGCCGGTAAGCGAGCCTGTGGAGCCCATTACGTGGTGGATTGAGAACACGACCCCGCTGGAGTTCCGCGACGTGATTCAGCGCGCTGGCGATGCGTGGAACGAAGCGTTTGAGAAGGCAGGGTTCCGCAATGCGATCGTCGTCAAGGTGCAGCCCGACGATGCAACGTGGGATGCCGGCGACATTCGCTACAACGTACTCCGCTGGACGTCAAGTCCTTTTCCTCCATTTGGTGGCTACGGACCGAGCTTTACCAACCCGCGTACCGGCCAGATTTTGGGCGCTGACATCATGTTTGAGTACGTTTTTGTCGCGAACCGCCTGAAGCAAGCCGCGCTGTACAACAACCTTGGTTTGGTGGATTTTCAAGAGGAGCATCAGCATGAGGACGATGCTTCGTGTGGAGCGGGCCACTACCTGCAGCAGTCCGCGCTCTTTGGGATGCAGGCCCTAGCGGCGGCGGGCGCCTCAGAGGAGCAGAAAAAGCGCTACCTCGAGGAGTCGCTGTACTACCTCGTGCTTCACGAAATGGGCCACACCTTTGGCTTGAACCACAACATGAAGGCGTCGCAGCTGCACCTTCCGAAGGACATTCACAACCGCGAACTCACGGAGCGCGTGGGCTTGGTGGGCTCCGTAATGGACTACCCGGCAGTGAACGTCAGCCTCGACCCTAAAAATCAGGGCCAGTACTTCACGACCAAGCCTGGTCCCTACGACCTGTGGGCCATTGAGTACGGTTACAGCACGGGCGTGGCCGACGCCGATGCCGAGGAGGCTCGCCTAAGTGAAATTCTTGCGCGCAGCACCGCTCCAGAGTTGACGTTTGGCAACGACGCCGACGACATGCGTTCGCCGGGCAAGGCCATTGATCCGCGCGTGAACGTCAACGATATGTCGGGCGACGCCATCGCCTACGGCGTGGAGCGTATGCAGCTCGTCAACCGCTTGTATGGAGGCTTGCTCGACCGCTACCGCACCGAGGGCCAGAGCTACCAAGAGCTGGTTCAGGCCTACGCGATTTTGGGCGGAGAAATCAACGCCGCCGCCGCTGCCATCAGCCGCTACATCGGCGGTGTGTATGTTGAGCGCGGATTCCCAGGCCAGCCGGGCGCCAAAGACCCGTTTACGCCGGTGGCGCTGGCCGACCAGAAGCGCGCAATGAACGCACTCCGCACGTACGTGTTCGCGCCCAACGCGTTTGACGCCGCAGCCCCCGTTTGGAAGTTTTTACAGCAGCAGCGCCGTGGATTCGGCTTCTTCAGCCAAACGGAGGATCCTAAAATCCACGACCGCAGCCTGGCCATTCAGCGCAACGTGCTAGCCCATGTGCTTCACCCGGCGGTCATGAAGCGCCTAACGGACTCCAAGCTCTACGGCAACCAGTACAGCGTAGCCGCCATGACTGCGGACCTGACCGACGCCCTGTTTGCGGCGGATTGGACGTCTTCGGTCAATGGATTCCGCCAAAACGTTCAGCTGGACTACGTTGATCGATTGATCGAAATCGCCGGCTTGGGCGAGAAGCCAGCGGCGGGGTACGATCGTCCTTCGCAGTCCGCGGCCCTCGCACAAATCCAGCGCATTCGCCAGCTGGTGCGCACGAATCCGGGCAATGATGCCGAAACCAAGGCGCACCGCGCTCATTTGGCCTTAAAATTGGATAAGGCGCTAGACTAAAAGCTAGCACGCCATGAGACTGACCCTTCGCGCCCGAATTTTCATCGCCATGTTCATGCTGGTGGTGCTAGGATTTGGCGCTACCGGAGTGGTCAGTTTCTTGCATTTTAAGGCGGAAGAAGTCGAATACCGTCGTGAGCGGCTCAAGCGCAAGGAGCAGGCAATTGAGGCCCACGTGGCCCATGAACTTCAGCGTGCTTTGGGCAAAGACATTGACGAGGCCGACTTAATGGGAGCGCTCAACGAAGAGCTCTGTAGCATCAGCCAAATCCACCAAATCGACGTTGCGCTCTACACTATGGGCGGAGAGCTACTGCTCTCGTCGAACATGTCGCTTGTTGACGCGGGCATCCTGCCTCCCCGGCTTCCGGAACTCGTACACAGCCGACGCAATCAAATTCTAAGCATTTCAGACCCCAATAATCCAGAAGGGGAAATGCTGCTGTATACGGCGGAGCTTGACGACGAAATGGGCTTGCCGGTTGCGCTCATGGTTGTTCCCTACGACGATCGGGTGGACCGCCCCCTAGAAGACATGGCGTTTTACCGGGCACTGGCGTGGCTTCACCTCGTGCTGTTTGTAGCCGCAACCTACTTTGCCTACCTTCTTTCGCGCAGCATCACCCAGGGCCTTGAGGTTGTCGGCAACGCGATGAAGGGCAACCCCGAAGACGGGAGTAGCAATCCGCGCCCGGTGGCATGGCGCTCCAAAGACGAGATTGGACAGTTGGTCGAGGCCTACAACCGAATGGTGCACCAAACTCGCGAGAATGCGAAGACGCTCGCCAACGCCGAGAAGGAACAGGCTTGGCGCGAAATGGCCCAGCAGGTGGCCCACGAAATCAAAAACCCGCTTACGCCGATGCGGCTAATGACCCAGCTTCATGCGAGCCGAGCAGGGCAGTTAAACGTCGACGAAATAAAAGGCTTTGCCGAGGCCATGCTGGCCCAAATTGACGCGATGGCGGCGGTGGCAGGCGACTTTAGCGAGTTGGCCAAAATTTCTACAGGGGTACTAAAACCGGTAGACTTGGCTCAGGTGCTGCGGCGCGTTCAGTTGGCTTATCCGGGCTTGGACTTGGCCCTGCCGGCTGGTGACTGGACGGTAAAAGGCACGGAAGACTCGGTGCTCCGGGTGTTTAATAATTTGCTCAACAACGCACTAGAGGCGATGCCCTCGGGTACTTCGCCCGCACTTGCGGTGTCCGTTCGCGACGACGAGGGGCAGGTGCTGGTGTCGGTCCGCGACAACGGTTCGGGAATTGACCCAACGCGGTGGGAGGCCATTTTCACGCCCCATTTTACCACGAAATCGACAGGCTCAGGCCTTGGGCTCGCTATGGTAAAGTCCATAGTTGAAAGCATGGGTGGGCGCATCTGGATTGAGGCGTCGTCGGCCCAGGGGACGGAGGTTATGCTTCGGATTCCCCGCGCGTAAGCACAATAATTTGTTGGGTTCCGCCGAAGCGCTCGGGCCGGACGGCCCATGTCCATCCTTGAGGCACAAGCCGCGACCAGTCGGCTGCGCTAAAGGAAATACTCACGTAGTCCTGCGCGTCGAGTTGATCTTCAAGTTCAGGTAGTGCGGCTTCTTCGGTTAGGGCATGGACCGAAGTTTTTGGTTGAAACGCGTGGAGGGTTGCGACCAAGGCGCCGCCGGGACGGAGGGCGTTGAGGAGCTTGGCGAGCTCCGTTTGGGCCACGTCAGGCTTCAGGTGGGTAAACACGGACCCCGCTACGATGAGGTCGACGTGTTGGCCATTCCAGGGAGCCGCGGACCACTGGGCTTGCTGAAACGTCATGGAACCGGCTTTGGGATCGACTACCCAGCGCTGGGCGCCAGGGAAGGCGTTGGGTAAAAAGCGCCCCACGCGGCCGTACCCACAGCCGTAGTCGAGCACGTCGCCGGGAGCGGGCCGTACGGAGCGGAGGACGTCGGCAAAATCGGCCCCGGTGGTGAAGTACTCCTGGGCGGCGCGGGTCCAATCTCCGCCCGAAACGCTTAAGGGGTAGCGAAACATGGCGTCGGCCCGGTGCACGAGCGGCGAAACCCCGGCGGGCAAGTCGGGCGTCCACGGCAGGCTAAGGCATTCAGGCAGGTGCTGTTGCTGGATCGCGGCGACCGCGTCCACCCTTCGGCGCAGCACTTCGAGCGCGTCTCGGTTTTCGCCGATGCCGGTTTTGTCTTGAATCCAACGTTGAAGCCGCTTGAGCACAGAAAGTATCTTTGGTGCGGCCAAAGTACGCCATTCATTCAACCCAATACGAAGCCCTATGTCTACGCTACGTTTAGAAGTTCGCGACCGCATCGCATTCCTCACGATCGATCGCCCCGAGGCGCTGAACGCGCTGAATGCGCCCACGATTCAGTCCCTCCACGAACACGTGGTGGCCCTTGATGAGCGCGCAGACGTTCGGGTGGTGGTGCTCACGGGCGCAGGCCCCAAGAGTTTTGTCGCCGGCGCAGACATCGCGGAGTTTGCGCGCTACAGCCCGGCCGAGGGCGAAGCGTTGGCTCGCCGCGGCCACGAGCTGCTTTTTAACCGCATTGCGCAAGCGCGCAAGCCCTACATCGCCGCCATTAACGGGTTTGCGCTCGGGGGCGGACTGGAGCTTGCGATGGCCTGCCATGTTCGTTTAGCGTCGTCTACGGCCCGTATGGGGTTGCCTGAGGCCTCGCTCGGGGTGATTCCAGGCTACGGCGGCACGCAGCGCCTCGCGCAGTTGGTCGGCAAAGGGCGAGCGCTCGAACTGATGTTCAGCGCGAGCATGATTGACGCGGCCAAAGCGGAGTCGTGGGGCTTGGTAAACGCGGTTCACGAGCCGGAACAGCTCATGGAGGCAGCCGAGGCCATGGCCCGCCAATTCATCAAAGCGTCTGGTGACGCACAGTCTGCTATTATTCGCACGGTGAATGCATCCGCCGAAGGCGGGCCTGGATTTGAAGCCGAAATCAACGAATTCGGAGCCCGGTTTGGCACTGCAGAATTTACCGAAGGCACCACAGCTTTTCTCGAAAAACGCAAGCCAAGTTTTTGAATGCGTGATGCATAGCGACTTTGTGCTAAATTGACGGCACCTAAACGCAATGCAACATGTCTTTTTTGGTTATTGAACACGCGGTCTACTCTTTCGGCTCAGCGGGCTGGTTGGGTGGGGTCGCCATATTTACGGCCTACGCAGCCCTCGTCTTTGGTGCGGCTCGTGTTTGGAAGGGCGAGGAGCTCCGCACCTTTGAGCGCTGGTGGGGCTATGCCTTGGCGGGCCTCTTGGTTGCCAAGCACCTTTACCTCTACCAAGCCGGGCTCTGGAACGTTCACGACAACCTCGAAATGCACCTCTGCGGGTTCAGCCGATTGCTTAGCATCTTGCTTCTGGCTTTTGGTGCCCGTTGGGCCTTTTACCCCCTCTTCTTTTGGGGCATTGTAGGGGGCTTCCACAGCGTACTTACCCCGGAACTCACTAGCGGCGACACGCCCTTTATGTATGCCGAGTACTACATCGTGCACGGCGGAATCATCATTATTCCGCTCTACTTTGTCTTTGCTCGGGGCTGGATTATCGGAAAGTGGACCTGGGCTAAGGTTCTAGGAATCAATGTACTACTAATGATTCCGGTGGGACTTATAAATTACGCAGTCGACGCCAACTACATGTTTCTTTGCCAACGTCCAATGGTCGACAACCCGTTCATCATGGGCGACTGGCCTTGGTACATCTTCGGGTTCCTCGGCGCAGGCGCCTTGCACTACGGCGTCCTCACGCTGCTCTTTTGGAAGCGCATTAACCGAGCGGCATAATGGGCGAGTGGGACATGGTGGTCGTCGAAGTTGGCGGCCCAATTTGGTGGGCCGGCTACGGAATTTTGGCGCTCTTTTTTATCGGATTTTTTGGCTTTGCGCCCCGTGCCGGGCACCCCAAGTTTGCCCAGTGGGAAAAAATCTTGGGCTGGGCCATATTAGCGAACCAGTCGTGGTATTGGTGGATGGCGTTCGCCGACGGCACATTTAATGCGCGGGAATCCCTGCCGCTTCACATGTGCAGCTTTAGCCAGTTCCTCCTTTTTGCGCACCTGGTGCTCAAGCAAAAATGGGCACTACCGCTTGTTGCGTTTTGGGGTCCGCTGGGCGGAATTCAGGCCTTCCTCACGCCCGCCCTGGAATCGTCTACAACCATTGGGTACGTGACGCAGTTTTACACCGCCCACTCCTCGGTGGTGGTGATTCCGCTTTACTTAATTGTACGGGGCGGCGCACGCCTGCCGCGGAACTTGTTTTGGCGCGTTGTTGGCATGACCAACCTGGTCGGATTTTCGATGATGGCCGTGAACGCCGCGCTCGGCTCGAACTACTGGTACGTCAACCAGCCTCCCCCGGTGGACCATCCCTTGGTGCAGGGCGCATGGCCGTACTACCTCATTGGCATTGAGGGGGCCGTTTTAGCGCTGTTTGCGGGGCTGTTCATGCTTCTTCGCGGCTTTCGAGAAGCCGAAGCGCCTCGCGCCGACTAAGACCGCTCAGTTCTGGGTGGGAGTCAACCCATTGCCGTACCCATTTAGGGTTGGTTTTTCCATAGTCGCGCAGGGCCCAGCCAATTGCTTTGCGGTGAAAAAATTCTTTGGACGCGGTGTGCGCAGACAGCGCTTCGTCGAGCCATTCAGTGTGCGTTTCAGTGCGAAATCCGAGTTGCGCAATCATGGCCGTGCGGTTAAGCCAAAGGTTTTCAGAATAAATCCAGGCTTGAACGACCGGCCAAACGGCCTCAGGACGCCGCTTTAGCAGTACCCCGACGCCGTGCACGGCCAGTGCGTCTACGCTGTCCCACCAGCTGTGGGTGGTAATCCACGTCTCGAGGGCGGGAAGGGCCTCCTCTGGAATCCAGTACTTAGATTCTGCTTTAAGTAGGTCTAGCGCGAGGTACTGTGCTTCTCGGAAGGGCGTGTTCCACAGTTCGTGTATTGCTGCTATTGCTGCGGATTTTTTGGGCCGGTTGGGCCAGTGCCTCCGCTGGAGTTCCGCGCGAGTCGGCTTGGGAACACCTAAAAACGAGAAGTTACCCTTCATGTAGGCCGCCATACTCGCCGCAGTTCGTTCGTTTTTCGCGGTTTCTATTGCAGAATAAGTTGCGGATAACCAGATCATTGGATTGCCATATAGAGAATTAGTCATTAGTTAACGTTTATGAAGCGAAACGGTGCTAATTTTGTACCATGCGAAGCATTTTACAATCCTTGATCACACTTTGCTCCGTTACCCTGTCTGCCCAAAACTACTACAGTGCAGAACAGGCAGCACGAATGCTGCAATCCCAACAGGCAAAATTGAGCGAATTACACTTAAAGTTGCTCGCTCGAGAGACACTGAAGGGGGGGTACGAGTCAAAGTGGAAATCGTTGTTAAAAGATGTGCAGGGGCTTGAAGGAATTCTTGCATGCGCGGATTCCGACTGGTTTTACCAACAGTTTGAGCCCCAACTCTACCGAACCAACGAGGCTGGAGCGGAACCTGAAGCGTTCTTTGCAGAGCTCACCAAATTGGTCGCATTAACGTCCTACCAATTTGAAGCGCTTTCCGCAAAATATGCACAGCGAAATTGTGCCCAAGACGGAGTGGCCTCAGCAGTGCAAATTGGGCGAAACAAAGCAGTACGTAAGCGCCCTGCGCTCAAAGGAATTCCAACACATCCTCAATAAAGTTGCCCGTCCCCTCAAAGAGGAGCGGCGGTATGAATTTTTGTCGGAACTTTCGGCATGCGTTGGATTTTAAGTGCTTCGGTTCTTGTTGCGTCGGTCGTTGTCCGGGCCCAGTGCACCGTCAGCGTGGTCAGCGACAGCGTGTACGCGTGTGCTGGCGACAGCGCAACCCTACAGGCCGTGGGAAGCGGACCGTTTCAATGGAGTCCGGCAGGGCGTTTTTCGTGCGATACGTGCGCAACCACGAGAGCCCTCGTGACGGCGCCAGCCAGCTCGGTCACGCTCAGCAAGCAAACCAGCGGGAGCCAGACGGCAGTCAACGGAAATTTTAGCGCGGGAAATTCCGGCTTCACCACGCAGTACACCTACAATCCAGCGAGTATTTGGAACGAAGGAACCTACGCCGTGGGCCCCAACCCCAACGCGGTTCACCCCAACTTCGGCACCTGGGGCGACCACACAACGGGGACAGGTAACTACATGATTGTCAACGGCAGCGTGCTTCCGAACCGCACCATTTGGCAGCAAACCGTGACGTTTCCGTCGGGATCGACAGTGACCATGAGCTATTGGGTGCTGAGCTTGGCCTTGCCGGCCGGGAGCCTCCGGGTTATGGTGAACGGGGTTCAAGCGGGAACGGGCCAGGCTGCTCCGGGCGCGGTGGGGTCGTGGAGCCTCCGCACCCAAACGTTTACTGCTCCGGCCAACGGGGTGTGTACGATCGCCCTTCAGGGCGTGATTACGGCGGGCTCGGGTAACGATTTTGGGATCGACGACATCTCGTTCACATATTCGTGCACGGCGACTAAGACGGCCTGGCTGATACCCAATCCGGAGCCGATGCCACTGGCCTGGGTTAACCGCACCAGCGGATGCGAGCCGGTGTGCGTCACCTGGCACGACGTGAGCAGCGTGGCAACCGGCCAGCTCGTGGCGCGCCTCTGGGATTTCGGCGATGGAACTACTGATACGTCGAAAGATCCAACGCATTGCTACGCCAATCCGGGCACCTACAGCGCCACGTTGACCGTCTGGTCTGACTCGGGGTGTATGGCACAAACGGCGGCGCTTCCGCCCGTTACGGTGCATCCCCAGCCGGTGGTTGACGCATTTTGGTCTGCGCCGGGCGGAGTTTGGGGCCGCGACACCAGTTTGCTTTTGCCGTACGACGTTCCAGCGCTTTCGGTGACCGTGGGCTTGGATTCTGCCGCGATGCCATGGACCTTGGCGCCCGGAAGCTCCATGTGGGTGGATTGGGGCGACGGCCAGCGCGACGTGCGCGGCTTTGGCGGAAGCGGTCCGCCCCAACTCGCCTTCAGCCACACCTACGGCACGGCGCAAATCCAGTACCGCATCTGTGTGGGGCTGCAGACCAACCAGGGCTGCGCAGACACGCTGTGCTTCACCGTTTTAGGAAGCCCCGGAATGGAGCTTCCGAATGTCGTTACGCCGAACGGTGACGGCCGCAACGACGCGTGGGCGCCAAACTACCAGGCGGTGGATTGGGCCGAGTGGGAGGTACGCAACCGGAACGGTGACGTGGTGGCGCGCGGCACCCGACCCGAGGATTTTTGGGACGGTACGCTTCGTGGCCGCCCGGCCCCCGACGGCGTGTATTTTGTCGTGGCGAAGGCCAAAAACGTCAACGTAGTGGAGCCTGTGGTGCTCACCGGCACCCTGCACGTGCTGCACTAAACGCCCAGTAGCGCTGCGATTTCGTGTAGGTTTTTGTAGCTGCGGCTCGCCGCGCTCATGCTTGCCAAGCTGGCTTTAATTCGCGTTTGCTGGGCTTCAGAAAGGTCGTGCCACGGCGTCATTTCGACGCGCACGCTGAAGCCCGTCCACCCATTTCCAAGGGCGCGGAGCACTTGAAACTCCGATCGAAAAAACA
>JACCDQ012185045.1_pt1 | contig 11145 bp, 15 predicted proteins | sample 7446031 | NCBI WGS metagenome assembly JACCDQ01 (sample SAMN15323442, study PRJNA562643) | freshwater metagenome | isolation source: river surface water | place: USA:Blue River Watershed | collected 2017-08-17
GACAGTTCAACCAAGAAAACTAAAGCACGTGGATACATCTTCCAACTTAAATCTGAGTTGGTTTACAAATGCCACAACTGTGGTCTTTCTTGCAACTTTGGTAATTTACTCAAACGTGTAAACGCAAACCTGTATGATGAGTATGTATTAGAACGTTACAAAGAGAATGCTTCTAAACATACAGACCATAAAGACGTAGGTCGTTTCATTCCAGAAACCAAACCTGTTATCGTTGAATGGGAAGACGAAGTATTGTCTTCTCTCAAGCGTCTTGATAAACTTGACCCAACCCATCCAGCGGTCAAGTATGTAGCCAAAAGAAAAATCCCTCAAAAGTTTTGGAACAAATTATACTTTGCTCCAAGGTTCAAGTCATTCGTAAATAGTGTTGAACCTAAGTTTCAAGAACCTATTGTTGATGAACACCCACGTATGATCATCCCCTACTTTAACAAACATGGTAAATGTTTTGCGTTTCAGGGTAGAGCATACGGTGATGAACAACCTAAGTATTATACCATCAAAGTCGGAGAGAATGTAGAGAAAATCTATGGACTGGATCGAGTTGACTATTCTAAGAGAATATATGTCGTTGAAGGACCAATTGACTCTCTGTTTCTTCCGAATGCATTGGCTGTTTCAGGAGCAAGTTTCGACACCCCTACTATTCGGCAGTTGCTTACTAATGCAACAATTATAATGGATAATGAACCACGCAATAAAGATATCGTAAAACAGATGTCTAAGTATATTGATAGTGGGTTTAGTGTTGTTATGTATCCTGATAACGTACAAGAAAAAGATATTAATGATATGATTCTTGCTGGCAGGTCGCCAGAAGAAGTTACCAATTTAATAAATACGAATACCTTTTCAGGTATGGAAGCTAAATTGAAATTCGCAGATTGGAGAAAAGTTTGAAAGTTAAATTAATTAGTTACTCTAAGCCCGCACGTGGTATGTATGATGAAGGTCTGACAGACGCACAAGAGCTCATTGCTTTTTGCGCACGTGTGTCAAACCCTTCCAACCAATTTAATATGGATACAGCTGACAAGCTGATTCGTTATTTGATTAAACACAAACACTGGTCACCACTAGAAATGGTTTCAGCGTGTCTTGAGATTACAACTACTCGAGATATCGCTCGTCAGATTCTACGTCATCGTTCCTTCTCATTCCAAGAGTTCAGCCAACGTTATGCTGATCCAACTAAGGACTTAGACTTTGTCCTAAGAGAAGCACGACTTCAAGATGAAAAGAATCGTCAAAACTCGATCGAAACAAATGACCCAGCTTTGGCTGCTTGGTGGGATGCTAAACAAAAATTTATCATCGACACCGTTCGTCAGACTTATGCTGAGGCTATTGAAAAAGGTATTGCTAAAGAGCAAGCACGTGCTATCTTACCAGAAGGTAATACAGTAAGTCGTCTTTACATGAACGGAACACTTCGTTCATGGATTCACTTTATTGACCTTCGTTCAGGTAATGGTACACAAAAAGAACATATGGAAGTTGCACGTGAGTGCGCTCAGGTAATTGCCGAAGCGTTCCCGATGTCAACAGAATTTATTAATAACTAAAATTATAAAAGGAAATTCTATGCAAGACGTAGTGCATGGCATTAAGGTAGACTATTCACGAGATGAATTGTTCGACGAGCTAGGAAAGATTAGATTAAAAGAAAGTTACATGAAGGATGAAGAAACTTCTCCTCAAGAAAGATTCGCTTTTGTTAGCAGTGCTTTTGGTAGCAACCCTGAGCATGCTCAACGCTTGTACGAATACTCAAGCAAACACTGGTTGTCTTATTCTACCCCTATCCTCAGCTTTGGAAGGAGTAAACGTGGTCTGCCAATTTCATGCTTTTTAAATTACATTGAAGATACTGCGGAGGGTTTAGTTGATAATCTTAGCGAAACTAATTGGCTTTCTATGCTTGGTGGTGGTGTTGGTGTCGGTTTTGGTATCCGTTCGGCGGACGATAAGTCGACTGGCGTTATGCCTCACCTCAAAATGTACGATGCGTCTAGTCTGGCTTATCGTCAGGGACGTACTCGTCGTGGCTCTTATGCTGCTTACCTCGATATTAGTCATCCAGACATTATCAATTTCTTAGAGATGCGTAAGCCAACTGGCGATCAGAACATGCGTTGTTTGAATCTCCACCATGGTATTAACATCCCTGATAAGTTTATGGAAATTATCGAGCGTTGTATGCTTGATCATGATGCCGATGACTCTTGGGAATTAATTGATCCAGCTTCAAGTGAAGTTCGTGAAGTTGTGTCGGCTAAAGAACTATGGCAACGTATCCTTGAGATGCGTATGCAAACAGGTGAACCATACCTACACTTTATTGACGAATCAAATCGTCAAATGCCGCAATGGTTAAAAGACAAAGGTTTAAAGATTAACCAATCAAACCTATGCTCTGAAATCATTTTACCAACTAACGAAGAACGAACAGCTGTATGCTGCTTGTCTTCACTAAATTTAGAATACTATGATGAATGGAAAGACCATCCTTTATTCCTTGCTGATATTGCTGAAATGCTCGACAATGTTCTTCAGTATTTTATTGATAATGCTCCTGCCGCCATTGAGCGTGCAAGGTTCTCTGCCCTACGTGAGCGCAGCATTGGTATCGGTGCTTTGGGTTGGCATGCTCTATTACAACGAAAGAACGTACCGTGGGAATCGTCCATGGCGTCAGGATTAAATAAAAATATTTTTAAAACTGTTAGGGAAAAACTAGATGCAGCTAATAAGAAACTTGGTGCCGAAAGAGGCGAGGCTCCTGATGCAGCTGGTACTGGGAATCGCTTTAGTCATCTTATGGCTATTGCTCCCAATGCTTCTTCTTCCATTCTCATGGGGAATACTTCTCCTAGCATTGAACCTTATCGTGCCAATGCTTATCGCCAAGACACTCTATCAGGTTCTCACTTAAATAAGAATAGATATTTGGATAAGATTATCCAAGAAAAGGCGAAGGATGAAAAAGAAGGCTGGGCTGATGAAGTATGGCGTTCGATTATTGCGAATGATGGTAGCGTTCAGCACATCGATTGGATGGACGACTGGACAAAAGATGTTTTCAAAACGTCTATGGAAATTGACCAGCGTTGGGTCGTCCAGCATGCCGCAGACAGGCAAGTATATATAGACCAAGCCCAGTCGCTTAATGTCTTCTTCAGACCTGACTCTCATATTAAATATATCCACGCTGTTCACTTTATGGCTTGGAAAGAAAAATTGAAGACTATGTACTATTGTCGTTCAGATAAAATCGCAAAGGCAGATAAAGTTGCTAAACGCATTGAACGTGAAGTGATTAAAGAAATCAACCTGCACGATCTTGCCGAAGGTAATGAGTGCTTAGCTTGCGAGGGATAAAATGGATGCCTACGATATTTCCGATAAAATAAAAAAGTACTGGTGTGCAGTTGTTCCAAAGAACAGTGGTGAAATTAGCAAATCTAAACGTAAAGTAAGAGTTGTAGTTAATACTCCAGATGGTTATCGTGAAGTGGTAGGTGTTCATATCCAAGATGATATGATAGAATTAGAATTGGACAAAGAATAATGATTAAGAGAACAAGTAGACTAACCGACGAAAGAACGTATTTCAAACCTTTCAATTACCCATGGGCATATGAAGCATGGTTGAAGCACGAACAAGCACACTGGCTTCACACTGAAGTTCCAATGGCTGAAGACGTTAAACAGTGGAAGAAAAGTTTAACTCCACAGGAAAAGACTTTCCTAACAAACATCTTCCGTTTCTTCACACAGGGTGATATTGATGTTGCTGGTGGTTATGTTAAGAACTATCTACCTCACTTCCCTCAACCAGAAATTCGTATGATGCTTTCTGGTTTTGCTGCACGTGAAGCATTACACATCGCTGCGTATTCTCACTTGATTGAAACTCTTGGTTTACCAGAGTCAACTTATAATCAGTTCCTTGAATATCAAGCGATGAAAGACAAGCACGACTATGTGTTAGATATCTCCAGTAAAAACGGTACACTTGAATCAACAGCTACACATATCGCTGTATTCTCAGCGTTCACTGAAGGTATGCAGTTATTCAGTTCGTTCATTATGTTATTGAACTTCCCTCGTCATGGATTGATGAAGGGTATGGGTCAGATTGTTACTTGGTCTATTGTTGATGAAACAATGCACGCTGAGTCGATGATGCAGTTGTTCAAGACTTATATTAAAGAGAATCCAGACATCTGGAATGATGAACTGAAGTCTAAGATTTATACTATCGCCGAGCGTATGGTTGAACTTGAAGACAAGTTCATTGACCTTGCTTTTGCTGACGGTGAAATGCGAGATCTAAAAGCCGAAGACGTTAAAGAGTATATTCGTTACATCGCTGACCGTCGTTTGATTGGTCTTGGTATGAAGGGTATCTTCAAACGTAAAAAGAATCCTCTACCATGGGTTGAGGAAATGATTAATGCTCCTGTTCATGGTAACTTCTTCGAGAACCGTGTTACTGATTATGCTAAAGGTGCTTTGTCTGGTTCTTGGGAGGATGTATGGGCATGATGGAAGAACTGAACGATAGAATTAAAAACAAAACACCTGCTTTAGTTTATAAAGCAATCGAACCTACATATGGATGGGACACTGCTGTTGGTTATATCCAACACTGTGCCGATAATGAAGTTGGTCAACCAATCGGTATTATGGATTACAAATTACCATTGGCTGATCAAATTGATAGTGTGAGTCCAGTAAAAGAATATCTAAATGAAAATTTAGATGTTGAAGTTATTGGAGTAGACATGTATGTAACTCTTACAACTAAGAGTGAACTGAAATATATTAGTTCGAATGATATACTTCTGTACAATGTTATTGGTTTTAGCGAACTTAATGTATTAGGTGAAGAACGTACTGCAGAACCAGGTGATTTGATTTATATTCCTAAGGACACAGAGTATTCCTTCAAACCATTAATGGCTAGGTCTTATGTCATTTTTAGCCTAGCAAAAGGAGAATAAACAAATGGCAACTAAGCACTTTGAATGTGAAGAGTGCGGAGCACGTGGTAAGATTATCCTCAAGTCAGAAGAACGAATTGAGGATATCGTTTACTGTCCAGTATGTTCAGCAGATATTTACGAAGAAGACGATTATGAAGAAGAAGAATAAATAGTTTCTTTACGAACTATTTTATTCTAATGTGGATTTATAATAACGAACAAATTATTGAATTACCTGAAGACTGTGTGGGGTTTGTTTACCTGATAACAAACCTCACCAGCAATCGCAAATACGTCGGGAAGAAATTAGCCAAGTTCTCCCGCACTAGAACTAAAACCGTAACATTAAAAAACGGAACTAAGAAAAAGAAAAAGATCCGTGACAAAATTGACTCTGATTGGCTAGAGTATTACGGTTCATCCAACGAACTAAATAAAGATGTAGAGCTTCTTGGGAAGGAAAACTTCCGCAGGGAGATTTTGTTTTTCTGTAAATCAAAGGCTGAGTGTTCCTACATCGAGGCTAGAGAACAATTTACGAGAAAGGTTTTGGAAACTACTGAATATTACAACAATAACATTATGTGTCGTATTCACGGTTCCCATATTTTAAACAAACTATGACATATCTATTATTTGCAACAGCATTAGGTTTATCCGCAGTTGCTGCTTACTATTCGATCATGGGGTTGGTTGCGATTTTCGCAGCTGCAGCCATTCCCATCTTTATTATGGGTTCACTACTAGAAGCATCGAAACTTGTAGTAGCATCATGGCTTTATCGTTCATGGAAAGAAATTCCACGTTTGATGAAAGTTTATTTTACAACAGCGTTAGTTATCTTAATGATGCTAACATCAATGGGTATCTTCGGCTTTCTATCAAAGGCACACTTAGACCAAGCAGTTCCTACTGGCGATGTCGCAGCAAAGTTGTCTTTAATAGATGAGAAGATTAAAACAGAAAAGGATAATTTAAATGCAGCTCGTACAGAACTTAATCAACTGGATCAGCAAGTTAATCAAACCCTCAACCGTACAACCGACGCAGCAGGAGCAGATCGCTCCATTGCCATCCGTAGAGGACAGCAAAAAGATCGAGCCAGAATCCTTAACGAAATCGGCTCCACGCAAACCAAGATCGCAAAGCTCCAAGAAGAGCGTGCCCCAATCGCCAGCGAAGTCCGCAAAGTCGAAGCCGAAGTCGGACCAATCAAATACATCGCGCAACTCATCTACGGGCAAGAAGCGCAAGACGCAGACATCCTCGAAAAAGCAGTCCGCATCGTAATATTATTGATTGTTGCGGTATTTGACCCGTTGGCTGTTTTATTATTAGTAGCAGCCAACTGGCAACTGCGTAAAGAGAAAGGGCAACCCGAAGAAAGCGACAAACCAGACGCTTGGATTGCAGATGTAACTTTACCAGACGATGTAGTAATACCAGAACCTGAGGCTAAAGTTATCGAAGCTGAGGACGATCTATTATTTGAAGAGCAAGTTGATGTTAAATACGAGCCGAAGAAAGGTTGGGAGCCAGAACTCTATAAAAGGGTTGAGGCTAAACCTAAAGAAAAAGAACTCGGTAGATACGAAACTGAACTACTGGAACAAGAAAAGAAACGCAAAGTCAAATCATTCCTAGACAAAGTTGGGACGATTGAACAAGAAGTAAACGATTTAAACAAAAAATGAAATACGAATGTAAAGTTTGTGGAGCAGGAAACCACACAAAATTGTTTTGCAGAGAGTGCAACAAACCTGTAAATAACTAAATAGATGTGTAGATACATTACACGTCTACGCCAATAATAACAATTAGAAGGGCATCACAAATGACCAAAAAGATCGCAACAGCGGTGCTTTTTGTCATGGCTTTATCAACTGCGGTAGCTGAGCCTATCGTAACTGACTCGACAAGTAGATCATATTCAGACACTACTTCAAACAGCACCACAACAGTAAAATCACCACCCCCAACAGCGGTGGCTCCAGCAATCACAACCATCAACAATGACGTCTGTGCAACTGCAGCGTCTGGTGCAGTACAAACACAAATCCTTGGTATCTCTTTAGGTACTACTGTTCGTGACATGAATTGCGAACGAATCAAACTTTCTAAAAACCTATACGATATGGGTATGAAGGTTGCGGCAGTTGCGACTCTATGTCAAGACGACCGTGTATTCCAAGCTATGATCGATGCTGGTACTCCATGTCCAGTACAAGGTAAGATTGGTGAATCAGCTAAAGAAATCTGGAAAGCAAAGGGTCGTATTAAAGACGAAACTGTTATTCAGACTTCAGAGAAAGCTAAAGAGCAACCAATCCGTGAATCAGGCGAAGAGAAGAAATGAAGAAGTTTCTAGTAGCATTAGTTCTACTAGGCACTTCGTTCTTCTCTAATGCTGAAATAGTTACACTGCCTATCCCTGGTGCCCCTGGTCTTTCCGTGACCGTGGGTACAGGGATCAACGCAATTCCACTTACCGATATACGAACAAATCCATCTGCTACAAACGTAACTATGGGGGACGATGAAGTTAGAAACGTTCCGCTTGGTTTCAACTTTCCATTCTGGGGTCAAACGTTTAATGATTCATGGATGTCATCTAACGGATTTGTGGCATTTCAACCATCGCTTGGTAATGGATGCTGTTCTGGTGTTGATTTAACTAACACTACACATTCAGCATTTAATTATACCATTTTTGGTGTACATAGCGACTTATATGCACACCCAGGAGTCGGAAGTAATTGGTATTTGAGAGAAACAAATGCGATGACTTATGGTTGGTATAATGTGAGTCAATGCTGTAATGCAAATGGTGGTAACAGTTTTGAGATTAAGATTAACTCAGCAGGTGTAGTGGATACACGTATTGCTGGTGCAATGGTCCAGTGGAATAGCGTCACCTCTGGTATGTCTGGTGACTTATCACGTGGTGAATATTTCCAATACTATCATGGACAGGGATGGAATATAAACACAACCACTGGTGGTGTAAGTTGGAACACTAACGGTGGATTTACAGGTACAGATATTTGTACAACTAATCCACTATCATCGCCAAGTTGCCCAGGATATTTTACTGCGCAATGTACAATCAGTGCTTTATATAATCCAAGTTGCCCAGGATATCAACAAGCGTACTACACACAACAGTGTGCGGCTAATCCTCTATATGATGTAAACTGCCCAGGATATGCCACTGCTTACCTAAATTATCAGTGTTCTGTTAATCCACTTTACTCAACTACATGCGAGGGATATGAACGTGCATACTTCGATCAACAATGTTCAGCGAATGCATTATACTCAACTACTTGTCCAGGATATGCTGAAGCGTATTTTGCACAACAATGCTCTCTTAATGGACTATACTCAACAACTTGTCCTAATTATGCTACAGCTTACGCCACCCAGCAAGCACTCTTGAGAGTTAATACACCCACGACTACAACTACCACAACTACAACTGCGAGTACAACAAATGTTACGACTAATACTCCTAGTGATGGCTCCAGTTCTGTTCCTGTTGCTGTTGTCGCTGATCCAATTGTTAACCAAGCAGTGACTTCAACGTCAACTTCAACATCACCAGCAGCTGCAGCTACTGCTACTGTCCCTTTAGTTACAACTACAAATACTGCCACTGAAACAAAGGTAGTTGCTGCGGTTGAAGCGAAGGCAGAACCTAAAGAGGAAAAGAAAGCAGATGCTTCTACGTCAAGTGTATCTTCAACTACAACTACTCAGGCTGCTTCGACAGAGACGAAACCAGCTGCTCCGACAGCAAGACAAGAACTCCAAGCAAGAAGAGAAGCTGCAGCAAAAGCCAAAGCAGTAGAGGATGGTAAGAACCTCGCTGCTAATATGGGTAAGGTTGCTGATATGGAATCTCAGAAGCAAGTACAGAACGTTGTAATTGCGGCAATGGGATTTACCCCAGGATTTGATGCATACTCTACAGTTGTAATGAGAGATGTTGTTGGTTATAAACCTTTCACTGTCTATAATAATCAGAAGAACGTAGACAATAGAAGATTAGGTATGGGTCTTTATGGTCCATCCGATAGATTACATAATGAACTCGTAGAATCACAATATAACAGAGGAAATTAAAATGACAGAAGAAATTAAAGACGTCAATAAAAAGATTGACGACCTTGAAGCGGCTGCTAAGAAGTATGCTAGTAAAGATACTGTTATCAGCATTGGTGGCTATGAGTTTACACCTGCTAAACTTATGGTTGCTTTTACAATCGTATCATCAGTTCTTGGTGGTCTTTATGGTACATTTGAAGTGTACAAAGACTATCAAAGTATGAAGAAGAAAATCGCCGAGTATGTTTCTCCAGATCTAACTGAAATCTATAAGAAACTAGATGTGGTACAAGTTCAGTCTGAAAAGTCTGTTCAATATACTCAAGATATTAAGAACGATTTGAAGAGCGATATCCGTCGCTTGGAGAATACTGTTGAACAAGTTGAGCGTTCAGCTAAACAAACTCAACGTGAAACTTCTCAGGATGTAAACGAAGTTCGTAGAGAACTTAAACAATTGGATAGTAGCGTTGATAAGAAAATTCAACGTGCGCTAGATAATCCTCTAGCAAAATAAGAAAAGGGAGCGTTAAGCTCCCTTTCTTTTTACTTCTTAGGCACTTCGGTGCCTTCAAGTTTTTTGTGCTTCTTAATTTCTTTACACTCTTGTTTAGTTTTACCAGTCTTTGCATCTTTAACTTCGATACATACTTTTTCTTTTTCAGCAGCCATAACGCCAAAAGACATCATACCTGCTACTAGAATTGCAACTAACTTACTCATTTGGTTTATCCTTTCTTGCGAATTTTTCGGAAGCAGTAAAACCAAGTCCAGCAATAACCAAATATATTACTGAGTCAAACAAGGTTTCGTTTGCTTTGTATATAGTGAACTGATCAGCAACGAACGCAACGGATACTAGAATGAATGCAAGTAGAGTAATAACACGCTTACTACTCCAAGAACCATCGCATCCGTCTTGTAACATGCTTTTCAAAAAAGACATTTTTAAATCTCTGGGTGATCAGGTTGTGCAGGCATCGGTTTACCAGTTGAACTCATTAACACTTGCGGTGTAAAGTTAGCTGGTGGAGCCTGAAACACGGGTTGTGAAACAAACACTGGAGCAGGTGGTGGCGGTGGAGCCGTCATCATCTTCTTAGTTGCTTCAAAATTATCAGCAGCCATCTTTTGTGCTTCTAACATAGCTTTCTGGTCTTCTGGTTTAGTACCAGCAAGCATAATACCTGATAGTGTACCAGTTAAGAAAGTAGCAATAGGCACAATCAGTTCAAAAAACTTTTGGTCGATCGGGCTGATAGCGTTCAACGGTTGAGTAACGAAAATCAAAGAATACAATACAACGAACACAATACCGAATAGTGTAAGTGATAAGCAAATACCAATGAAGAACTTCAGGCGAGCCATCAATTGTTCTTCACTGTAAATGAATGTATCTTTACTTTCCACAGTTTCCTCCTTGAGTAGATCCTGCAGGAGTTGGCGCAGGTAATACTTGATTTTTGATATCATCTTTTGGTGGTCCTAATCGTGGGTCACGTTGACCTTTAAAGATGTGCTCTGGGCAGCTACGGGTCACATCACATAAAGGCATTTTACAGAAATCTTTATCCCAGTTAGCTGGGTCTTGGCATGGATAGCGGAATTGCTCTTTACTACACATGGCTAAACCAAGTGGTAGAAGCAAAAGCAATAACAGCCATCTAACTAACTTGCGGTCATTCATTAGTGCGCCCCCATAACATGAAGAGCGTGCTCATAGTGCTTAATACGATCTTCAAGACCAATGAAGCCACCATTGATTGCCTTAGTTAGTCCTTTGATGTCGCCAGCGTCAGCGAAACGGTTCAGGTTATTTGTTTCCCAGAACCAACAAGCTGATTGAGCAGCACCTTCGAAAGTTTGCAAGTATTCAGCAGCCTCTTCGACTGGAATACCTAGTGAAGCAGCAAACCATGAATAATTTGACTTTCCTGTTAGTTGGATAAGTCCACGACCACAGTAGCGATAACCATCGCCTGTTTCTGGACCACCATTACCCATACGATTTGCATAAACAAGGTTA
>JACCDQ011001889.1_pt1 | contig 11143 bp, 8 predicted proteins | sample 7446031 | NCBI WGS metagenome assembly JACCDQ01 (sample SAMN15323442, study PRJNA562643) | freshwater metagenome | isolation source: river surface water | place: USA:Blue River Watershed | collected 2017-08-17
AACGGAATTGAAGTGTCTCCACTTCAAACTGTCTTATGAGCGTTTGGTGTTCCGAAGAACATTTTTTGAGGCTTATCGCCACCAAACGCCCACGCTTATCGGCTGTAACTTGTTAACGATCTTTGAAGCTTGAGCAACCAGGCCATCAGCCTAACTACCTTGCTTCCGAAGTCTGCCGCGATCAGCAGAGCCTCGTATTATGACACAACTTTTAGCGTCTTGTCAAAATTTACTGGAAATTTTTGACTTTCTGCTTGCCGGCTTTTGACTTTCGTCTGAGCCGTCTTGCTGTGCGAAGGGCGCAATTATGCACACATTTCGGCGCATTTTTGAAGTGGGTCGAATATTTTTCTGACACCTCAGCCGAGGTCGACGCACGCAGGTCCTGCGCGGGCACAGTGCGCCTTGCTCGGATGCTACGCTTGAGGCCATGTCATTGATCACATTGAATGAAGCGTGCCTGGCCTTTGGCCACGTCCCTTTGCTGGATCACGTCCAGTTTTCCATAGAGCGCGGCGAACGCATTGGACTGGTGGGCCGCAACGGCACCGGCAAGTCGTCGCTGCTGAAGGTGCTGGGCGGCCTGGAGAAGCTGGACGATGGCGATCTGCAACGGCAGCAAGGTGTGCGCTGGGCTTACGTGGCCCAGGAGCCAGACCTGGGCCCCCACCAAACCGTGTTTGAGGTGGTGGGCAGCGGCTTGCAGCACGTGCGGGATCTGATCGATCGGTACACGCACCAAGCCAATGAGGATTTGGATGCGCTGCAAAGCGCGATTGAAGCGCAGGACGGCTGGCAATGGGAGCAACGGGTGGAGGCCACGTTGCAGCGCTTGCATTTGGCGCCTGACGCTCTGGTGGACGGCCTGTCGGGCGGACTGCGCAAACGGGTCGCGCTGGCACAGGCGCTGGTGTCGGCGCCGGACGTGCTGTTGCTCGACGAGCCCACCAACCACCTGGACATGGATGCGATCGAGTGGCTGGAAACGCTGCTGTGCGAATTCAAGGGCACCGTGGTCGTCATCAGCCACGACCGGGCGTTTCTGGACCAGGTCACGACACGCATCGTGGAACTGGACCGTGGGGTCCTGCGCAGTTACAACGGCAACTTTTCGACCTACCAGCAGCTGAAGGAAGAACAACTGGCGCAGGAAGCGGTGGTACAGGCCAAGGCCGACAAATTGCTGGCCCAGGAAGAAGTGTGGATCCGCAAAGGGGTGGAGGCCCGTCGCACCCGCGCCCAGGCCCGCATTGAACGACTGCAACAGTTGCGCCAGCAACGCGCCGCGCGCCGGGACGCGATGGGCCGGGTGCGGATGGAAGTGAGCACCGGCTCGGCCAGCGGCAAGCTGGTGGCCGAGCTGGAACGGGTGTCCAAAGGCCATGGCGAAGGCGCTCAACGGCGCGTGGTGGTGAAGGATTTCAGCACCACGGTGCTGCGCGGCGACAAGATTGGGCTGATTGGGCCCAATGGCGCCGGCAAGACGACGTTGCTGCGGATGATTCTGGGCCTGCTGCCGCCGGACAGCGGTCAGGTTCGACAGGGTGCGCGCCTGGAGATCGCCTACTTCGACCAGATGCGCGAGCAACTGGACCTGGATGCCACGCTGGAAGACTTCATCAGCCCGGGCAGCGAGTGGATCGAGATTGGATCGCGGCGGACCCACGTGAAGAGTTACCTGGGGGATTTTCTGTTTTCGCCGGCCAGGGCGCACGCGCCGGTGAAAACCCTGTCGGGTGGCGAGCGCAACCGGCTGCTGCTGGCCCGGCTGTTTGCGCGGCCGGCGAACGTACTGGTGCTGGACGAGCCGACCAACGACCTGGACATCGACACGCTGGAATTGCTGGAGCAACTGCTGGCCGAATACGACGGCACGGTGTTCCTGGTCAGCCACGACCGGCGCTTTCTGGACAACGTGGTGACCAGCACCATTGTGCACGAGGGCCGTGGCCAGTGGCGCGAATACGAAGGCGGGGTGACGGATTGGATCGACCAGTCGACCCGGGCCCATGGCCGTGCGCCGGTGTGGGATGTGGAGAATGCGCCTGACACGCCTGCCACGAAACCGGCACCTCCCGGCCCGGCAGAGGAGAAGGTGGCCCCCTCTAAGCGCAAGCTGAGCTACAAGGAGCAACGCGAGCTGGAGGCGTTGCCGCAACAGATCGAAGCGCTGGAAGCCGAACAAAAAGCCATCGACGCCGCGCTGGCCGACGGCAGCCTGTACGGCACGGACCCCACGCGGGCGGCGGCACTGGCCACGCGCCACGACGAACTGGAAACGGCGCTGATGGATGCGCTGGAACGCTGGGAAGCGCTGAGCGCGGGCACCTGATTGCCTAAACCAGCGCCTGGCGGGCTTGCACCAGCGCCTGCCAGAAGGCCGGCGCCTGGGTGCTGGCGAAGTTGATGCGCATATAGGTGCTGGGCGTGCGGTGCGCATGAAACAGCGCCCCGGGCGCGATCAGGATGCCTTCGTCCAGCAGACGCTGGGACAGGCTTTCGGTGTCCACGCCCGTGTCCACCCAACCGAACAAGCCCGCCGGCTCGGACACAAAACGGCACCCCGCATCCTGGGCCAGCTTGACGCTGCGCTGGCGGGCTGCGTCCAAACGAGTGCGGATGCGCTCCGCATGGCGGCGCAACTGGCCTTGCTCAATACAGTGCGAGAGGGCGCGCTCCATCAAGGTGGGGGTGGTGAGCGTGGACAGGAGCTTGGTGTCCAGCAGCCGCTCCACCCAAGCCGAGGGAGCGGCCAGGTAGCCCACACGCCAGTTGGGTGCCAGGATTTTGGCAAAACCACTGACGTAAAAAGTGCGCTGTAAGCCATCGAGCACGGACATCCGGGTGGCGTGCTCGGCCGCGATGTGGCTGTAGGTGTCGTCCTCCACGACGTAAAAGCCATGGCGCTGCGCCAACTGGAGCACGCGGTGGGCGCTGGCCGGTGACAGGCAGTAGCCGGTGGGGTTGTGCAACACGCTGACGCTGACAAACAGCTTGGGCGCATGGGCTTCGCAATACTGGGCCATCGTGTCCAGATCAGGCCCTGCAGGGCCACGCGGCACCGGCAGCAGCCGCATGCCCAAGGCCTGAAGCCGGGCGAACTCGACTGCCCAGCCGGGTTCCTCGACCATCACGGCGTCACCAGGGCGCAGCAAGGTGCGGCTGATGATGTCCAATGCGTGGGTGGCGCCCACGGTAGTGATGACCTGCTCGCCGTCCACCGGCAGACCCAAGGCCATAAGGCGGTCGGCCAACACATGACGCAGATGCGGGTCGCCTTTGGGGTCGCCATAGCGCAGGGACGCATCCATCATGGCGCGGGACGCGGTGACCCGGCGCAAAGCAGCGGGCATGAAGCTGGACGCCAGCCAGTCGGACGGAAGCACACCCATGCAAGGCTGAGGGCGGTCGTCGGAGCCATGGAACATGCCGCGGATCAAGGCGGCGGCGTTGACCGGGGCCTGCGGGCGCAAGCCCGAGGCCGCGCGATCGGTCGCGGGGGCCGACGACACCGAGGCGGAACGCTCACGGACGAAAAAACCCCGCTGACGGCGCGCTTCGACCAGGCCACGCGCGAGGAGCTGGTCGTAGGCCGCCACCACGGTGGAGGGACTCAAACCATGCAGCGACGCGCATTGCCGCACGCTGGGCAAGCGGGTGCCGGGCGCAAGCAGCCGATCGCGGATGCGGATGGCGAAACGGTCCGCCAACTGCTGGGCCAGCGAGACACCGCTGCCCCGGGTCAACCCACTGGCAGGCGCCGAGGCTTCACTGTCCAGCGAGAGCGGGGTTGGAATCGCAGAGGTGACCATGAGAGTGGGCGTGCTGGGTGTGTGGCCGGCCAGAACCATACAGTTCATTCGGTGAATGGCTTAACTGTACTGCATCTGTATGGTTGTTGCCGACTATATTGAGGCCATGAACTCCAGTGAATTCGGCGCCTTGCTGGCCTTGGCGACCGCCACCAGCTTCACCCCCGGGCCCAACACCACGCTGTCCACGGCGCTCGCGGCCAACTTTGGCCTGCGCCACGCTCTGCGCTTTGTGCTGGCGGTGCCGGTGGGCTGGACGCTGCTGCTCACGCTGTGCGCGGCCGGGGTGGGCGCCCTGGTGCTGGCCCTGCCGCTGTTGCGCGGCGCCATCCTGGTGGGGGGCGTGACCTACCTGCTCTGGCTCGCCCAGCGGCTGGCAAGCAGCCGCACCTTGTCCAACGCCAGCGCGACCAGCCTGAACGTGACGTTCGCGCGCGGCGTCGGCCTGCAGTTCCTGAACATCAAAGCCTGGATGTTGGCTTTGTCCATCGTCGCGGGGTGGATTGCCGGCCAACCGGACGCCTGGCAACGCTACCTTCAGGTGCTGCCGGTGATGGTGTTTTTCGCGTTCACCAGCAATCTGGCCTACGCCTGGGTGGGCTCGGTGCTGCGCCACTGGTTGGCCGGCCCCCTGGTGAATGGCCAGCCCAGCGGGCGCCGTTTGCAGGCATTCAACCGCTGCATGGCGCTGGCCCTGGTGCTGACCGCCGGCTGGATGCTGGTGAGCGGCCTGGGCGGATCGGGCGTCGCATGAGCACCGCTCACGCTCCTGCGCAGGCCGCGGCCATCGACCCGACCACGCGCGGCCTGTGGCTGGGCCTGTTGGGCGTGACGATCTTTGCCCTAACGTTGCCCATGACCCGCCTGGCCGTGGGGGACCAGACCGCGCCGCAGCTGCCGCCGGGATTTGTGACGTTTGGCCGCGCGGCGGTGGCGGGCGGCCTGTCGCTGCTGTACCTGGCCTGGCTGCGCAGCCGAGGGCAAGTGAATATCCCGAACGCGGGTGAATGGGCGTTGCTCGCCTTCACGGCCTTGGGCGTGGTGCTGGGCTTTCCGCTGGGCTTGGCGATGGCGCTGCGCGAAGTGCCCAGCACCCATGCCGCGGTGGTGACCGGCCTGCTGCCCTTGGCCACGGCGTGCGTGGCTGCGGTGTGGCTGCGCCAGCGCCCGAGCAAGGCGTTCTGGCTGTTGAGTCTGCTGGGCACCGCCCTGGTGCTGGCCTTCATGGCCTGGCGCGCCGGCGGACTGCACCTGAGCCCCGCCGACGCTTGGCTGTTGCTGGCCATGGCCAGCGCGTCACTCGGCTACGTCGGTGGCGCCCGATTGACGCCCCGCCTGGGTGCCGAGCAGGTGATTTGCTGGATACTCTTGCTGGTGCTGCCGGTGACGCTACCGCTGTCGGCCTGGTTCTGGCCTGCCCACCCCACCCAGATTGCTGCTGCCAGCTGGACGGCTTTTGGGTACGTGGCCGTGTTTTCGATGTGGCTGGGCTTTTTTGCCTGGTACCGAGGGCTGGCCCTGGGCGGCACGGTGCGGGTCAGCCAAGTACAGTTGCTGCAACCTTTTTTGAGCCTGATGTTTGCCCTGCCGGTGCTGGGCGAAGCGCTGGACACCACCACCTTGTTGTTTGGCCTGGCCGTGACCTTGACGGTGCTGCTGGGCAAACGCACCTCGATACAAACCCACACACCCCGAAAGACCTGAACCATGGACTGGACCCTGGCCCAACGCGCCCACAAAATGAACCCATCGGTGATCCGCGAGATCCTGAAAGTGACGGAACGCCCTGGCATCATCAGCTTCGCGGGCGGACTGCCCTCGCCGAAAACCTTCCCGGTGGAGGTGTTTGCCGAAGCTTGCGCCAAGGTGTTGCGCGACGACGGGCGCGCCGCCCTGCAGTACGCCGCCAGCGAAGGCCTGGTGACCCTGCGCGAACAGGTTGCCGCCATGTTGCCCTGGGCCGTGGACCCGGCAAACGTGCTGATCACCACCGGTTCGCAGCAGGGCCTGGACCTGGTGGCCAAGGTGCTGATCGACCCGGGCAGCCGGGTGCTGGTGGAAACCCCAACCTACCTGGGCGCGCTGCAAGCCTTCGGCCCCATGGAACCCAACGTGGTGAGCGTGGCCAGCGACGACGAGGGCCCCGTGCTGCAAGACTTGCAGCGCGCAGTGACTGAGGGGCCGCAGTTCCCGCGTTTCATGTACCTGCTGCCCAACTTCCAGAACCCGACCGGCCGCAGCATGAGCGAAGCGCGGCGCGCGGCCCTGAGCGCCGAGGCGCAACGTCTGGGCCTGCCGATCGTGGAAGACAACCCCTACGGCGACCTGTGGTTCGACGCCCCACCGCCGCCGCCCCTGACCGCGCGCCACCCCCAGGGCTGCGTGTATTTGGGCTCGTTTTCCAAAGTGTTGGCACCCGGGCTGCGCCTGGGCTTTCTGGTGGCGCCGCCCGCGCTGTACCCCAAGCTGCTGCAGGCCAAGCAGGCGGCGGACCTGCACACCCCCAGCTTCAACCAGCGGGTGGTGGCCGAGGTGCTGAAGGACGGCTTCCTGGACCGGCACGTGCCCACCATCCGCACCTTATACCGCGCCCAGCGCGACGCCATGCTGCAAGCGCTGGACCACGAAATGCAAGGCCTGGGCGTGACCTGGAACCGGCCCGACGGCGGCATGTTCCTGTGGGCGCGTCTGCCAGAAGGCATGAACGCGATCGAACTGCTGCCGCACGCGGTGGACAAGGGCGTGGCTTTCGTGCCAGGCGCTGCGTTCTACGCGGAGCAGCCCGACCCACGCGCCTTGCGCCTGTCGTTCGTGACCGCCACCGCAGAGCAGATTCAGACCGGCGTGGCGGCACTGGCACAGGCCATTCGGGAACAGCAGGAGGCCTCCCGGTGAGCCGAGCACGCCCGTTCCAGCAGGTGGACGTGTTCACCGACGCTGCTTGCTTCGGCAACCCACTGGCGGTGGTGCTCGATGGCAGCGACCTGAGCACGGAGGCGATGCAGCGCTTCACCGACTGGACCAACCTGTCAGAGTGCACCTTTGTGCTGCCACCCACGGCCGAAGGCCGGGCGGCGGGCGCGGACTACCGGGTGCGCATCTTCTGTCCGGGCCGGGAACTGCCTTTTGCCGGCCACCCCACGCTGGGCACCTGCCACGCGTGGCTGCAAGCGGGTGGCCAGCCCCAAACCGCCGGCACGGTGGTGCAGGAGTGCGGCGTGGGCTTGGTCCGCATTCGCCAGACGGCCGTGAGCGAGCGCACGCGGCTGGCGTTCGCCGCGCCGCCCCTGCGACGCAGCGGGCCGCTGGACGAACCGAGCGTTCAACGGGTGGCACAGGGGCTGGGTTTGCAACGCGACGAGATCGTGGCGCACGCGTGGTGCGACAACGGGCCAGGCTGGCAGTCGGTGATGCTGCGGGATGCGAAACGGGTGCGAGAACTGCGGCCGGACGCGGTTTTGCTGGCCGGCCTGGAGGTGGGCGTGGTGGCGCCGCAAACGCCAGGGCGGGACACGGCGTTCGAGGTGCGCGCCTTTTTCCCGGGCCACAACGGCGTGGCCGAAGACCCGGTGACGGGAAGCCTGAACGCCGCATTGGCGCAGTGGCTGATCGGCGCGGGCCTGGCGCCTGAACGCTACGTCGCGGCGCAAGGCTCCGCGCTGGGCCGGGCTGGGCGCGTGCACGTGGAGCGCGATGCACAAGGCACGGTCTGGATCGGGGGCGATGCGGTGAGCTGCATTCGGGGCGAAGTCACCCTTTGAGCTGACCGAGCAAGGGTCAGGGGAGCGCTGGCCCTTCCACCAGCGTGGACAGCGGCAAGTCGCACAACTCCCGCAGCAACGCCGCCAGCGAACGACCCGCCGCCTGCACCAAGGCCTCGCCCAACGCCGCGTCGGCCAAGGCCGCGTTGCCGACCGCGCCGGCCGGGTGGTAGTCCTGCATCTGCCACGCCAATTTGGCACTGCGCCCATTACCAAGAATGGGGTAACGCGCAGCGCGTTCGGCGGATGTGGACGGAAAATTTTGTGCCCGCGCCATGCGCACGGTGCTGGGCCGCAGCGCCAGCATCATCGAGGTTTCGATCTGGCCCGCGTGGATGCCAAACCGGTGCTCGTGGGCATTGATGCGCTGGTTGAGGTCTTGCCCCTGCTCATCCAGCAACGGCAGGTTGAACCAGTTCGCGCTGTAGACGAGCAGGTTGGAACGGGCGCGCAACTCCCGCGCCACCACGTCCATGATGCCGGTGTGCCCACCGTGGCTGTTGAAGATGAGCAACTTGCGCACGCCAGCGCGCGCCACCGATTCACCGATGTCGCACCACAGACGGATCAGCGTTTCGGGCCGCAGGGTGAGCGTGCCCGGAAAACGTTCGTGTTCGGGGCTCAAACCGACGGCTTGTGTCGGCAACACGTACACCCGGCCATCTGCACCCAGGTGGGGGCCGGCGGCGGCCAGGACGCCGTCCACCAGATCGGCGTCCACCGACAACGGCAGGTGCGGGCCATGCTGTTCGGTCGCGGCCACGGGCAGCACCGCCACCGTGCGGTCGGGGTCCAGGCCCGCGAAGTCGGTGGTGCACAAATCCCCCCAACGGGGCAAGGTGGTAGGGCCGGGTGCTGCAGTCATATCAGCGCATCTTAGCGGCCAGACGGGGAAAGCAGGACAATCGGAGATGGAACTTTGCGCGGTCCGGCCCTGTCTGCCACTGGCGGGCCACCCAGTCCGCCCCTGCACTGAATTGCCCGTTTACCACCACCATGCGCCATTTGCTGTCCCTGTTGTTGATGTTCGTCCTGGGCGGACCTGGCCACGCATGGGCCCAGGCCGCCACGACGGCCGCCCCGGTGGTGAGCGAGTTTTCCCGCGCCGAGCTGCTGGTGCACGCGCCACAGGGCGTCCAAGCCGGACAGCCGCTGTGGCTGGGCCTGCAAATCACCCACGCGCCCGATTGGCACACCTACTGGAAGAACCCGGGCGACTCGGGCCTGCCGACCGAACTGCAATGGCAGTTGAGCCCCGGCGCCAGTGCGGGAGAGATCGCTTGGCCCACGCCGCGCAAGTTCCCCATCGGCGATCTGGCCAACTACGGCTACGACGGCACCGTGTTGCTGCCGGTGCCAGTGACCGTGGGCCCCAGCTTCCAGGGGGACCGGCTGGAGGTGAACCTGCAAGCCAGCTGGCTGATCTGCCGCAAGGAGTGCATTCCCGAAGAAGCCCGGTTTCAGTTGAGCATCCCGGCGCAGGTGTCGACCGCGGGGCACGCCCAGGCGTTCCAGCAAGCTTGGAACAGCGCCCCGCAAACCCAACCGGCGCAAGGCAGCTCGTTGCAACCCGCCGACACCCAACTGGCGGTGCGGCTGGAAGGGCTGCCCCAAGACTGGGCTGGCAAGGCCTTGGAATTTTTCCCCGAAACGCCGGGCCTGATCGAGCCCGGCAAGCCCTGGCAACAGCGTTGGGACGGTGCGGTGTGGACCGCCAGCCTGCCCCTGTCGCCCCACCGCAGCGAGAGCCCCACGACCGTACCGCTGGTGGTGGGACTGGCTCAGCCGCCGGGCCAGGGGCCCGGTTTGCCGGGACGAGCGCTGACGGTGAGCGTGACCTCAAACTGGCCCGCCACGGCAGCCGCCACCACCGGTGTGTCGGACGCACTGGCCGCCGCCTTGGCCGAGAACGCGGCACAGGCGGCGGCACCGGCAACAACCGGAGACTGGTGGCTGGCGTTGCTGGGCGCGCTGGTGGGTGGGTTGATCCTCAACCTGATGCCCTGCGTGTTCCCGGTGCTGGCGATCAAGGTGCTGGCGTTTTCGCGCCACGGCGCCGACCGACGGGCCCACCGCTTGGGCGGCTTGGCCTACACCCTGGGCGTGGTGCTGTCGTTCATGGCACTGGGCGGCTTGCTGCTGGGCCTGCGCGCCGCCGGCGAACAGTTGGGCTGGGGCTTTCAACTGCAAAACCCCGCCGTGGTCGCCGGCTTGGCCACCCTGTTCACGCTGATCGGCCTGAACCTGGCCGGCCTGTTCGAATTCGGCCGTATGCTGCCCTCGTCCTGGGCCAGCTTGCAAGCGCGCCACCCGGTGGCCGACGCTTTCCTCACCGGCGTGCTGGCCACGGCCATCGCCTCGCCCTGCACCGCACCGCTCATGGGCGCCTCACTCGGGTTGGCGGTGACCATGCCGGCCGCGCAAGCGCTGGGCGTGTTCGCCGCCTTGGGCTTGGGCATGGCCCTGCCCTACCTGCTGGCCAGTTGGGTGCCCGCCGTGGCACGCGCGCTGCCCCGCCCTGGCGCCTGGATGGACACCTTCCGCCAACTGATGGCCTTCCCGATGTTCGCCACCGTTGTCTGGCTGCTGTGGGTGCTGGGCCAGCAAAGCGGCATCGACGGCGCGGCGGCCCTGCTGCTGCTGCTGGTGACGCTGGCGCTGGTGGTTTGGGCATTCACGCGCCCAGGCGTCACCCGCCGCTGGTTCGCACCGGTGGCGCTGGTGGGCCTGCTGTGGCTGGGCTGGTCCATCGGGCCGCAAGTCACCCGGCTCGCAGACAGCCACACCAGCGCCACACCCACCGACGTGGCGGGTCTGACCTGGGAACCCTGGAGCCCCGAGCGGGAAGCCGAGCTGCTGGCCCAAGGCCGGCCTGTGTTTGTGGACTACACCGCCGCCTGGTGCGTGACCTGCCAATACAACAAACGCACCACGCTGGCCGACCCCGCCGTGTTGCGCTTGGCCGCCGACAAGCAGGTGGCCCTGCTGCGCGCCGACTGGACCCGCCGCGACCCCGAGGTGACCGCCGCCCTGAGCCGCCTGGGCCGCAACGGCGTGCCGGTTTACGTGCTGCACGCGGCGCAGCGCCCGCCCGTCGTGCTGTCCGAAATCCTGTCCACCGACGAAGTACTGGCCGCGCTGTCGGCGCTTTGATCGAGCTTGAACCACACTGAGGCCGCGAGCGCACCGGCGTCAGCCCTCGGCAAGATCAGGCCTGCGACAATCGCAGGATGAGCACGACCTTCGCCCCCCTGCAGAACGACACCTTCCTGCGCGCCTGCCTGCGCCAGGCGACCGACCACACCCCCGTCTGGCTGATGCGCCAAGCGGGCCGTTACCTGCCCGAGTACCGAGCCACCCGCGCCCAGGCCGGCAGCTTCATGGGCCTGGCCACCAACGTCGACTACGCCACCGAGGTGACGCTGCAGCCGCTGGAGCGTTACGACCTGGACGCCGCCATCCTGTTCAGCGACATCCTGACCGTGCCCGACGCCATGGGCTTGGGCCTGAGCTTCGCGCTGGGCGAGGGCCCCACGTTCGCCAAAACCGTGCGCACCGAGGCCGACGTGG
>JACCDQ011653063.1_pt1 | contig 11141 bp, 13 predicted proteins | sample 7446031 | NCBI WGS metagenome assembly JACCDQ01 (sample SAMN15323442, study PRJNA562643) | freshwater metagenome | isolation source: river surface water | place: USA:Blue River Watershed | collected 2017-08-17
CCTTGCAACTGGTGGCTCATGCCACCTGTGCCCCAGATGTGCACGTTGATGTCTTCGTCGTAGCTCTCGATGGCTTTGCGAATCGCTTGACCCAGGTTGAAACAACGCTGGCCACTCGGCACGGGGTACTGAACCACATTGACGGCAAACGGAATGATCGGGCAAGGCCAAGCGCCCTTGACGGGGTCTTGCTCGCCACACATCAGTGACAGCGGCACGGTCAGGCCGTGGTCCACATCCATCTTGTTGACGATGGTCAAGTCAAAGTCTTGTTGAATGACCGACTGTGCAATGTGCGAGGCCAACTCGGGATGGCCCTTCACTTTGGGCACAGGGCGTGCGCCATAGCCTTCGTCAGCGGGTGTGTATTCAGCCGCTGTGCCGATGGCAAAGGTGGGAATCATGTCCAGGCTGAACGCGGTGGCGTGGTCGTTGTAGACCAAGAAAATCACATCGGGCTTGCTGTCCTTCAACCATTGCTTGGAGTAGTCGTAGCCTGCAAACAAGGGCTTCCAATAGTCTTCATGGGTTTTACCCAAGTCCATCGCCGCACCAATGGCGGGCACGTGTGAGGTGTAAACGGAGGCGGTGATACGTGCCATGTGCTTAGCCTTTCTTGGCAGCACGACCGGCTGCACCTTGGGGTTGGTTTTTCTCTTGTGCATCACCGTCTTCACCGATGCGGCGGTTGCCCTCAGCGGAGCGTCCGCCTTTCAACATCATGTTGCGGTATTCCTCTTCGGTCATCCCCGTCATGGAGCCGGCCATTTGCTGAAAGCTCAACCCATCGGTTGCACCGATTTTGGCGAGAAAGTAAATATTGCCGCCCGTGCGCATGCACCAGTTCAAATCACGGGCCAACACAGCCTGCTTTTGCTCTTCGGTCATGGCCCACTCATCGAGGTAAGCGCGCTCGTTGGCTTTGAAGCGTGTACGGTTCTCCGCCTTCATGAGCGACATGCAAAACTGATTGAGCCAGTAGCCTTTGCGCGATTGCTCGGCATCAAAAATGATGGTGCCGGGCACGTCGGTGTAGGGTTTATCGAGCGCCATTAAAACTCTCCTCAGGCCAATACAAACGCATCGGGTTGTCCACCAAGAGTTTCTTTTGCAACTCTGGGGTGGTCGCGATGTGCGGAATGAAATCGACCAACAAGCCGTCATCGGGCATGTGGTCTTTCAAGTTGGGGTGGGGCCAATCGGTGCCCCAAATCACGCGGTCTGGAAATTCATCCACGATGCGCTTGGCAAAAGGAATCACATCTTGGTAAGCGTTTTGCTCTCCGTTCAACGCCTTGGGGCCAGACACTGACAAGCGTTCGGGGCAAGTCACTTTGCTCCACACGTTGGGGTGTTCGCGCATGAACTTCACAAACAACTCAAACTCAGGACCATCGACAGGCTTGGTCACATCAGGACGGCCCATGTGGTCAACCACCACATTGGTAGGCAAAGCCGTGAAGAAGTCCCACAGCTCGGGTAAGTCGACAGCTTCAAAATAAATCACCACATGCCAGCCATACATCTGAACGCGCTTGGCGATTTCCAGCAATTCGTCTTTGGGTGTGAAGTCAACCAAGCGCTTCACAAAGTTAAAGCGCACGCCACGTACACCCGCGTCATGCATGGCCTGCAATTCGTCTTCGGTCACGCTGCGCTTAACCGTGGCCACACCACGCGCTTTACCGCCGGAACTGACCAAGGCATCGACCATGGCGCGGTTGTCGGCACCGTGGCAAGTGGCTTGGACCACCACGTTGCGGGCAAAACCGAGATGGTCGCGCAAGGCGTACAACTGCGCCTTCGAAGCGTCACATGGCGTGTACTTGCGCTCCGGGGCATAAGGAAATTCATCACCAGGGCCAAACACGTGGCAATGGGCATCGACCGCCCCCGCAGGCAATTTAAATTTGGGTTGAGTGGGACCGGCGTACCAGTCCAACCAACCGGGCGTTTTTTCAAATGTCATGGTGTTCCTCGTCGTTTCAATCAGGTTGAATGTTGGCTTCGCGCACTAACTTGGCATAGCGTTGGCGCTCAGAGCGAATCAGTTGGGTGAACATATCGGCACTGCCGGGCACCACTTCGCCACCCACGGCCGTCATGCGTTCACGCACATCTTTGGTTTGCAGCGCTTTTTGCACTTCGTCGTGCAGCTTGTTCACAATCGATTTGGGGGTTGCGACAGGCGCCACCAAGCCATACCAGACGGAAGCCTCAAAGCCGGGAAATCCAGATTCGGCAATGGTTGGCACATCCGGAAAGATGGCGCTGCGATTGGGACTGAGCACAGCCAACACCTTGAGCTTGCCACTCTTGGCATGGGGCAAAACCTCTAAGGCATTGACGGCCACCAATGGCAACTGCCCACCAATCACGTCCGTGATAGCCGGTGTACCACCACGGTAAGGGATGTGCTGCAAATCAATCCCCGCAGCACGGGCAAACAACTCGATAGCCATGTGTGGGGTCGAACCATTGCCAGGGGAACCAAAAGCAATGCTGTTGGGCTTACCTTTAGCCGCATCCATCAGCTGTTTAATGGAATTGAACGGGGCATTGGGGTTCGCGGCAATGACCACGGGCACGCGGCCAATGAGTGACACCGCCACCAAATCACGCTCAGCATCAAAGGGCGCAGGCTGGTAAAGCGACATGTTGGCGGCCAATGCATTGGCCGCCATCATCAAGGTGTAGCCATCGGGCTCAGCCGAGATCACCGACTTGACAGCAATGTTGGTGCCTGCACCGGGTTTGTTTTCGACCACCACAGGCTGGCCCATGCTGGTTGAGAGGCTTAGACCGATGGTGCGAGCGACCACGTCTACCGCACCACCTGCGGCATAACCGACCACCACTTTGATTGGTTTATTCGGGTAATTCTGTGCAGAAACCGTAGGCGTGATGTTGCAAGCCAAGGCGGCGAAACTCAAAGCCAGGAAGCGACGCAATGTATGCATGGTGCGGTACCGGTCAATCAGTCGATGTACTTCAAGCCCGCAGCCGCCAGAGGCTCGCGCATTTTGTACATGTCGAGGCCCAGCACACCGGCGCCCAACTTGGCGCGTTTCTCACCCTCGTTCGCTTCGCGGGCTTGTGCCGTGGTCAATGTTTTCGCAGCCAAGGCTGCAGGCACACAGACCACACCGTCATCGTCGGCCACGATCACATCGCCGGGGGTCACGAGCATGCCTGCGCAGACCACGGGAATGTTGACCGAACCGATGGTGGCCTTGATGGTGCCTTTGCTGCTGATGGCTTTGCTCCACACAGGAAAGTTCATCTTTGTGAGCTCTTTCACATCACGCACGCCGGCGTCGATGATGAGCGCGCGCGCGCCACGGGCTTGAAAAGAGGTGGCCAACAGGTCGCCAAAGTAACCGTCGGTGCACTCTGCCGTGATGGCGGCCACCACGATGTCACCGGGTTGAATTTGTTCCGCCACCACATGCATCATCCAGTTGTCACCAGGGTGCAGTAACACCGTCACCGCCGTACCCGACACCTGTGCGCCTGTGTAAATGGGGCGCATGTAGGGTTTCATCAAGCCCACTCGGCCCATGGCTTCGTGAACAGTGGCTGAGCCCAATGCCGCCAACGCGTCTGCGGTAGCGCGATCTGCGCGGGTGATGTTGCGATAAACAACGCCGAGTTCGTACATAGGAAATCTCCAGAAAATTTTGAAATCTGTCTTGCTTAGCGACCTTGCGACTTGAGCCTGGCGTCCAAGCGCGAGAACACGCGACGTGCATTGCCCTCGTACACCTGGTGACGCTCGTCGGCATTGAGGTTGAGTGTGGACTCGATGTAGCGCTTGGTGTCGTCAAAGTAATGACCGGTTTCTGGATCGATGCCGCGGACAGCACCAATCATCTCGGACGCGAACATGATGTTCTTGACGGGAATCACCTTGGTCAATAAATCAATGCCAGGTTGGTGATAGACGCAGGTGTCGAAATAGATGTTGTTCAGCAAGTGCTCTGTCAACAAAGGCTTCTTCAATTCTTGGGCCAGACCACGGAAGCGCCCCCAGTGGTAAGGCACAGCACCGCCGCCATGCGGAATCAAAAACTTCAAGGTGGGGAAGTCTTTGAACAAGTCCGAGGTCAAACACTGCATGAACGCGGTGGTGTCGGCGTTCAAGTAATGTGCGCCCGTGGTGTGGAAGCAGCCATTGCAACTGGTCGAGACGTGAATCATGGCTGGGATGTCGTACTCCACCATTTTTTCGTAGATGGGGTACCACGACTTGTCGCTCAAGGGGGGCGATGTCCAGTGCCCCCCCGATGGATCGGGGTTCAAGTTGATCCCCACATTGCCGTATTGCTCCACGCATTTCACCAACTCGGGAATACATGTGGCGGGATCCACACCGGGTGACTGAGGCAACATGGCCGCGGGCACGAAGTTGTTGGGGAACAACTCTGAGACGCGGAAACACAGCTCGTTACAAATAGCAGCCCAAGTAGATGAGACTTGAAAGTCGCCAATGTGGTGGGCCATGAAACTTGCACGTGGGCTGAAGATGGTGATGTCCGAACCGCGCTCTTTCATCTTCGCGAGTTGGTTGGTCTCAATGGTTTCACGCAACTCATCGTCACTGATTTTCAATTCAGAGACCTTCGGCATAGACGCAGGGTCTTTGATGCCCGCGATTTGGCGATTGCGCCACTCTTCCAAAGCCTTAGGCGCTGTGGTGTAGTGACCGTGAACGTCGATGATGAGTGACATAAATACCCTCTCAAAAAATGAAAATCGAAAATTAAAGCCAGTTCATGCCCTGCTTGCGCTTGACGTCTTCCACGTCAGCCGAAGCCAAGAACAACAAGAAAGCCTTCACCGCAGCGACACGTGCTGTGTCATGAGCAATGACACTCGCCACACCCGATGAAAACGTGGTGATGAACGCCACATCCTCAGGCAGCGTGCCCAACACATCAATGCCAGGCAAAGCGATCAGCTCGCTCAGTTGCTGAAACCCCAATGCGGCCTGCCCCTGTGCCACCAAAGCACCCACCGGTGTGCCAGGGGGTGGCACCACGAGGCGTGCTTGAACCTGCTCGGCAATGCCCCAGCGCGCAAACAATTGTTCGAGATACACACCACTCGGACCGGTGGAATAGCTGACGGTGGGGCTGGCCAAAACAGCCGCCTTGACCGCTGCCTCATGACTCAAATCTGGCCGTTCCGCCCCCGCTTGCACTGCCACGGCAACCGGCGAGCGCACCCAGTCTTGACGTGAACCAGCAGTAACGTGGCCAGCAGCAATCAGACGCTCCATCGCATCCGAGGCTAGGAGGACCATGTCGAAGGCCTCACCTGCTTGCACACGCTTGGCAGCATCCACACCGCCGACAGAGTCGATCTGCACCAAGACGCCTGTTCGCGCAAAGTAAGCCTGCGTCAAATCGCTCAGCAAAGCCTTGGTGGCCATGGATGAAATGCCGCGCAGCACAAGAGAGGGAGAAGGGGTTTGCATGGGGATGATTCTAGAGATTTGCCCTCAAAATTGCCTTTGAACGGCGAACTAACTGCTATAACGTTTTTAAATAACAGACAATTGGTTATTCAAATTCGAGAATTCTATGGAACTCAAACAAATCGAATCATTTGTCCGTGTGGCCGAGCTGGGTAGTTTCACCAAAGCCGCGCAAGCCTTGAACATCCCCCAGCCGCTGCTGAGTCGGCATGTGCGTCAACTGGAGGTGGAGTTGCACCAAAACCTGCTGATGCGCAATGGGCGTGGCGTGACGGTGACAGAAGCGGGTTTGGTCATGCTTGAGCATGGCCGTGGCATCTTGCATCAAGTCTCCGTGGCCCAAGAGGAACTCGGTTCGGTGCGCGGTGCTTTGGCGGGTCGGGTCTCGATAGGTTTGCCACCAAGCCTCTCCAAACTCGTGACAGTCCCCCTGACCATGTCGTTTCGGCAAGCCCTGCCCCATGCGCAACTGTCCCTGACCGAGGGGTTCTCGGTGCTGATGGTGGAGAGTCTGCGTGCCGGTCGCCTCGACATGGCGGTGCTTTATAACCCTGCCCCCTCCCCTGATTTAGAAATGCAGGTGTTACACGAGGACACGCTGGTCGTGATTGCAGGCAAAAAACGCCAACCCCTGACCAACACCGCTTTACTGAAAAACGTGGTTCAACTGGCCGACTTGGCCAAGTTACCTCTCATTGCGCCCAGTGGCCCCAACGCCTTTCGTTTGCTCATTGACACCGAAATGCAGCGCCTCAACTGCAAGCCCAACATCGTTTTAGAAATTGACGGCTTGAATGCAATTTTGGAATTGACCAAAGAAGGTTTGGGTTATGCCGTTTTACCCGCTTACACCCTGAGCAACTTTGCCAGTCCTCAAGACTTCACCACCCATCGCATCGAGAAACCCAAGCTCAGAAGTCAACTCATGCTGGTGTGGTCAGCGCGCCGCCCCATGACGGCGACGCACAAGGCGGCCATGCAGCTGACGCATGACGTCGTGTCGCAAGCACTGCAGGCCAACAGCTAGATTCAAGTTGAGAAGTCTCGCACCAATGTGTTGAACGCCTCAGGTGCTTCCGCCTCGGGCAAGTGTCCAATGCCGGGCAATTCCACCAAACGCCCATTCGGGAGTTGCGGCAAAAGCAGGTCGGCATTTTCTTGGCGCGGGTTGGTTTGGTCTTCACTGCCTTGCACCAGCAGCACCGGCATGGTCAGCGCTGCGGCGAAATCGGGCGTGTAGAAGCCACTCAATCTGAACGACACCGCACGCAACAAACCCGCGGCTTGTGTACCTCGGGCGACCTCGACCAACATGGCACGCAACGCGGGCGATGCGTGTGGTCCCACCAAGTTATCCACCCCCGCATCACCGTATTGGTAGCTACCCAAGCGGATGCGCCGAGCGCGCGCCTCAAACTTCTCGCGACGCTCTGAACTGACTTGCTTTTGACCAACGCCTGTGCCCGTCAAAATTAAACGTTGCACACGCTGCGGATGACGCATGGCAAAGGCCTGCGCCACGACGGATCCGAACGAATTGCCACACAAGACAAACTGCTGCAGTCCTATGGCTTGCGTGAAGTCATCCACCGCCTGAGCGTAGTCGGCATCACTGGGATGCTCCGTCTTGAGGCTGTCGCTCATCCAGTAGCCCGGTGCGTTCCAAGCCACCACACGAAAACGTGCGCTCAAGGCCGCGAACTGAAAACGGAAATAACTGGCATTGCTGCCGATGCCATGCAACAACAAGACACAAGGGGCATCGACAGAGCCCGCTTCGATGTAGGAAAAACGGTCACCCAAGTAACGCGCTTGCGCTTGCAAGGGGATACGTGCAAAACGAACTTCGGGCAAAGCAGGAAAGGCCGTGGGTTGTGTCATGGTCAATGCCGGTTGCAAAGAAATCAAGGAGTGACTGGCGCCGCATAATACCTGCAGCTTTCAGGAGACACACATGAAACAGTGGATGGTGATTTTGTTTTCAGCCTTCGGTCTGTTGACCGGTTCTGCGTGGGCTCAAGAGTGGCCAACCCGCCCCGTCAAATTGATCGTGCCCTATCCCGCTGGCGGTGGTGTGGATGTGATGGCACGCGCACTTGCGCAACGTTTGCAAGACAAATGGCAGCAACCCATCACCATCGACAACCGCCCGGGCGCCAACACCTTGATTGGCACCGAGGCGGTGGCCAGAGCCACCGACAACCACACCTTGTTGTTCACCACTGACGCCACTTTCACCATCAACCCACACCTCTACAACAAGCTGCCCTACGACGCAGAGAAAGACTTTGCGCCCGTCACGCAGTTGGTCGCATTTAGTCAAATGTTGGTAGCCAACAGCAACCTACCCGCCAACAACCTCAAAGAGCTGTTGGCCTTGGCCAAAGATAAACCTGGATCTTTGTCATATGCATCCTACGGTCCGGGCAGCCAACCCCAACTGGCCACAGAAATGCTCAAGCAAAAAGCCGGCGTATTCATCGTGCATATTCCCTACCGCGGCATTCCGCAAGCGGTAACAGCCGTGGTGAGTGGCGAGATACCCCTCACTTGGTCGGGCATCGTCTCGGCCCGTCCACACATCGCCAACAAACGCATCAAGCCACTGGCCTATGGTGGCAAAACCCGCGCGGCAGCCTACCCTGATGTTCCCACCATGACCGAACTTGGTTTTCCCGAAGTGGATGCCAACGTCTGGGTAGGTGTGTTTGCACCCATAAGTTTTTCGCCTAGCTTGGTCAACCGTATGCACCGCGACATCTTGGCTGTGATCAGCGAGCCCGACTTTAAAAGCAAAGAAATCGAAGGCAAGTCGTATGACTTCGTGGGTGCGGGCCCCGAAGAGTTTCGTCGCCACATCCGCAGCGAAAGCGCTTCGCGCAAAGCCACTATCAAGGCTTCTGGGACCACCCTCGAGTGAGTACCACCGTCTGGCGAGACATGACGCAAGCCCAACTCGACTGGGCTTATGACCAAACCCAACATGCGACCAACATGACCGAGGTCATGGCCGAATGCGCGGCACTCAGTGCGCAAGCGCGGGCTCAACTGCAAGCCAGAGGCACCGAGGTGCAACGCTTGGCCTACGGTCCCACCGACATCGAAAAACTCGATTGGTATGCCAGCCCTAAAACCAACGCGCCACTGGTTTTTTTCGTGCACGGCGGCGCATGGCGGCGTGGCCAAGCCCAAGACTATGCGATGGCCGCCGCCTGGCTTCATGAGCTTGGCGCGCATCTGGTAGTACCAGATTTTTCAGCGGTGACCGAGGTGCAAGGCAACTTGCTGACCTTGTTCGACCAATTGCAGCGTGCCCTAACCTTCACCGCACAAACAGCGCTCAGCTTGGGCGCCAATCCGCAACGTATCTTTGTCGTGGGACACTCGTCAGGCGCGCATTTGGCCGCTTGTTTGGGCGCCTACAACTGGCGGGGGCAAGGCATGACCGCTTCGCCCGTGCATGCGCTGGTGTGTTGCAGCGGGATGTACGAACTTGAACCAGTCAGTCTGTCTGCGCGCAGTCAGTATGTTCGCTTTAACCCAAAGACTTTAGAAGACTTGAGCCCGCAGCGTCATTTGCAACACCTCAAGATGCCCACTGCACTGTTGTGCGGCGAACAAGAATCGCCCGAATTCAAACGCCAAGCGCTTGAATTTTCGCAAAGCTTGTTAGACAAGCATGCTGATCTGCACTTTTCTTGGGGGCAGGGATTGAACCATTTTGAGATGCTTCAATCATTTGCAAGCCCCGATGGCGTGATGTCGAAGGCCCTGCTTCACTTGATGCAGGAATTGAAATGGGAATATTAAGAATCAGAGAAGTCACTTTGCCAATCAGCTCCCCGATTTGCAATGCATACATCGACTTTAGAAAAATGACTCTCAGCCTCATCGCAGCATCCATTTCAAGAAGAAAGCCGTAATCAGGAAACTCTTCCAATCGCACAACTCACGAAAGATTTGGCATTTGCCAGCCCAGCATCGAGCCCGCTAACGCTGCCGTGCTCGGGATAGCCCATCGACTTGAGCTTCGAAATCAGCGCCTCGCGAAGTGACTCATCGGCATTGACACTGACCAATTGCTGGTCGCGATCGATCACGATATTTGACAAGCCCTCAATTGAACTCAGCCCTTTGATGATGGACTTTTCACAGCCCCCGCACTTGATATTTTCAACTTGAATCTGAATTTGGTGAACTGGCATTGAAGCTCCTTTATTGACATCCGTTATGCAATTTCCATTGCTGCTCATGACCTATTTTTTTGACAAATTCGGGGACTTTGCATCGTTCCACCTCAACAGGGTCTTGAGGATTAGCAGATACGCTCCCGTTCGGCAAAACTTGCGACGATGTGGGGTGGTCATAGACCCAACCTGCCACATTGAAAACGATCAGTAAGAACACAATGAGGACGAGGCCTTGTCGCCAAGTACCGCCAGCTCCGGGGGCTGGGCTATAGCTGCATACGTTGCCTGGACAAAGTTCAACCTTGTTCTTACTCAACAGGTCATACAGCTTGCAGCCAATACAAATGCCAAACGAAGACTCAAAAAAGAGCAGCAACAAACATGTGCCGCATACCAGCATGTTGACAGGGCCAATCACGCCCTTGATGACAATCAAGTAGAGCATCAGCAAAGCCAGACTAAAACCTATTGCCCATGCAAAGCGTTTTTGCGGCGCCCCCACATACTCGGGTTCTTGATGCCGAACCATCCATTGACCCAGAATCAAGCTAGGCGAATACTTGGGATTCACAAAGATTCGCAACGTGAAGTCGATCAAAAAAGCGACGACAAACACACGCGTGGGTTGAAAATTTCCCAGCAATATCGCGTTCATGAACGTCAACATGGCAAAGAAAAACAAGATCCCTGCCGCAGCTCTTACGGCGCGTTCGTTAAGCACCGGCACGCTGTAGCCGTCTAGGCGTTCTCCGAATTGAAAAAGTGTTTTTGACATGTGTTCCTCTGATTGGTTCGTAAGGAGTGTCTATTGCTGAAGTCAAATCACATATGATTGAAATCATATGGATGAAAAATTAACGCATTTAGCCTCCCCTTTGAAAGAACTTCTCCCTGAGGCAGTTCAAACGCTTTGCAAGATGACGTCTGTTAAAAAAGGCACCTTGCTTTTTCAGACAGGTAAGAAACCAGAATTGATGTTTTTCGTTCTCAGTGGCGAAGTAACGCTTGAGCGGATCAGCCAACAAGGTGACCCCGTCGTGCTGCAAAGAACACGATATGGGTTCGTCAGCGAAGCAAGCCTTCAATCACCCAAATATCACTGCGATGGGCGTGTGGTCGCTAACTCAGAGGTTATTCAAATTCCGTTGCCAGCTCTGGCCGCCGCATTGACTAGTGATTCAGCTTTTGCCGCCCGATGGATCCGCATGTTGAACCAAGAAGTCAAACGACTTCGATTGCAATGCGAACGGTTAAGCATGAAGTCTGTCAAAGATCGCGTCCTTCACCTCATTCACACAGAAGGAAAGAATGGTGAATACCAAGTGAGCACGGGGCTCAAATCGCTCGCAGGCGAACTGGGTGTGACACATGAGGCCTTGTATCGCACGCTTGCGGCTCTGGAACACTCTTGCGACATCAAGCGTGAGAATGGTTTACTCAAACTGATTCAATGAAACGACAAATTGAATCTC
>JACCDQ010870234.1_pt1 | contig 11139 bp, 10 predicted proteins | sample 7446031 | NCBI WGS metagenome assembly JACCDQ01 (sample SAMN15323442, study PRJNA562643) | freshwater metagenome | isolation source: river surface water | place: USA:Blue River Watershed | collected 2017-08-17
CAAAGAAAAATCAGATACAGTTACCGTCATGGAAAAGATCGGGCATTTCCTCGATGTAGAAAATGACGAACTTTATGCGCACTACAAAGCGCTTGGCTACGCCAAAACAGATATTTACGAGCGCATACAGCACGAAATCAAAATTGACAAAATCCTGAAGAAAGCTTCTGAGCGTTGGGATGGCGGCTATGCAATGGCTGGCTTATTGGGCCATGGCTCTGCTTTTGTTTTAAGAGACCCTAATGGCATTCGCCCAGCATTCTGGTACGAAGACGACGAAATTTGTGTGGTTGCTTCAGAACGCCCTGTCATTCAGACCGCTTTCAATTTAAAGGAAGAACAAATTCAAGAATTACAGCCTGGACACGCCCTCATCATTGAGAAAAAAGGCGAGGTTAAGGAAATTGAAATCAATGCCCCTAAAGAAATTAAAAAATGTTCTTTTGAGCGCATCTATTTCTCCAGAGGTTCCGATTCTGATATTTATAAAGAACGCAAGGCGCTTGGGCGTCTGATTGTCCAAGACGTTTTAGAAAGCGTTGGTCACGACTACGACAACAGCGTCTTTTCATTTATCCCCAATACGGCAGAAGTTTCATTTTACGGGCTCATCAAAGGCCTCGAAGAAGCGCTCAATGCCGACAAAATCAAACAACTTGCAGCCCTTGGTGGCGCGGCAAGCACTGATCAAATTTCAGAAATTGTTAACCGCCGTGCACGCATCGAAAAAATTGCCATCAAAGATGCCAAGTTGCGCACCTTCATTACCCAAGATGACTCCCGCGATGACCTCGTAGCCCATGTCTATGACATCACTTACGGTTCTGTTCGCCGCGGCACTGACAACCTCATCGTCATTGACGACAGCATTGTACGCGGCACTACTTTGCGCCAAAGTATCTTGCGCATCCTAGACCGCCTCGGCCCTAAAAAAATTGTGGTGGTTTCATCGGCTCCGCAAATCCGCTACCCTGACTGCTATGGTATCGACATGGCCAAAATGGGAGATTTCATCGCTTTTGAAGCAGCCATTGCCTTGTTGCGCGAAAGCGGCCAAGCGCAGGTCATTGATAACGTTTACAAAGCAGCCCTCGAGCAAGTCCAATTGCCGAAAGAACAAGTCAAGAATGTCGTTAAAGAAATTTACGCCCCCTTCTCAGACAAACAGATTTCTGCACAAATTGCCAAAATGCTCACACCAGCTGGTATCAATGCTGAAGTAGAAATTATCTACCAAACTGTTGCCAATCTGCACATCGCATGCCCTGGCCATCTCGGAGATTGGTATTTCACCGGTGACTACCCTACCCCTGGCGGTAACAAGGTAGTGAACCGTGCCTTCATCAACTGGATGGAAAAACGCAACGAACGCGCTTACTAAGAAAGTAAACGCTCAGAAATGTGCGCCTTCAAGTCTTGCACCAGACGCATCATTTGCGTTTTATGCTGTGCATCCCACTTTACAAAGTGTTTCAAGCCATTTTCAAGCTCGTGTTCATCTTGAACCTCTAAGGCAAAACCTAAATCGATTAATTGTTGCGCTTCCGGGAATTTGCCATGCTTTGGGCCAAACAAAATAGGCAAGCCATAAGCTGCTGGCTCTAATATATTGTGTAAACTCCCACTAAAACCACCGCCTACAAAAGCGATGTCACCGTATTGATAGGCCGCACTGAGTTGGCCAATGGTGTCCAAAATGAAGATTTTTGCCTCGCTTAAAATGGTATGATTTGATGAGGAGAAGGAATGCTCAAAGAAATCAGAATAAAATACCGCACTTGGGAATTTTAACTTCAATTTTTCCAAATGAGCACTCGACAGATCGTGAGGGGCAATCAATATTTTATGTACAGAAGTCAGATTTTGGTTTTCAATTGCTGTCAAATAAGCAGCCAATATACTTTCCTCTTCAGGCCAACTGCTGCCAAGGATTAATAAAGGTTGTTCGGCCTTGAAACTTTCAATAATGGGGTTGGCAAGCGCCTTTTCTTTTGCTGCAAAAACACGGTTCCAGCGCAAATCTCCGAGTAGTTCAATTTGTGGTGCTGCAATACCTAATGCTAAAAGCAATTCTTGAGTGGCCTTGTTTTGAACCGAAAAATGGGACACATTTTGGAGTGCTTTTCTAAAAATACCACCGTACCATTTGAAATAGACTTGCGAAGGGCGCAAAATTGTTGAAACAGCCAACACTTCTAGTTTTGCTTTTTTCGCAACTGCCAAAAGACTTGGCCAAAACTCATATTTTAATAAATAGAGCCGATCTGCTTCAATGGCCTCCACAAGCGCCTTCATCTGCCCCATGGTATCTGCCGGCAAATAAAAAACCGCAGTGGGCAAAAAACCACGCTTGTGATAATGCTGCATCCCAGATGGCGAATAAAAACTCACAAAAATCTCGAGCTCAGGATTTGCTGCCTTACACGCCTCAATGAGCGGCAGCGCCATGTCGTATTCACCTAACGAGGCGCAATGAAACCAAAAGCGTTTATTTGGGCCTTTCGGAACTTGCCTCAAAACTCCAAGCGCCTGCTTTCTGCCCTCCACCATGCTTTTGGCTTTCGGATGCCAAAGAGCCACCAACTTCAAAAGTTGGGAGTAAACAAAAATAGACAGCTGATAAATGAAGCTCATAAAAGGAATTGAAGCGAATTTACTCGAATTGTATCGATATCTGAACTTTGCCGCCCAAACCCTTTTCAACAATTTCAAAAAGGGTTTTAAGTGTCATGTTACTGCCATCATTTTCTAGCCTTGAAATAAAGGTTCTTTTTTTCTCTACAATTTGAGCCAATTGTTCTTGGGTTAAGTTTTTTTCTTCACGGGCTTTTTTCAACAACATACCAATCTTAAACGATTCAAAATCTCGCTCTAATTCATCCCTTCTATTGGTACCAACTTCACCGTAAACATTATCCTTGATTTGCTTCCAAGTAGACAATTTATTTTCTCGTTCTGTTTTCATAATATTCATTCATTAGTTTAGTGGCCCGTTGAATCTCAATCCTTGGCGTTTTTTGTGTTTTTTTTACAAAGCCATTCAGTAATATTACGAGTCGATCGCCGTCAAAAAAACAGAAAACTCTCCAAATATTTGTTGCCAATTGAATCCTAACTTCAAACAAACCAGGTTCGTTCTTAATCGATTTCAAATAATTTCGAGGAACTCTTTCAAGAATTTCAACGGCTTCAATTACTTTGTATATCTTGTTTTGAACCTTAATCGGCTGCTGTAACAAAAACGCTTCGAAGTAATTTCCATACGCAACAACTTCCCTAACCTTCATGCAAATTTAATAAATGTAACTTATATGTTTCCTTTTTGTGGGAAAATCCACAAAAACAAAACGTTGTGAGCATTTATTAATTATAATAAAACTCTCTGGGTTCAGAAGAATAAAACGGAATGTACCAACCGATGCGAAAGCCTGTTTGGAGGTCGAGGCGTAGGGCTGTGGAGACAGGCGTGTCGGGTTGGTCAAAATTGATGCTACGGCGGTTATGGGTGAAGCCTTGCTGAAAATAGAGGCCTGCATAAAAACTGTAGGAACCTTTGTTGTTCAAGAAGGAATAGCCGATAAATTGTTGGGTATTGATGCCGGTGGTAAGGCGATCGTAGCCCTTTTTGTAATCTAGTTCTAGGACAGGCACGACGTTGTCATTGGTTTCGATGCGCAGGTGGTGTAGCAGGTAGCCTGCACTGAATTGAACCAAGATGCCGCTATTTTGATTGCGCTCATTGAGTGGGAACAAACGCCCGACATATCCGTTGGCATGCACGCCGCGTGGATACACGAGCACAGAAGCTGGCATCCCGAGGTCATTGGTAATATTACCAAATTCATCGAGTAAATGATCAAACAAGCCAGTCATTCGGACATTTTCAGAAAACCAAAAGTCAGATTCAATACCAAAACTCCAGTTGCTTTTCAGCTTGTAGCCTGCGGTTAGGCCAACTCGGTTGAAATAACCATAGCGCTCTGAAAGATCACCGCCTGAAAACGCGCCGCCGTAATGCACACCCACCACAGGAATGCCAACCGGGCCCGAGCCTGAGACTTGGGAGAAGGAAAATTGACTAAAAAGTAAAAAGCCAACTAAGATTTGTAATGCTGAAATTTTATTCATTTTCCATTTGAATAAATGTCCTAAAATTAGATCTGTCAATTTTATTAATTTGTGCATCCGGATAAGCTGTGGTAAATGTTTTAGGTACTTTCCATTTTGCCGTCGGATTCCATTTGAATTCAAAAGCGTTCAATTGGCCGTTGTAATCTTCGAGGTAATCAATTTCTTGCTGACCCGATGTTCTCCAAAAATAAGTATTGGCACGCAGCAATTGGTAATGATTTTTCTTTTTTCTTTCCGAAACAAGAAAATTTTCCCACAAGGCCCCAATATCATTTCGGGCCGCTATTGGATTAAAATTACCAATGATTGCATTTCGAATACCGTTGTCGAAAAAATAATATTTTCTTTTAGCCTTGATTTCGTTTCTCAGATTTCGACTAAAACTAGACAGCGGAAAAATCACATAGCTCTTAATGAGCAAGTCAATGTAGTTAGTAATCGTTTCATTATCGGCACCTACTAAATGTGCAATTTCATTGTGTGAAACTTCATTGCCTATCTGAAAGGCTAGAGCTTGTAAAATTTTGGGTAAAAGGTCGGGGCGTTTAATCTTTGCCCCCATTAAAAGTAAATCCTTATAGAGATAACTTTCGCTGAGTTGCATTAAAATTTCTCTTTCCTGACCTACTTCTGTAATGACCTCTGGATAAAATCCGTAAATAAGACGCGTCTCTAGTAGCTGTTCTGATCTCAAATAGCCCACATATTGCTCAAATTCGGACCAAGCTATTGGAAAAAGTTGATACTCCCATTTTCTACCTGTTAAGGGTTCGTTCGTGGCATTTTTTAACTCAAATGCCGAGGAACCACTGACTAACAACTGACAAGAGTTGATTTGATCGGTAATTAATTTTAGGGTGAGTACGATATTTTCTATTCTCTGGGCCTCATCTATAAAAACATATTTTGCTTTTCCGATGATTTGACGAAGTTGTTCAGTATTCACCTCAAGTAATAATGACCGCACCGTAGGGTCATCACCATTCAAGAACAAAACTTCATCATGTTGAATTAAAGCTTTGATTAATGTTGTTTTACCCACTTGGCGAGGCCCAATTAAGATAAGTGCTTTTTTGGTGCCGAGTCGTTTGTGAAGTTCTTGAAAGAGACGTCTACTGATCATAATTCATCCAAATTTACTATATCTTGCGGTTATATCCGCAAAATATCATGTTTTTTTGCGGTTACAACCGCAGAATATCGCTTTTTCTTGCGGTTTGCAACATGAATGGCTCGAAATTTATCGGCTTATTTTGCATGCAATACTACAATTACCCTATCTCAAAATAGGGTAACCTCAAATTATATGAAACCTAGGGCCTGATTTGCCGTATGCTTGCAGGTATTTGAGTAACTTTAAACAAAAAACAAACAATGAAAAAATTATTTACACTCGTGGGCATCGTACTTTCAGCAAATGCTTTTGCCCAAGGATGGAATTTTCAGGCTGGCGTTGGTGGTCACCTTTGGAATATTTCTGATGCGGTTGGCTTTGGTGTCAGCGTTAACGCTGGTACTACCTATGACTTCAACAAAGTTGTTGGTGCGCGCCTAGACTTCAACTACGATTTCGTTGGTGAAGAAAGAATCAAGCGCGCTGGTTTACAAGCTAACTTCCACCTCATGCCTTTGCTTTCAGATGCGCCTTCAAAATTTGGTCTAGATGTGCATGCTGGTTTGGGTTGGGTAAACAACAGCAATGCCATGTACAACGACGGTTATTATTTCCGCGGCGATGACGCTTGGAACCGCACTATCGGTATTACACCAACTTATCAGCTCAACGAAAAAATGCACCTTACTTTTGACTTAACACTCAACAACAATAGAAAAACAGATACGCAGTTGAAAAACTACGCAAATGCTATTGTTGGTATCCGCAGAGCATTCTAAGATTTCAATACTTATCAATCAACAAAAAAAGCCGTGTCACATGACACGGCTTTTTTTTTGAAACCTACTTCTTTCCATAAAGAAGTAAAATGTAAGAACTAACCCTTCACTTCTTTCTTGGCTTTTACCACTTTTCTGACCTCGATCACACGGCGCAGGTTGCGCAAATAAAGTGATAAACCAATACCGATGCCGAGCAATACCGTGACAACCACCCATTGCGGAGCACGAACTGTTGTTTGCCAAACCAACAAGCAAATCCCAATATTCATGACTACAATTGTAGAAGCCGTTTTGCGGTGATTCCAGCCGTGGTAATCCATCAAGAGGTGATGAATGTGCGTGCGGTCTGGTGCAAAAGGCGATTTTCCTTCAGACGCGCGGGCAATGAAAATGCGAATGGAGTCAAAAACAGGAATATAGAGCATCCCGATCAGTAAATGCGGCACATTGCTCGGTTGGATGGTTTTGATATATGTAGGGTAATCACTGGCCATCACTTCAATGACGAGTGCCGACAAAATAAAACCAATGAACATCGAGCCGGTGTCTCCCATGAAGATTTTTTTGTCGGTGCTGAGGTTATAGCGCAAGAATGCCAAGAACATCCCTACAAAAGCCATACAGACCATCATCATGGTGTAATCTTGGCGTTGTAAATAAAACCATGTAAAAAAGGCAAAGAAATAACAGGCCAAGGAAGAAGATAGGCCATCAATACCGTCTATGAGGTTGTAAGCATTGATAAAGAAGATCACCACGGCAAAAGCCAAAGGAATGGATACCCACAAATAGATGTCATGGATGCCTAAAAAGCCATTAAGCTGCGTGATTTGGAAATCTGAAGACAAAAATAAAATAGTGGTGGCTAAAAGCTGCCCGATGATTTTATTGCGGGGGCCAACACCCGTGAGGTCATCCTTAAGGCCAATCATGAAAATAATGAGGGATGCCGGAATCATGTAATAAGCCCTGCCCGTAATGAAGAACTGCTCAGCAAAAGAAAGTGCGAGGACAAATACAATGAAAAAGGAGATGCCTCCAAAACTTGGCACCATTTGGGAGTGCGAACTGCGTTCGTTGCGTTTTTCAAAGAGGCGGCGTACCTTGACCACATTCATGACGACGGGTGTCAGGTAATATGTGATGACAAAGCCACCCGTGAAAAATAACATCAAGACAAAAAGGATATAGAGTGTCATGAAGTAAAAAGAGTTTGATGATACAAAGATGCGAAGTGTTGAGAAAAGGTTGCCTTAGCTTTCAAGATAAAAAGAAGAAAAATAGGGTTACCTTAATCTTTAGGGTTGATTTCTAGTTGGTCGCTCCAGTTGATGACTTTCATGCGTTTGTCTACCGGATGCTTGGTTTCAAATAATATATCGTCTACATCAAGAGCTGTTAACAAAGCAATCTTGGTGCGCAAGGCCTTAATGAAGCTTTCGCGACGTTTTTTAAGCGTCTCAAATGAAAGTTGTTCTTCATCGAACAGATCGTTGAGTGCAGAGAGCTCAATGCTGCCATGCTGATGAATGAGCGTGATACAGCGCCATTCTAGGTCTGAGAAATCACTGCTTTTTAAAATGGCATTGCGTCTTTTGTACCAATCTGTTTTATGAACGCGTCTGATATAGAACAAAAGCAAAAACAAAACAAGGTTTAAAAGCAACGAGAACCACAAGTAAGTATCTAAAGGAATCTTTTTGAAGATAGATAGCTTCTTGTAGAAAAACTGTTCTTGGCCAGTTGTACCCGCCAGTAAAGCTTTTTTAGAAAGCACCTGAGCAGTAGAATTTGGCGCATTGGTGTTGCGTCTGAGCACCATGAAAAATTGCTCATCCTTATTCGGAATAAGATTTTGATAAGTTAAAAAGCGCGGGTGGTGATAGGTATAAATTCTGTTGTTGTATTGATCAGTGTGCACAATCTCTTCTAAACTCACAAACCACTCTTGCGGAACATTACCTACAGGATGAATGTGCTCGGCAAATTTCGCATAGTTCTGATTGAGTTCTGCATAAATACTCCAGAGTTGGGTTTTGAAATCAAAGCACCACATGTCTAACAGGGGTTTGTCGTCAAAGCCGCGGCGGCCAATACCTCCCCAAACAAAGAGTTTTGAACCTATTATTGTATTTTGTGCATTTTGGCGGGTTGGTGGCCGCAGGTCATAGTTGCGGTTCACGACTTCAAACCATTCTAAGGCACTAGGCTCGAAATAGGTAATGAGGTTTTTGGTCTTAAAAAAGCCATAGCCCCCAAAGAAATGCACCTTGTTTTTGTAAGTGAAGACACTGGCTCCAAACTGATTTTTATGATCAAAAGAAACGTCGATGCGCTCAAGCACTTGATTTTTGAGCTCATAAACAATACCACATCCTTTAGCAATAAAATAAATCTTATTATTGCCCACTGCCTGCACCAAAAACTCTTTTTTGAACTGAGCCCAAGGTAATTCAAGTTTTATTTGGAGCGGTTTTGCTTCCCAAACACCGCGCTTGATCTGATACTGCCAGTAATGGGTAGAATCATCGAAGACATAATAGGCATTGGCTTCTGGGCTATAACAACTCAATACCTCATTGGAGAGTACAAGTTGCTTTTGACTTTTGGGCAGCAACAGTTCTTTTTGCGCAACAAGCGGGCCTGAGGCAAAGATGATTCCGAGAAAAATGAAAAGAACGCGTTGCAAAAACTGAGTTTGCTTAGGGTGCATTAAAATTGGATTTCGATGTGGTCTTTTTGGATGAACACTTGTTTGGCGGCTTTATCGATGCGGACCATCATGCCGTTTACTTTAATTTGAAGGTCAGTGGCTTTGGCACTTGTTTTTTTACCTGGCGCCGGAACTTGCAATTCAGAAGCAGGCACTGTATTAGCTTCCGCTTTTGCCGCTAACTTAGCTTGGGCCTTGCTTTTCTTGGCAAACAAACCATTCTTTTTGAGCTTAGCACGGTGATACTGTACGGTTGGCACAGAAATGCCAAACTTTTCAGCAATCTGAGCAGAGGTAGCCCCATCATAAAGAAGCGTGGCCATTTCCGCAATGTTTTGTTTGGTGAGTTTCATGTTGTTAGTTTAGGTACTTATTCAATAAGAATGAAGTAGAAGCGTCGTGGGCCGCTACTTGTTTGCTTTCAATTTCATTTAGAATTGTGGTAGCCAATTGCTTACCTAACTCTACACCCCATTGATCATAAGAAAAAATATTCCAGATAATGCCCTGCACAAACAATTTGTGCTCATAGAGTGCAATGAGTGCACCCAAGCTGGCTGGCGTCAGTTTCTCGATCAGGAGTGTGTTGGTAGGCTTGTTGCCACTAAACACCTTGAAAGGTAATAAAAATTCGGCGAATTCTTGATTAACACCTTGTTTGTCAAACTCTTGCTGAACCTGGGCTTCGGTTTTACCCATCAAAAGTGCTTCGGTCTGGGCAAAGAAATTCGACATTAATTTATCGTGGTGGTCTTGGTCTTGGTGCAAAGATTGCTTGAAGCCAATGAAGTCTGTCGGGATCAGTTTGGTGCCCTGATGGATGAGCTGAAAAAAGGCATGCTGAGAGTTCGTTCCTGGCTCTCCCCAAATGATGGTTCCTGTTTGGTAGCCAACTGGCTTGCCATCGCGGCCAATGCTCTTGCCATTGCTCTCCATGATGCCCTGCTGCAGGTAAGGCGCCAATTTTTGCAAGTATTGGGTGTACGGAATCAGGGCTTCAGTCTCGGCCCCATAAAAGTTGTTGTACCAAACACTCAAGAGCGCCATAATGACTGGCATGTTTTGCTCAAAAGGCGTGTTTTTGAAATGCGCATCCATTTGCTGCGCACCCTTCAAGAGTTGCTCAAAATTGTTGGGGCCAACCGCTAAGCTAATAGACAAGCCAACCGCACTCCATAAAGAGAAGCGCCCCCCTACCCAATCCCACATTGGGAAGATATTTTCTGACGCAATGCCAAATTCTTGAACCTTTTGCAAGTTCGTTGACACCGCCACAAAATGCTTTGCGACATCTGCTTGCGTTGCTGCTTTCAAGAACCAAGCGCGAATGGTTTGCGCATTGCTGAGTGTTTCTTGCGTCGTAAAGGTCTTAGAAACAATGACAAAAAGCGTGGTTTCAGGGTTCAGGTTTTTAAGGACCTCCTGCACGTGGTCACCGTCTACGTTAGACACAAAATGCAGCTTCAAATGATTCTTGTAAAACGCCAATGCGTCATCGAGCATGGCTGGCCCGAGGTCAGAACCCCCAATACCAATATTCACGACATCAGTAAAGGCCTTGCCCGTAAAACCCTTGCGCTCACCGGCAATCACACCCTCACAAAAACCTTTTATTTTTTGCTTCACTGCCTGAATCTCGGTCATGACATCTTGGCCATCTACCAAAATTTCTTGCCCTGCATCGGCACGCAGCGCTGTATGCAGCACCGCACGCTGTTCAGTTTGGTTAATGAGGTCTCCGGCAAAATACTTCTCAATGGCATCCTTGAGCTGCACCTCGTTAGCCAACTCTTGCAACAAGTGCATGGTTTCTGCCGTAATGCGGTTCTTCGAAAAGTCCAATAAGAAATCTTGCCATTCTATATGAAACTGCGCTGCCCTATTGGCATCCGCAGCAAATAAATCTTGCATTTTAAGCCCCTTCACTTTCGCAAAGTGAGCCTCTAATTTTTGCCAAGCGGCAGTTTGTGTGGGGTTGATCGATTGAAGAGACATGCTTTTTTACTATCTAAATTATCGCTTGCGCTTTGATTCTAACTTATGTTTTTCAGTATAATTATTTACAATTATCTCCCAAAATCATCCTGGACTCTCACAATATCATCCTCATCAGACGGATGATTGGCATCAGTATGCTGCCAAATTTCAGCAATCACACCCTGCACATCAAGGCCCACCAACCTGTGGCGCTCACCTTGTGCCAAGGTAATGACATCGCCCTCATTGTGCACCACCAACTCACCTTCATGGTCATCGTCAGAGCGCACTACCCCAACCTTACCACTCACTACCTTCCAAATCTCTGCCCTGCGGTTATGATACTGCCAAGACAAACGCTTCTCCGGCGCCACCAACAAAATCTTCGGACTCAACTTCCCACCTATTTTCAAGGTCGAAAC
>JACCDQ011575217.1_pt1 | contig 11137 bp, 8 predicted proteins | sample 7446031 | NCBI WGS metagenome assembly JACCDQ01 (sample SAMN15323442, study PRJNA562643) | freshwater metagenome | isolation source: river surface water | place: USA:Blue River Watershed | collected 2017-08-17
GTCGCGCCGGAGCCGTTGCGGCTTTCCACGGATGAGAAGGTCGCGCTGTTCCGTCGGCTGTTCCGCGGTCGCACGGACGTCTATCCGATACGCTGGGAAAGCAAGACCACGGGCAAGTCCGGTTACGCCCCGGCCTGCGCCAACGAGTGGCGCGCTGGGGTGTGCGAGAAGCCGCGCATCAGGTGCGGCGATTGCAGCAACCGCCTGTTGATCCCTTTGTCCGACGCGGTGGTCTACCGTCACCTGGCGGGCGAGCACACGGTCGGCGTCTACCCGCTGCTGGAGGATGACACCTGCCACTTCCTGGCGGTGGACTTCGACGAGGCGGATTGGCGCGACGATGCGCGCGCCTTCATGCAGTCCTGCGAAGAGCTGGGCGTGCCGGCGGCGCTGGAAGTCTCACGGTCCGGGCAAGGCGCTCATGCTTGGGTGTTCTTCGCGAGCCGTGTGTCGGCCCGCGATGCCCGCCGTCTCGGCACGGCCGTCATCAGCCATACCTGTGCGCGAACCCGGCAACTGCGGCTGGCGTCCTATACCGCCTGTTCCCCAATCAGGATTCGATGCCGAAGGGCGGGTTTGGCAACCTGATTGCGTTGCCGCTGCAGAAGGAGTCCCGGGACAAGGGGTGCAGCGTCTTCGTCGATGCGGCGCTGCAGCCCTATCCGGACCAATGGGCCTTCCTGGCGGCGATCCAGCCCATGCCGGCGCATGACATCCAGCCCACCATCCTGCGCGCGACCGGCGGCACCCACCCGCTGGATGTCACGTTCATCGAGGACGAGGACCTGGCGACACCATGGAAGCGGACAAGCGCCACCGGTCAGCGGCTTGCCGGGCCGATGCCGGAGGTGCTGACCGTGACGCTGGCCAACCTCATCTATTTCGAGAAGCAGCAACTGCCCCAGGCGCTGGCCAACCGGCTGATCCGCCTGGCAGCCTTCCAGAACCCGGAGTTCTACAAGGCCCAGGCAATGCGGATGTCGGTGTGGGATAAGCCACGCGTCATCGGCAACGCCGAGAACTACCCGCAACACATCGCCTTGCCGCGAGGCTGCCTCGATGCAGCGTTGGCGCTGCTCAAGGACAACGGCGTCCGCTGCGACTTGCGCGATGAGCGCTTCGTTGGCGCGCCGCTTGAGTTGGCCTTTGCCGGCACTTTGCGCGCGGACCAGGACGAGGCCGTCACGGCCATGCTGCGCCACGATGCCGGCGTGCTCTGCGCGCCGACAGCCTTTGGCAAGACCGTGGCTGCCGCGGCGGCCATCGCGGGCCGGGGCGTCAACACCCTGGTTCTGGTGCACCGCACCGAGCTGCTGAAGCAGTGGCAGGAGCGCCTGCAGGCATTCCTGGGCATCGGCAAAGGGGTGGTCGGCACCATTGGCGGCGGCAAGGCCAAGCCCACGGGCAGGATCGACGTTGCCGTGATGCAGTCGCTCTCCCGGCAGGGCGAAGTCGATCCCCTGGTCGAAAACTATGGGCACGTGGTCATCGACGAGTGCCATCACATCGGCGCCGCCTCCTTCGATGCCATCCTGAAACGGACCAGGGCGAAGTTCGTGCTGGGCCTGACGGCGACCCCCATCAGGCGCGACGGGCAGCAACCCATCATCTTCATGCAGTGTGGCCCGATCCGCTTCACGGCCGCGAAGCCGGCCGGAGCACCGCACGATCTGGAGGTGGTGCCTCGCTACCGCTCGTCGCGTATCAATCTGCCGGCGGAGGCGGGCATCCAGGAGGTCTTCCGCTATGTCGCCGATGACAAGGCCCGAACCGAGGCGGTGGTGGGCGAGGTGCGTGAGGCGTTCGAGCGAGGGCGCAAGGTCCTGGTCCTGACGGAACGGACCGAGCATCTCGATGCGATCAGGGCCAGCCTCGACGGCTTGACCTCGGCACTGTTCGTGCTGCACGGCCGCATGTCCAGGAAGCAGCGAGTGGCCTTGGTGGCCGAACTGGAGTCCTTGCCGCCCGACGCGCCGCGCATCCTGCTGTCGACGGGCAAGCTGGTGGGCGAGGGCTTCGACCATGCGCCGCTCGACACCCTGGTTCTGGCCATGCCGGTGTCCTGGAAGGGAACGCTGCAGCAGTACGCCGGGCGCTTGCACCGGGAGCATGTCGACAAGACCAGCGTGAGGATCATCGACTTCGTGGACGCTGGGCATCCGGCGCTGCTGCGCATGTGGGATAAGCGGCAGCGGGGTTACTGTGCGATGGGCTATCGGGTCGGCCAGGAGGATGCAGCCGGCACGCTGGTTCTGGCGTTGGAATAGAAATTATGTAAAGAAACCCTTATTGCGGGTATTTTAGGAAAAAATTTATTCCAACAGATGCCTCGCCCGATAGGCGCGCTTGTTGCTGTCGAGGCGAAGTCCCGAGCGTTGAAATAAAAAAAATCATAAAATTCCCGCCAAATGGGAACTTCTCCATCTTTTCTATTCCGACAACTCTTGCCCAAGGTGCCTCGTGGTGCCCCGATGGCCTCTGCCTGGCTGCAGGAGCGTGGCTTCAGCGCCAAGCAAGTCGCCCGGCTTGCCGAGGGAGGCTGGCTTCAGCGCCTGGGACATGGCATCTACGTTCTGCCCGGCGATCAGTTGAGCCGCGATGCCAGTCTGGCTCATCTGGCTACCCTCATCCCTGGTCTGCATGTTGCCGGCAAGACCGCACTGGCCTGGCGTGGGGTTCGGCACAACCTGGCCGTCAGGGAGCAGCTCATCCTCTGGGGCGACAAGCCGGCCACGCTGCCCGCGTGGTTCACGGCGGTGTTCCCGGCCGACTACCAGGCCACTCACCTGTTCGATGAAGGTCTGAGTGCCAACGTTGGTATCGCCCCGTTGCCCGGTGGGCGCTCCGACGTCCCCGTCTCCACCCCGGAGCGAGCGTTGCTGGAACTGCTGAGCGATGTGGGCAAGGGCCAGGAGCTCGAAGAGGCCCGAAACCTGATGGAGAGCGCACGGTCGTTGAGACAACCTGTTCTGGACGAACTCCTGTCGCATCTCAAGCGCATCAAGGTGGCCCGGCTGGCTCACGCGCTGGCTGAAGAGCTGGAGCTGTCCTGGGCCGACCTGGCTCGCCAACACAGTCAGCGCTTGGGCGGCGGACGCCGCTGGGTGTCGACCACCAAATCGGGCGAGCGGCTCAACCTGAAGCGCCCGACATGAACGACGCCTACGTTCGCACTGTCCAGTTGCTGCTCGACATCGCGCCGGCCGTGTTCGATACACCGCTGCTCGCGATGAAAGGCGGCACCGCGCTCAATCTCTTCGTTCAGGACATGCCGCGCCTGTCAGTTGACATCGACGTGGTTTTCACCCGCTATGACCTGGCGCGAGAGGGTGCCTTGCAGGCCATTGGCACAGAACTCGTCGCAGCGCAGCAGCGCGTGGCCTCCCAGGGGCATCAGGTCGAGTTGCGTAAGAACAAGGACGGCACTGAAGCCAAGATGTTTGTGCGCAGCGCCGATGCAGAGGTCAAGGTCGAGGTCAACTTCGTCTTCCGCGGAACCGTACTGCCCCCGCAACGGCGTTCGCTCACGCCGGCCGCCCAGCAGATGTTTGCCGCAGACATTCAGGTGCCTGTACTGGCCGACCCAGAGCTTTACGGCAGCAAGCTGGTTGCAGCCCTGGATCGTCAACATCCCCGTGACCTGTTCGACGTGCAGCTCATGCTTGACACGCATGGCTGGCAGGAGCCGCTGTTGGACTGCTTCGTGGTCTACCTGGCCGGCCACAACCGCCCGACTCACGAAGTGCTATTTCCCAATGAGAAGCCACTGGAGGCCGTATTCAAGGCCGAGTTCGAAGGCATGACAACCATGCCGGTCGAGCTGGACGCCTTGCTGGCAGCACGTCGGCGCATGCTGGACGAACTCCCGCGAGCGCTGTTGCCTCGGCATTGCGATTTCCTGCTGTCCATGGTGCAGGCTGAGCCGGCATGGTCGCTACTGCCCTATGCTCATCTGGAGCAATTGCCCGCCCTTCAGTGGAAGCTCCAGAACCTATGCAGACTCAAGAGGAGCGCAGACAAGTTCAAGCTGCAACACGTTGAGCTGGCTGCCCGACTGGCCAAAGCTAGGGGCTGAACGCGCTTCCGAACCAAGGAGGCATGGCCATATATGAATCTTGAGTGTCATAGCGCTGCGTTATCATCGTCCTCGTTGTAGAAGTGGGCCGTTAGCTCAGTTGGTTAGAGCAGAGGACTCATAGCGAAAGTTGTGCACCGGGATGCGAAAGCGCCCGCGTGAATGGCGTCAAATTCGGTGAAACCTGAAGGCCGCAACTGCGGTGCAAGGCAATGCCGAGCCAAGCCCTGAAAGGGGAAGGTGTAGAGACTAGACGGCGCCCGTCTAAACGCAGCGATGCGCATGGCGAAGGCATAGCCCAGGGAGTCCAGAAATGGGCACAAACCGGAATCCTTTGGTCGCAGGTTCAAGTCCTGCACGGCCTACCACCTTCAACAACGAGGTCGCAATGGTCTGCGGGAGCGGTGACGCCAGAGGGATTCGGGTAGACGGGCACCCTTCGACGAAGTTGCAATGGCTTCACCGCAACCGCAGCCGAAGGAGCCCGACATGACTGCAGCCGCCCAGCCCCCAACGTCACCCGGCAACTCGACGCCCTGTTCGATCAGGTGGGCGTTGAAGCCCTGGCGCTGAACTTCGCCCAGGCACTGGCCGAGGCGGCGGGCCTGAACCGCACCAGCGCCGGCATCCGCTTCTACCGCTGGCGCGAGGCGCGGCTGGCGCAGGAGTATCAGGCTGCTTGACCGGCGCAATTCACCCAGCACATGGCGGCCCTTAGGGGCCGCTTTGCATTGGTGGGCCGGGCTTGGCCCGTGGTCACGCAGCAGCCGGGCCGGAATCCGGGCCGCCAGCCGTCGCGGCAGGCCGGGGCAAGGGGTACGCCGCAGAGCTCGCTTGCGGCGGTGCCTGGGCCGAGACGCTAAAGGGAGGGCTGCCAATCCTTTGGAGCTGGCGAACGCGCCAGGCGCTGCGCCGAGCCTCGACGCGCTGGAGTCCTTCGGCAGCCGAGCTGCCGCGCGCCCCGCGCTGCGCCTTGGCCGGGCATCTCGCCCGATGCCCCCCGCCACCTCACCGTCGATCCAGCGCGCCCAGGGCCTCGACGAGTGTGCGGTTGAAGCGCTCAGGCGCCTGCATCTGGGGTGCGTGCCCCAGGCCGGCGAACTCGATGAGGCGGCCTTGGGGGATGGTCTTGATGACCTGCTTGCCCAGCAGGTCGTAGCGCCCGATGCGGGCCTTGACGTCCGGCGGTGCGATGTCGCTGCCGATGGCGGTGGTGTCGGCGGTGCCGATCATCAGCACGGTGGGCACCTTCAGCAGCGGGAATTCGTAGACGACCGGCTGCGTCCAGATCATGTCGTAGATGAGCGCCGAGTTCCACGCGACGATCTCATGCCCGGGGCCGCTGTTCAGGCCGGCGAGCATGGTGACCCAGCGCTCGTACTCGGGCTTCCATTGGCCGCCGTAGTAGGTGTTGGACTCGTATTTGCGGAGGCTGTCCGCTGAGAGCTTCAGTTCGCGCGCGTACCAGTCGTCCACGCTGCGGGACGGGACGCCCAGGGCTTTCCAGTCTTCCAGGCCGATCGGGTTGACGAGCACCAGTTGCTCCACCGACGCCGGAAACATCAGTGCCTGGCGGGTGGCGAGCATGCCGCCGGTGGAGTGGCCGACGAGCGTCGCCCGCTGGATGCCGAGCTTTTGCAGCAGCGCCTGCGTGTTGGCGGCCAGCTGCTGGAAGCTGTATTGGTAGTGCGCGGGCTTGGTGGAGGCGCAGAAGCCGATTTGGTCGGGCACGACGACGCGGTAGCCGGCGCCCGCCAGCGCGGCGATGGTGGACTCCCAGGTGGCGCCGCAGAAGTTCTTGCCATGCATCAGCACGGCCACGCGCCCGTTGGCCTCGCCGCGCGGCGGCACGTCCATGTAGGCCATTTCCAGCGCCTGGCGCTGCGACTGGAACGCGTAGCGCTCGACGGGATGCGGGTAGTCAAAGCCTTGCAGCTCGACGCCATAGCTGGGCGAGGCCGGCGCGGCGCTCACCTGGCCGGCAACGAACAGAGCCAGGGCGGGCAGCAGGCCAAAGAATCTTGAGGGCGGCACGGTGTTTCCTGTGCGAGGTTGATCGGAGGGGCAGGCCCTCAGTTTCGCGTGGCCTTCGCGGCCGGCGGGTCGCGGCGGTTGCCTCGGGCGCCTGCGGCGCTGGCATCGCGCGCTGCGCGGTAGGACGCATCCACCAGCGCCTGCTGCTCCGGCGCGAGCACGGCGCGCAGGGCTTCCCAGCGCAGGCTGAGGTCGGCCAGGGCGGCGACCCAGTCCTGGGCTTCGTCGGACTGCGTGCGCAGGTCGCGGCTGACGTCGACCAGTGCCGACACCGAGCTGGGGCGGTGGCGCACGGCGCGGTTCACGCGCTGGGCGTTGGACTGCGCCGCGAGGTCGAGTTCGCGCATGAAGGCGTCGAACACGGGTTGCTGCTGCGGCGACAGGGCCAGGCGAGGGCTGTCGAGCAGCAGCTTGTCGAGCCAGATGCGCCACGGGTCGGGGGCCATCAGGTCGTCGAGCGTGGGCTGCTCCTGCGGCGTGGCTGCGTTGCCGCCCTCACGGCCGCCGCCGTTGTGGCGCCCGCCGCCGCCCGGGCCCATGCCGCCGCCCATTCCTCCGCCCATGCCGCCCCCCATCTGGGCCATGGACGGCGGCGAGGCGGTGGCGATCAGCAGCATCAGCAGGGCGGCCGACGCGTGGCGCAGCGTGGTGGGCGCCCAGAGGCGGTGGCAGGCAGAGGTCAGGCGCATCGGCGCAGCATCACCGTGCCGCATGCCCCTCGTTTGGCTTGCCGGTGAAGCGACGTAAAGCCGGGCGTGGGTGGCGGGAGGGCCGCGGCGGGCGCGGACGCGGCGCTACGACACGTACGACAGCGGCAGTGCCGTCGTGAACTTGAGCTCCTCCATGGCGAAGCTGGAGGACACGTCGAAGAGCTGGGTGCCGGCGATGAGGCGCTTGTAGACCTTGTCGTAGGCGGCGATGTCGGGCACGACGACGCGCAGCAGGTAGTCCACGTCGCCGCTCATGCGGTAGAACTCGACGACCTCGGGGATGGCCTCGACGGTGGCCCGGAAGCGGTTGAACCACTGCTCGGTGTGCGTGTTGGTGCGCACCGCCACGAACACCGTCACGGCGACGTTGACCTTGGCGCGGTCCACCAGCGCCACCTGCGACGTGATGACGCCGGCTTCCTTCAGGCGCTGCACGCGCCGCCAGCACTGCGTGGCAGACAGGCCCACATCCTCGGCCAGCTCGGCAACCTGCCGCTCCGCATCGACCTGCAGCAGATCGAGGAGCTTGCAGTCGATGGAATCGAGTTTCGTCTTTGTCATGAAATGCGGAACGGGGTTGCTTGTGTTGGCAAATTTCTCCCGAATTTTGCAAGACGGTGCCGGGGGTGGGTTTCGAGAATCCCCCGCCATGGAAATCTATCTGGACGCGAACGCCACCACCCCCGTGCTCGAAGAGGCGCGGCTGGCGGCCCTGTCGGTCATGGCGCAGGCCTTTGGCAACCCCAGCAGCATCCACGGCGCGGGCCTGCGGGCGCGGGCGCTGCTCGACGAGGTGCGCGCCACGGCGCGCCGTGTGCTGCAGGCGCCCACCGGGCGGCTGCTCTTCACCAGCGGCGCCACCGAGGGCATCCAGACGGCGGTGCTGTCGGCCATGGTGCACCTGCGGGAGCAGCGCCGTGCGGGCCGGCAGTTGCCCGGCTGCGTGCTCTATGGCGCGACGGAGCACAAGGCGGTGCCAGAGGCGCTGGCTCACTGGAACGCCTTGCTGGGGCTGGAGCTGCGGCTGTTGCCCATTCCCGTGGGCACCCATGGCCGGCACGACCTGGCGTGGCTGCGCGCCCATGCGGCCCAGGCTGCGCTGGTGTGCACGATGGCGGCGAACAACGAGACCGGCGTCATCAGCGATCTCGATGGCATCGCCGCCGTGCTGAAGGGGCGCGACGCGCTGTGGCTGGTCGACGGCGTGCAGGCGCTGGGCAAGCTGCCGCTGCACCTCATCGAGCGCCGCATCGACTACGCGCCGTTCTCCGGCCACAAGCTGTATGCGCCCAAGGGCGTGGGGCTGCTGTACGTGCGTGAGGGCGCGCCGTTCACGCCGCTGCTGGCCGGCGGCGGCCAGGAGGGCGCGCAGCGTTCCGGCACCGAGAACATGGCCGGCATCGCGGCGCTTGGCGCCGTGCTGAAGGCCCTGGAGGGCGGCCAGACCTTCGCGCCGCCGCAGGTGCTGGCGCGCTGGCGCGAGCTGCTCGCGCAGGCGCTGCGCGAGGCGTTTCCGGGGGTGGTGTTCAACGCGCCGTTCGAGGTCAGCCTGCCGACGACGCTGAACCTCTCGGTGCCCGGCCTGGCCGCGCGGACGCTGCTGGACCTTTTCGACGCCGCCGGCCTGCGTGCCAGCGGCGGCTCGGCCTGCGGGTCGGCCAAGGCGCGGCCCAGCGACGTGCTGCTGGCCATGGGTTTGCCGGCCTGGCAGACGGCCTCGGCGGTGCGCCTGTCCTTCGGCGCGGCTGACAGCCCCGAGGTGATGGCCGAGGCCTGCCGCCGGCTCAAGGCTTGCGGTGACGCGCTGCGCGAGGCCTGCCAGACACCCGAGCCGGCCGCAGCGCCCCTGCCGGCCGAGGGCATCACGCGCTTCGTCGTCGACGCGGCCTGTTGCTACATCCTGGCGGACCGGGCGTTTCGCGAGTGCGTGGTGGTGGACCCGCTGCCCGAACTGACGCAACAGATCGCGCAATGGCTGCGCTGCCGCGGCTGCACCGTGGCCGCCGTGCTGGACACCCATGGCCATGGCGACCACGCGTCGTCCGCCGAGGCCTTGCGCGCCGCCATTGCGGACCTGCTGCCGCCGCCCGAGCCGCTGGATGCGCTGGGCTGGCCGCTGGGTGCGGCGGAGCTGCGCTTCGGCGCGCAGCGGCTCACGCGGCTGGCCGTGCCCGGGCACACGCAGGACTCCACGGTCTACCTGCTGGCCGACGCCGGTGGGCTGCGCGCGGCACTCGTGGGCGACACGGTCATGCCGGGCGCGTTGGGGCGCAGTGATTTCCCGGTCAGCGCGCCGCTGTCCTATGTGGCCTCGCTGCAGGCGCTGGAGGGCGCGGTGGGCCGGCACACGCTGCTGTTGCCGGGGCATGACTACGACAACCGCCTGGCGACGACGCTGGCCATCGAATGCGCCGCGCAGCCACTGCTCGAGGGCGCGCTGAGCGGCCGCCTGGGCGCCGAGGCGTTCGCGCAGGCCAAGGCCGCGCTGGAGCGCGAACTGGCGCCCACCGAATTCGACACCATGGCCTGCGGGGCCCGCGTGGGCGACTGCGGCATGGCCGAGCGCGTGGAGGTGCGGTCAGCCGACCTGCACGACTGGCTTCAAGGCGCCGAGCGGCTGGTGCTGGTGGACGTGCGCGAGGCGTACGAGCAGCGCCTGAGCCCGCTGGCCCGCAACTGGCCCGGCGCCGCCGGGGCGGAGGTCGAGGCCGTGCCGCTGTCCGTGCTGTTGAGCCGTTTGCCCGACTGGCAGCGCCTGCCGGCCGACGTGCGCCTGGTGTTCTGCTGCCGCAGCGGCAACCGCAGTGCGCAGGCCGCGCGGGCGTTGCGGCGGCTGGGCCACCGGCAGGCCTACAGCCTGGCCGGCGGCTTTGCCTTGCTGCCGCAGGCCGATGCCCGCGTTCACCCGCTGAAACAACCGCCGCCGCCCGCTGCCGGGTTTTGATTTTCGCCGCAGCGGGCAGTCGTTAGGATGCGGCGCCATGCGCAATCGCATCGACGAAGAAATCACTTTCCGCAAGCTCGAGATCCTGCTGGCGTTCATGGAGAGCGGCAGCCTGTCGCGGGCCGCCGAGCGGATGGGCATCAGCGTGGTCAGCGTGCACCGCGCGCTGCACTCGCTGGAGACGGGCACGCGCTGCAGCCTGTTCCGGCTGGAGGGCCGCAACCTGCAGCCCAACGACGCCGCGCATGCGCTGGCCGACGTGGCGCGCGAGGTGCTGGAAGCCATGGCGCAAGGCATCCGCGTGACGCGTGAGATCGCCGGCTACGCGGCGGACCGCATCCGCATCGGTTCGCTGTACTCGCTGACCAGCGTCACGGTGCCGGCGCTCATCATGGGCCTGCGGCTGCGCCGCCCCGACGTGCAGACCGAACTGGTGCTGGGCTCCAACTGCGAGCTGTTGCGCAAGCTCCGGGTGGGGGCGCTGGATGCAACGGTCATGGGCATGCCCGAGGACGCCGCGGATGTGGAGTCTCAGCCGCTGTTCGAAGACGAGATCTTCTTCGCCGCGCCGGCCGATTCGCGTTACGCGGGCATGGAAGAGGTCGACCTGAGCGCGTTCGCCGACGAGCGCTTCGTGTCGTTGAACGAAGGCTATGTGACGCACGACCGCTTCGTCGATGCGTTCCGCGTGGCGGGCTTCGACCCCAACGTGGTCATGACGACCAACGACATCTTCTCGCTGATGAACCTGGTGGGTGGCGGCATCGGCTGCACGCTGCTGCCGGGGCGCATTCGCGGTGTGCTGCCGCGCAACGTGTGCCTCGTGCCGCTGCAGAAAAAATACCGTATGCCGCACCGGATATGCGTGGTTTTCTTGCGTACCCGAGAGCGCGACCCTAACCTCCTGTCCTTGCTGGCTGCATGTCGCAGCCATGCGGACAGCCTTAAGGGTTAACCCACGATCTTTTCAGCCGGCGTAAACGTCGCCTGGCGAGGTTGATTGATCGGCGGGGTGGGGGGCTTCCAAACTAAGGATGCTGACCGCCAACCCTAGGCGCACTCTGGAGACAACCTGATGAACCTGACACGACGTCAATGGGTCGCCGCCGCTGGCGCGGCCGCTGCCACTGGCTGGACCGATGCCTTTGCCCAGACGGGCGGCCTGAAGATCTCCCACCAGTTCCCCAGCGGCACGCTGACTGAGGGTGACTTTCGGGACCGTCTGTGCCGCCGCTTCGCGGCCGAGATCGACAAGCGCACAAGTGGCGCATTGAAGGCGTCGGTCTATCCCGGCTCGTCGCTGATGAAGACCAATGCCCAGTTCTCGGCCATGCGCAAGGGGGCGCTGGACATGAGCCTGGTGCCGCTGTCCTA
>JACCDQ012065223.1_pt1 | contig 11137 bp, 9 predicted proteins | sample 7446031 | NCBI WGS metagenome assembly JACCDQ01 (sample SAMN15323442, study PRJNA562643) | freshwater metagenome | isolation source: river surface water | place: USA:Blue River Watershed | collected 2017-08-17
CATCGGGTGCCAGTCGCAAGGCGCGTGGATCGGCCAGGCCAATGTCTTCGGTCGCCATGCGAATGAGCCGCCGCGCGATGTAACGGGGGTCCACGCCGCCATCGAGCATGCGCACGAACCAATACAGGGCGGCGTCTGGGTCGGAGCCGCGCACGCTTTTGTGCAGGGCGCTGATGGTGTCGTAGAACTGCTCGCCGCCCTTGTCGTACCGGCGCAGGCGCTCGCCCAGCACCTTCAGCAGCCAGGCATCGGTCAGCTCGGTCAGGCCCTGGGCCTGCGCAGTGACGGACAAGGTCTCCAGCGTGTTCAACAAACGCCGCGCATCGCCATCGGCGTAGGCCAGCAGGCGCTGGCGGGCCGCGTCTTCCAGCGCAGGCACGGCGCCCAGCGCCTGGGCCCGCGCCACCAGCTCACCCAAATCGTCTTCCGACAAGGGTTGCAGCACGTACACCGCCGCGCGCGACAGCAGCGCCGAATTGACCTCGAAACTCGGGTTCTCGGTGGTCGCGCCCACGAAAGTGAACAACCCGCTTTCCACGTGCGGCAAGAAGGCGTCTTGCTGGCTTTTGTTGAAGCGGTGCACCTCATCCACGAACACGATGGTCGGTTGCGCATGCAGGCCTGTGCGCGCGTGTTCGGCCTTGTCCACCGCCTCGCGGATGTCCTTCACCCCACCCAACACCGCGCTGATGGCGATGAACTGCGCATCGAAAGCCTGCGCCATCAGGCGGGCGATGGTGGTTTTGCCGACACCAGGCGGCCCCCACAGGATGCAGCTGTGCGGCCGCCCCGATTCGAACGCCATGCGCAGCGGCATGCCCTCGCTCAGCAAGTGCTGCTGGCCGATCACCTCGGACAGGCTGCGCGGGCGCAGCTGCTCGGCCAGGGGAATGTGGGGGGCGTGGGCGGTCACGGGTGGCGGTGGGTCAAAGGCATCCAAAGTCGTTTGCGATTGTGACGCACTTGTCACGCACCCGGCCCGTCTTGGCGCAGCACTGTACCCTTTTGGCGCACAATGGCGCTTTGCCCTTCACCCTCACCTCGCCCCATGATTCTGGAACACGCCGACCTGCGCATCGACCCCAGCCGCGCCGCCGACTTTGAAGCCGCCATCGAACGCGGTGTCACCACGGTGATCGCCCATGCCCAGGGCTTTCAAGGCTACAAAGTCAACCGCAGCCAGGAAACCCCGGGCCGCTACCTGTTGATGATTTACTGGAACACGCTGGAAGACCACACGGTGGGTTTCCGCCAGTCGCCCGCCTTCGCGGAGTGGCGTGCCATCGTCGGGCCGTATTTCCTGCAGCCGCCCGTGGTGGAACACCTGGAACTGGTCTGCAAATCGGCCTGATCGCCCCTCACTGGCGCAACACTTCGGCGCCCGCCGGGGGCACGAAGCGGAAATGCCCCGGCTTGAAGCTGGGCTGGGTTTCCATGGCGCCAAAGGTCATGAGGGACCGCTGGCCAAAGCTGTCCAGAATGTCCAGCGCGGCCAATTGCCCTTGGCGAAATCCGATGCGCACCTGCTGCAATTGGCCATCGCGTTGATGGGGCACGGCTTGCACCCACTGGGTACCGTCCGCAGCCCCGGCACTCGTCAGCGCAAACACCTTGCCCAAGGCCTTCAAGTCGGCCGCTGCCGCCAGCAAGGCCGCGGGGGTGTTGCCCAGCACGTCTTGTTGCCGGCGCGCGCTGGCCTGGTTCAAATCGACGTCGTACAACCACAGGGTCTGGCCATCGGCGACGATGGTCTGCTCGAACGGCTTGATGTACTCAAAACGGAACCGGTCGGGCCGCTGGAATTCGAAAGTGCCGCTGCTGGTTTTGCTGCGCGCCTGCGGCTCGCCGGCTTTTTTGGGCGGCGTCACCACCTGGGTGAAGCTGGTGCGGCCCTGCTGGGTCTGTTTCAAAAAGGCTTCGAGGTCGGCCAACCCATCGGCCCTGGCGGCGGCAACGCCCAGGCCCCAGGTCAGGGCCACGGCAACGGTCAAAGCAAAAAATCGGCGCATGGTGGTCAGAGGCAGGCAGCGGCGCCCAGTTCCAGCCGGGTGCGCGCGAAAAGGTAAGTCAAGGTAACGGCGGCTCATTCGCCGCGCTGCGCCACCAGGATGTCGCGTTGGCCACTGCTGGTGAGCGCACTCACCAGGCCGGCGTTCTCCATGTCTTCCAGCAAGCGAGCGGCCCGGTTGTAGCCGATTTTCAGCTTGCGCTGCACGTAGCTGATGCTGGCCTTGCGGTCTTGCAAGACGATGGCCACGGCCTGGTCGTACAGTGGGTCTTTCTCGCCACCGGCGTCACCGTCACCGAACACATCGCCGCCACCGCCTTCCCCGTCGCCACCGCCTTCCAGCACGCCGTCCAGGTAGTCCGGCTCGCCGAACTGCTCTTTCAGGTAGCTGACCACGCGGTGCACCTCGTCGTCGCTGACGAAGGCGCCATGCACCCGGGTCGGGTAGCCGGTACCGCTGGGCATGTAGAGCATGTCGCCCATCCCCAGCAAGGCCTCGGCACCCATCTGATCCAGGATGGTGCGGCTGTCGATCTTGCTGCTGACCTGGAAGCTGATGCGGGTGGGGATGTTGGCTTTGATCAGTCCGGTGATCACGTCCACGCTCGGGCGCTGGGTCGCCAGGATGAGGTGGATACCCGCCGCACGCGCCTTCTGGGCCAGGCGGGCAATCAACTCTTCGATCTTCTTGCCCACCACCATCATCAGGTCGGCCAATTCGTCGATCACCACCACGATGTAGGGCAGGCGTTCCAGCGGCTCGGGCTGTTCCGGCGTCAGGCTGAACGGGTTGGCGATGGACTCGCCACGCGCCGCCGCCTCGTCGATTTTGGCGTTGTAGCCGGCCAGGTTGCGCACGCCCACCTTGCTCATCAGGCGATAGCGTTTTTCCATCTCGCCCACACACCAGTTGAGGCCGTGCGCGGCCTGCTTCATGTCGGTCACCACCGGCGCCAGCAGGTGCGGAATGCCTTCGTACACGCTCAACTCCAGCATCTTGGGGTCGATCAGCAGCAGGCGCACGTCACGCGCGTCGGCCTTGTACAACAGGCTCAAAATCATGGCGTTGATGCCCACCGACTTGCCTGAGCCCGTGGTGCCGGCCACCAGGCAGTGCGGCATCTTGGCCAGGTCAGCCACCACCGGGTGACCGGCGATGTCCTTGCCCAGGCCCATGGTCAGCAGGCTCTTGGCGTCGTGGTACACCTGCGAGCCCAAAATTTCGCTGAGCTTGATGGTTTGCCGCTTGGCGTTGGGCAACTCCAGCGCCATCAGGTTTTTGCCCGGGATGGTCTCGATCACCCGGATGCTGACCAGCGACAGCGAACGCGCCAGGTCTTTGGCCAGGTTCACCACCTGCGAACCCTTGACGCCGGTGGCCGGCTCGATCTCGTAGCGGGTGATCACCGGCCCCGGTTGGGCCGCGATCACCTGCACCTCCACGCCAAAGTCGCGCAGCTTTTTCTCGATCAGTCGGCTGGTCATCTCCAGCGTTTCGGGCGCCACGGTGGCCTGGTGCTTGCTGGCCGCGTCCAACAGGTCCACCTGCGGCAGCTTGGAATCGGGAATGTCGGCAAACAGGGGCTTCTGGCGTTCTTTGACCACCCGGGTGCTGGGCGGCACCTCGGCCAGCGGTGGCTCGATCTGCACCACTTTGGCCGGCGCCACCGCGCGGGGCGCACGGGGTGGCTCGTCACTCTCCAGCGTGGGCTCACGGTCGCCCACGAGGTCGTCAGCAGCGGGCAACACCGGCTCCAGGTGCGGATGCTCGGCCGTGTAGGCCGCCTCCTGGCGCTCGCGTTCGCGCGCCGCTTGCTGGCCGATGCGCACATCCTCGCTGGCCTCGCGCCGCTCGCGGCGCGCTTCAAACCAATGGTCCAACCGACGGCCGCAGGTCTCGGCCAAATCGGCCCAAGAAAACCGGAACACCCAGGCCAGGGCCACCACCCACACCGTCAAGCCCAGCAAGGCCGATCCGGTCGCCCCCAGCCAGCGCAGCGCCCAAGGGCCCAGCAGCGCCCCCAACACACCGCCCGCATCGCCCGGCAAAATGGCGTCCCAACGGTGCAAACGGGTCCATTCCAGCACGCTGCTGGCCAGCAACAACAACAGCACGCCCACCCAAAACCAAGCGGGGTGGCGCGCCGTGGGCTGCCACCAGCGGGGCGCGGCACCGCTCTCGGGCGCACCCGCCGCCAGCCAGCGGGCCAAACTGGCCAACCAGATCCGAGCCGTCACCAGCAGCAACCACCAGGCCGACATGCCCAGCAAAAAATAAGACACATCGGCCAAGTTGGCGCCCACCTGGCCACCCCAGTTCGCCACGGCAGTGCCCGCACCCGAGGTGGACCAAGCCGGGTCGTCCAGGCTGTGGCTGAGCATCGCCAGCGCCCAGAACAGCCACAAGGCCGCGCCGATCAGCAGGGAAATTTCGTGCGCAAAGCGGCGCACGCCCGTCGGGGCCTGGTGGGCCGCATCGCCATTGAGGGTGTTGAGTGAATACGTCATAAGCGCACGTCCAAGCTTAACCGACGCGAGACAGGGGCAGACCCGGCTTTCTACAATACCGACATCTCAGAACACGCAGAACCGCACCCATCAGCGCCATGAAACACGCCAAAGTCCTCATCCTCGGTTCCGGCCCGGCCGGTTACACCGCCGCCGTTTACGCCGCCCGCGCCAACCTGAATCCGCTGCTGATCACCGGCATGGCCCAGGGCGGCCAGCTCATGACCACCACCGAGGTGGACAACTGGCCCGCCGACGTGCACGGCGTGCAGGGCCCGGACCTGATGCAGCGCTTTCTGGAGCATGCCGAGCGCTTCAAGACCGAGATCGTGTTCGACCACATCAACGCGGTGGACCTGTCCAAGCGCCCCTTCACGCTGACGGGCGACAGCGGCACCTACACCTGCGACAGCCTGATCATCGCCACCGGCGCCTCGGCACGCTACCTGGGCCTGCCGTCTGAAGAGGCCTTCATGGGCAAGGGCGTGAGTGCTTGCGCCACCTGCGACGGTTTCTTCTACCGCGGCCAGGAAGTGTGCGTGGTCGGCGGCGGGAACACCGCCGTGGAAGAAGCACTGTACCTGAGCAACATCGCCAGCAAGGTGACGCTGGTGCACCGACGCGACACTTTCCGCGCCGAAGCCATCATGGTGGACAAGCTGATGGACAAAGTCCGCGAAGGCAAGATCGAGCTGAAGGTCTTCAACGTGCTGGACGAAGTGCTCGGCGACAAGTCGGGCGTCACGGGCATCCGCATCAAGCACGTGCAGACCGGCGCCACCGAAGACATCCAACTGCAGGGCTGCTTCATCGCCATCGGCCACAGCCCCAACACCGACATCTTCAAGGGCCAACTGGAGATGCAAGACGGTTACCTCAAGACCCACGGCGGCCAGCAAGGCTTTGCCACCCAGACCAGCGTGCCCGGGGTGTTCGCGGCGGGCGACGTGCAAGACCACATCTACCGCCAGGCCATCACCAGCGCGGGCACCGGCTGCATGGCCGCGCTGGACGCGCAACGCTTCCTGGAACAACACGCCGGCTGACCCCTCCCACAGCCCGGGAGCATGTGCGATTTGCCAGACTGCCGGGCCAAAGCTATAATGCGCGTTTTGCTTTGAGGCCTTATGGGCTGCAAGGCGGAAAAAATTCACCGCCCGCGAGCCGGAGCCGTCCACACCGCCTGAGAAGGTCGTGGGGCAGTCGGCACAACACAGGACGTGGGCGAGGTGCAGCGCAAGCTGTTAATTTTCATTGGAGTGTCCATCATGGCACGCGTATGTGAAGTCACGGGCAAGAAGCCCATGGTCGGGAACAACGTTTCCCACGCCAACAACAAAACCAAGCGCCGGTTCCTGCCGAACCTGCAGTCCCGCCGTTTCTGGGTCGAGAGCGAGAACCGTTGGGTGCGCCTGCGCGTCTCCGGCGCTGCTCTGCGCCTGATCGACAAAAACGGTATCGATGCTGTGCTCGCTGACCTGCGCGCACGTGGCCAAGCCTGATCGTTAAAGGAACTGCACCATGGCAACCAAAGGCGGACGCGAAAAAATCAAGCTGGAATCCACTGCCGGCACCGGTCACTTCTACACGACCACCAAGAACAAAAAGACGATGCCCGAGAAGATGCTTATCGTCAAATTTGACCCCAAGGCTCGCAAGCACGTCGAGTACAAGGAAGTCAAACTGAAGTGAATCCCACTTCACCCTAAAAAAAACCGCCACCTTGACCGTGGCGGTTTTTTTTCGCCTGTGTTTTGCGGCGGCGCAACACCGCGAGACGCCAAAACCCCAAAACGCCAGGGGAACCCCAGCATCCAAGCTAATATGTAGCGGTTTTGCGGATTTCCACACGTCGATAGCGCCGACTCACCGAATAAGAAAGCACTGATATGAGCGATTTGCTAAAGCTTCCGCCACCGGAGAGCAAGCCCGCCCCCATTTCCGCCTTCACCGTCCACGGCATCTGGACACCTGCGGTGCTGATGATGCGACGCATCAGCTTCAAGGCCAAAGCGCTCATCATTTCGGCCATCTTCTTGATCCCGATTGGGTTGTCCACCCAATTTTTGGTGACCACCGAGTTGCGGCAAATCGCCTTTTCTGAAAAGGAAATTGACGGCGTTGCCTATGTCCGAGCACTGACACCCACCACACTGCAGCTGATTGCGATGCGCAGCGCCCACATGGCGGGCAGCGACACCGCCGCGCTGAAGCCCGAACTGGAACAACAACTCGCCAAAGTGGCCGAAGTTCAGGCGCAATGGGGGGCGGCCTTTGGCACAGCCACCGCGTGGGACCGCTACAAGTCGGCCGTGGCCGAAGCCACGGGCAGCACCGGCACCGCCACCGAGGGCTCGATCGACCGGTACTCGCAAGCGATCACGCTGTCCAACGAGCTGCTGGTCGCGGTGCTGGACGGCTCCAACCTGATCTTGGACCCGGACATTGACACCTACTACCTGATGGACGCCACCGGGCTGCGCCTGCCCGTCCTCCTGAACAGCACCGGCTATGTGCGCGACTTGCTGGTGTGGCGCGCCCGCGACCGGGACTGGACCGCGCCCCAAGCGCGCGATGTGATCCGGCACGAGGTCTGGACCGACGACGCCGAGGCGGCCCTGAACGTTGCCTTCAACAAGGTGATGAGCGTGCACCCCACGCTGAAAGGCAAGCTCTCCACCGAAGACGCTGACCATGCGCTGCACAAATTGCACGAGCTGATCGATGCCGAGCCCACCTCGGTACCGCTCAACGAGATCGCCCGCTTAGGCGACACGGCGGTGCAAGGGTATGCCAAGGCCCAGACCGCCATGCTGCAAGAACTGGAGCGGCTGCTGCAGGCCCGGGTACAAAACCTGCAAACCACCATGTACCTGGCCATCGGCATCGTGGCCTTCTGCGTGCTGCTGGCGGGTTACATGTTCTACGCCTTCTACCTGGTCACCCGAGGCGGCCTGCGACTGATCAGCCAGCACCTGCAAGAAATGGCCGATGGCGACCTGCGCCGGGCGCCGTCGCAGCCTTGGGGCCAGGACGAGCCGGCTGCGGTGATCGTGGACCTGCGCCGCACGTACGAGGCGCTGCACCTGCTGATCCGCCGGGTGCGCCACGCGGCCCGCGAACTGGCCGCCGCCAGCAACGAAATTTCCTCCGGCAGCCTGGAACTCTCTGCCCGCACCGAAGCGGCTGCGGCCAGCCTGGAGCAGCAGGCCTCGGCGATGGAGGAAATTGGCTCTCAGGTGGGTGACACCGCACAACGGACACAGGCCGCTGCCGGCACTGCGCAACAGAACGCCACCGTGGCACAGCGGGGGGGCGAGGTGATCCGCGAAGTGGTGACGAACATGCAGCAGGTGCAAGCGTCGTCCAGCAAAATTGCCGACATCATCGGCGTGATCGACGGCATCGCGTTCCAGACCAACATCCTGGCGCTGAACGCGGCTGTGGAAGCGGCACGCGCCGGTGAGTCGGGCCGAGGCTTTGCCGTGGTGGCCACCGAAGTGCGCAACCTGGCCGGGCGCAGCGCAGAAGCCGCGCGAGAAATCAAAGCCCTGATCAGCGAAAGCGTGGAACGCACCGCTGCCGGGGCCAAAGTGGTGGAAAGCGCGGGCTCGGCGATGAGCGACATCGTGCACAACGCGCAAGAAATCAACCAATTCCTGGACGAAATCTCTGCGGCCGCCAAAGAGCAGGCGGCGGGTGTGGAGCAAGTGACCCAGGCGATCCAGGTGCTGGATCAGAACACCCAACAAAACGCGGCGTTGGTGGAAGAAACCGCCTCAGCCGCCACCGCCCTCAAGAAGCAGGCCGATCTGCTCACCGAGCAGATCGCCAACTTCCGGGTGGTTTGATTTACACCGCCTGTGCGGCGCGCAGGCGGATCGAGTAATCGCGCAGGGCCGCAATACCGCTTTCCTCAGCGCGGCGGCACCAGGCTTGCAGGTCTTTGGCCAGTTGCTCGCGGGTGACGTGGGTGTTGGACCACAGTTGGCGCAGCTCTTCGCGCATGGCGTGCATTTTGGCCAGCGTGGGGTGCGCGGCACGCACCTGCTCCACTTTAGCTTTGTACTGGGCGGGCACCTTGTCGTCGTCGCGGTGCAACCAGCGGCGGGCCGCCTGCAGCATCGACACGTCGGCGCTCTTGGCCTTCAGGGCGTCCAGCTCGGCCTGCACAGTGGCGCGCATTTCGCGGGCATAACCGGCCATCACTTCGTAGCGGTTGGCAATGATGGCTTCCAGCGTCTTCTCATCGGCCACCGGCTTCACATCGCCAAACGCCAGCTTGGGCGGCGTCTTTTTGGCTTTGGCCAGCCCGAACTTGGCCAGGATGCTGATGTACATCCAGCCGATGTCGAACTCGTACGGCTTGACCGAGAACTTGGCCGAGGTGGCGTAGGTGTGGTGGTTGTTGTGCAGCTCTTCGCCACCGACGATGATGCCCCAGGGGAAGACGTTGGTGCTGGCGTCGGCCGCTTCAAAGTTGCGGTAGCCCCAGTAGTGGCCAATGCCGTTGATCACGCCGGCGGCCCAAATCGGAATCCACGCCATTTGCATCGCCCACACGGCCATGCCCACCACGCCGAACAGCGCGATGTTGATGAAGAACATCAGGATGATGCCCAGGCGGGAGTGCTTGGTGTAGACGTTGCGCTCCATCCAGTCGTCGGGCGTGCCGTGGCCGTAGCGCGTCAAGGTGTCCTGGTTCTTGGCCTCGGCCCGGTACAGCTCGGCGCCTTCAAAGAACACTTTCTTGATGCCGTAGACGATCGGGCTGTGGGGATCGCCTTCCTGCTCACACTTGGCGTGGTGCTTGCGGTGGATGACCGCCCACTCCTTGGTCAGCATGCCGGTGGTCAGCCACAACCAGAAACGGAACACGTGCGACACGGCCGGGTGCAGCTCCAGCGCGCGGTGGGCCTGGCAACGGTGCAGATACAGCGTGACGCTGACGATGGTGAGGTGCGTCATGGCCAGGCCCGCGAGCAGCACTTGCCACCACGAGGCCTCGGTCAGGCCGTTTGACAAGAACGACAACAGCCCGTTCCAGCCCAATTCAAACTCAGACATGCAAGTCCTTTTACGACAGAAAAACGATCCCGGTCGCGCCGGGCATAACCCCCAATTCTAGGTGGGGAGCGCCAAAACACCAAATTCAGGGTCGGCGCTGCCAGACGGCGGCAAAGAATCCGTCGGTCTGGTGCAAGTGTGGCCACAGGCGCAAATAGCCTGCGCGGCTCAACACTTCTGCCGATTCGACGCCTTGCCGCGTCAAAGGTTCCTCCACCGGCAGGGGGGTGAAATCGCGGTGCGCTGCAGTGAACGCGTCCGCAATGACCTCGTTCTCGGCACGCAGCAGGCTGCAGGTGGCATAGACCAGCCGCCCACCCGGCTTCACCAAGCGGGCCGCACTGGCCAGAATGCGGGCCTGCAAGTCGGCCAGCTGCTCGATGACCTTGGGCTTGTGCCGCCATTTGAGGTCGGGGCTGCGGCGCAGTGTGCCTAGGCCGGAGCACGGCGCGTCCACCAGAACCCGGTCGGCCTTGCCCCACAGCCGCTGCAGGCGCTCGTCGGTTTCGTGCGCCAGCCCCATGTTGACCACATTGGTCAACCCGCTGCGCTGCAAACGCGGCTGCAAACCATCGAGCCGATGGGCGGACGTGTCCATGGCGTACAGCCGACCGGTGTTGCGCATGGCCGCGCCCATGGCCAGGGTTTTGCCCCCGGCGCCGGCGCAAAAGTCCACCACCACCTCGTTGCGCTTGGGCTCCACCAGCAAGGCCAGCAGTTGCGAGCCTTCGTCCTGCACCTCCACCGTGCCATCCAGGTACAGTGGATCGCGCTGGATGGACGGCTTGCCCGGCAAGCGCAGGCCCAGTGGCGAGTAAGGCGTGGGTTCCACGACCATACCGCGCTCCTGCCATTGCTTGAGCACGGCGGGCCGCTTGGCTTTGAGCACGTTCACCCGCACATCCAAGGGTGCAGGCTGTTTGAAGGCCTCCACCAAAGCGTCGTAGCTGCCCTCCACTTCGGCCTGCAGGCGTTGGGCCAGCCAAGCGGGCAACGGCTGCTCTCGCAGCGAGGCAAACACATGGTCCGACAAGGCGTGCCGGTCGCGCGCGCCCAACTTGGGGTGTTCGCGGAAAAACTGCGCCACGGTGGCGTCGGCCGGGTGCTCAAAGGTCATCACCTGCGCCATCAATTGGGTGGCCAGGTCGTTCAGGGCTTGGTGCTGCATGGCCCGGATTGTCGGGCATCCCTGCCCAGTGCGGGATAATCTCGCCCCATGTCTGACATTGTTTCCGAAGTGCGGCGCCGCCGCACTTTTGCCATCATCTCCCACCCCGACGCGGGTAAAACCACCCTCACCGAAAAGCTGCTGCTATTCTCGGGCGCCATCAACATCGCCGGTTCGGTCAAGGCGCGCAAGGCCGCGCGCCACGCCACGTCCGACTGGATGGAGATCGAAAAGCAGCGCGGCATCTCGGTCGCCAGCTCGGTGATGCAGTTCGAGTATCGCGACCATGTGGTCAACCTGCTCGATACGCCCGGCCACCAGGACTTTTCCGAAGATACCTATCGCGTGCTGACCGCAGTCGATTCGGCCCTGATGGTGATTGATGC
>JACCDQ010646724.1_pt1 | contig 11132 bp, 11 predicted proteins | sample 7446031 | NCBI WGS metagenome assembly JACCDQ01 (sample SAMN15323442, study PRJNA562643) | freshwater metagenome | isolation source: river surface water | place: USA:Blue River Watershed | collected 2017-08-17
CTTGTCGGCGGGGTTGCGCAGCAGCGCATCGGGGTGGTAGGTGACCACCACCGGCACGCCCTGGTAACGGTGCAGCTGCCCGCGCAGCTTGCCCAGGGGTTCGGTCGATTGCAGCACCGACTGCACCGCAAAGCGCCCCATCAACAAAATCACCTTGGGCTGCACCAGCGCCACCTGACGGGCCAGATAGGGCGCGCAAGTGGCCAGCTCTTCGGGCGTGGGGTTGCGGCTGCCGGGCAAGGGGCACTTGAGGCTGCTGGTAATGAACACCGCACCTTCGCCCTGCGCCTGCCGACTCAGGCCCACGGCCTTGAGCATGTTGTCCAGCAGCTGGCTGGCCTGGCCCACAAAAGGCTCGCCCGGCTGGCCTTCGGCTTCGGCCTGCGGGTCGCCAATGACCAGCCAGTCGGCCCGCAAAGCCCCGACACCAAACACCGAAGCCTTGCGCGGGCTGCACAGCGTGCAGGCTTCACAGGCGGCGGCGGTGGTTTGCAATGTGGCCCAGTCCATGCTGTCCACGTCCGCAGGCAGTGGCCGCGCCACCACGGCAGCGGGTGCAGGGGTAGCCGGAGCCGGGGCAACAACACGCTCGGCCACCACGGAGCGGGGCGCGGGCGCAGCAACTTCGGGCGTTGCCACGCCCTGGGGCGAAGCCTGGACCACGGCTTGTGGCACGGCCTGTGGTGCGGCCTCAGTCGGCAAAGCCACGGGGGCATCCGGTGTTGGCACGGATGCCTGGGGCCACCACACACGCACGCCCATTTCGGCCAGCATGGCGCGCTGGCGGTCGTCCAGGTCAAATCGGGTCGGGTCGGTGGTCATGGCAAGTCGGGGGCAAATTCAAAGGTGGTCAAAGCTGAAGGCTCATCACCACGGCGTGTTCACGCTGCTGGCGGTCGGCTGGATAGTAATCCTTGCGGATGCTGACCTGCTTGAAGCCGTAGCGCTGATAGACCTGCAAAGCACGCTGGTTGCTCTGGCGCACTTCCAGCCACAGCCATTGCGCGCCTTCGCTGCGCGACCACAGTGACAGCGCGTCCAGCATCATGTGGCCCCAGCCCTGGCCCTGGCGCGCGGGGGCCACGGTGATGTTGAGCAAGTGGGTTTCTTCAAAACCCTTCATGGCCAAAAAGTAGCCGATCAACTCGTCGCCCAGCCACAGGCATTGGGCCTGAAACAAGGGGTTGAGCGAATCACGGAAGTTGCCGCGTGACCACGGGTGGCTGTAGGCCATCACCTCGATGGCCAGCACCGCGTCGAGGTGCTCGGGCGTCATGGGCAACAAGGTCACCGCTTCGCGTTCAGCCTCGGTGGGCTGCACCATGGCGGGTTTCATGCGGCAGCCTGTGCCGCAGCGGCCTTCATGGCCTCACGTTCGGCGGTCGTGTTGGCCACCTTGTCGCGAATGTAGAGCGGCATGGCCTGCTCGGCAGGTACGGCCAGACCTTGCGCCCACAGGGCAGGGGCCAGCCGCAGCAAGGCCGCCGCCGTGGGCAAGGCGGGGCAGCGTTCGCCTCCACCGGCCAGGCGTTCGCCATAGGCGTCAAAGGCATTGCCGGCCAGCAGCACGTTGTCCGCAGGCGCGGGGACATTTTGTGGGGCGCACACCTGCAAGGGCGACACAGCTTGCCACCCGCCCCCCACCCCGGCCACATGGCGATAGGTGGCGCTGTAGACCTCGTCCATGCGGGCGTCCAGCAAGGCCAACACCGTCAGATCGGCATCTGAAGCACCGGCCTGCACCCGCTGAAAACGCGCCTCTTCGGCCACGGCCAGCAAGGTGTCCACCGGCAGCACCGGGATACCGCCCCCAAAGGCCAGCCCCTGCGCCACCGCACAAGCGGTGCGCAGGCCGGTGAACGAGCCCGGTCCCCGGCCCATCACGATGGCATCGAGTGAGGCCAGCGGCATGTCGGCCTCGGCCAGCATGGCCAACACGGCCGGGATCAGCGCGGCCGACGACTGGGCACCGCCGGGCAGGGTTTGCGTCCAGACCTGTGCACCCCGGGCCACGCCCAGAGACAACACATCGGTGCTGGTGTCAAAGGCCAGCCAGCGGTGTTCTTGTTCTTTCATGTTTTGACTCCCTGGGCCACAGGCCTGGCCTGGCGCACGCCCAACAAAATACCGCCGGTGACCAGCGCCAGACCGGCCAGCAGGTTCCAGTGCATGGGCTCCCCCAAAAACCAGACCGCCCCCATGGCCGACAAACCCGGCACCAGTGCGGTGATCATGGTCGAGCGCACCGGCCCGAAGTGCCGCACCATGAAGGTGAAGGTGATGCCCGAGATCACCACCGAGCCGCCCCCCTGAAAAGCCGCCTGAAACAGGATTTCGGACCAGGGGGTTTGCGGCAAATGGGTGGGCAACACGCCCAGCCACGTCAAAAGCGCAAAGAGGGGCACAAAAAACACGCACGCAAAGGCGGTGATGGCCATGGTGGCGCGCACCGCGTCCAGCCCATAGCGGCGCACCGTGACGCTGTAACCTGCCCAGCAACAGGCCGCGGTCATGAACAGCACATCGCCCTTCCAGACTTCGCCCCCCTCAAAAGCGCGCAACAGGCTCATGCCGCCGACCAGCAAATCGCCCAGCACAATGCAGCCCAGCCCCAGCACGCGGGCAGTGGACACGTGTTCACGCAACCCCCACCAGGCCAGCAAGGTGGTCCACAGCGGCAAACTGCCCGGCATCAGCACCGATGCGTGGGATGCCGGGGCAAAAAAGAAGCCGGTGTAGGCCAGCACCGCATACAAAAAGCCCCCCAAGAAACCCGCTTGCACGGTGGGGACGAGGGGCAGGGGGGACAAGCCCAGCAGAGAGCCGACCTGCTCGCCCCGCTGGCGGGCCGGTCGCATGAGCCACCAGGCCCAGGGAAGCAGCACGCAACTGGCCCCCAGAATGCGGGCCAGCGCAATGTCCAGAGGCAGCAAGCCACGGGAGGCAGAGGCCCGGGCGACGACGATGAAACCGGACCAGATCAGGACCGTGATGATGGCCGAGGCCAAGCCCACGGTTCTTGAAGAAAATCGCATGGCCCGAATGATACGGCCCTGCCAAGCCGCCTTGAGGCCCTTAGACTTGCCGGATGCTGTTGTTCCGGTTTCCTCCTCTGTTTTTTCACGCGAACACGGGTCTGCGCCATGCGGTCGCCACGCTGGCCTGGTCGCTGCTGATCCTGCCCGGCATCGCTGCCGCCAAAACCCCGCACCGCAAGCCCCCCCCCCCTGCTGCGCCCACGCCTGCAGTGGCCAGCGCCCCCCACCGCCTGCCGCCTGCCGTGCTGCAGGCCCTGCGACAAGCGCAGGTGCCGCCATCGGCCATCAGTGTGCAAATCACACCCTTGGGCGCTGTGGGCACAACCACCAGCAGCCCCCGCACCATCGCCCCGCGCCTGGCGCACCTGGCCGATGACCCCCGCAACCCGGCCTCGGTCATGAAACTGATCACCACCTGGGCCGGGCTGTCGTTGCTGGGGCCGGACTTTGTCTGGCGCAACCGGGTGTATACCGACGGCCCGGTGCGCGATGGCGTGCTGCACGGCAACCTGATCCTGCGCGGCAGCGGCGACCCCAAGCTGGTGGTCGAACGCCTGCAAGACCTGATGGCGCAAATCACGGCCGCTGGCGTGCGCGAAGTGCGTGGCGACATCGTGCTGGACCACAGCGTGTTCGACCCGAAACCCCGCAGCGAAGCCTTTGACGACGAACCGCTGCGCCCCTACAACGTGAGCCCCGATGGTTTGCTGCTCAATTTCAAGGCGGTCATCTACACCTTCAGCCCGGACGAGGCGGCCAATCGGGTTCGCATCCAATACGAGCCGCCCCTGGCCGGTTTCGACGTCCCCGCCGAACTGCCTCTGGCCAAGGGCCCCTGCAACGACTGGCGCAGCCAGTTGCGTGCCGACTTCAGCCAGCCCCATGGCGTGCGCTTTGCCGGTGCCTACCCCGCCAGCTGTGGCGAACGACCCTGGCCGGTGGCCTATGTCGCGCCTGCGTTGTATGCCTCCAAGCTGATCCAGGCCCTGTGGCAGGGTGCGGGCGGGCAACTGACGGGCCAGGTGCGCGGCGGCACGCTGCCCGCAAACGCCCGGTTGCTGGTCGAAGCGCCCTCCCTGCCTCTGGCCAGCGTGATGGCTGACATCAATAAATTCTCGAACAACGTGATGGCCCAGCAGCTGTTTTTGACGCTGTCGAGTGAATGGGGAGGGCCCGGACGGTTTGAAGCGTCTCGCCTGCGCGTTTCGCGCTGGTGGCGCGAACAGTTTGCCGACCTGCCCGAACCAGTGCTCGACAACGGCTCAGGCCTGTCGCGCACCGAACGCAGCAGCGCACGCAGCCTGAGCGCCGTGCTGCAAGCGGCCCACATCAGCCCGCAGGCCCAGGTGTTTCAAGACTCCCTCTCGGTGGCCGGGGTGGACGGCACCGCCGCCCGCCTGCGCGAGCGCAACCCCCAGTCGCCCTTGATCGGACAGGCCTGGCTCAAGACCGGCTCCTTGCGCGATGTGGCATCGGTGGCGGGCTATGTACAAGGCCAAAGCGGCCAGCGCTATGCGGTGGTGGCCCTCATCAACCACCCCAACGCCCCTCAAGCCCGTGCAGCACTCGACCAATTGCTCGAATGGACGGTACGTGACACGAACAATTCAGCCCGGGCCACGGTTTCGGTCTCACACCCCTGACAATCGACCCCATGAACCTGATTGACTGGATCGGCACCCTGGCCGCCATCCTCACCACCGCCAGCTTTGTGCCCCAAGCCTGGCACACCTTCCGCACCCGCGATGTCAGCGGCATCTCGCTGGGCATGTACAGCCTGTTCACTGTGGGCGTGGCCTTGTGGCTGGTCTATGGCGTGCTGATGATGGCCTGGCCCATCATCATTGCCAACGTCATCACCACCAGCCTGGCGCTGCTGATCCTGGTGATGAAACTGCGCTACCGGTAAATCACCACGCCTACCGGTTCATGGGTAGTTTCCCCATGGCCGTGATGACATGCCGACTTTAGGATTGCGAAATCGAACGCCCGTTCTATTTCCCTTCCAAAGGAGACATCTGATGCGTCAATTTACCCGGTATGGACTCGCCGCTGGCCTGAGTGCGGCACTGGTCTGGGGGCTGGTCGGTTGCGGCGGTAACGACAGCCTGCCTTCCAAAGTCCCCGTCAGCAAGGTGTATGTCATGGGCGACAGCCTGGCCGATGTGGGCACCTTTGGGGGTCTCAAATTCACCGTACAAGACCCGGTGAACCCCCAAAACTCGCTGATCTGGCCCCAAATCGTGGCCAACAACTTCGGGCTCGATGGCGCAGCCCAATGTAACTTTTTCAGCATCGGGGCCAACGGCGTCAGCATGAACCCGGCCTGCGGCAACTACGCCGTGGGCGGTGCCCGGATCGTGAACAAGGCCACCGACACACTGCCCACCGTTGGCGCGCAGCTGGCCGCTCGGGCGCAAGCGCCTTATGCCGACACCGATTTGCTGCTGGTGGACGGCGGCGGCAACGATGCGGCAGATTTGGTGACCGCATTTCTGACGGCAGCGGCCGGCGGACCGGCCTCGGCCTACCAGACGTTCCTGCTGCAACAACTGGATGCCGCTGAATTGGGTGCGCTGTTGACACAAGACCCCACAGGGGCCATGGCGGCAGGCGCCTACATGCAAAAACTGGCCAACACCTACTTTGACGCCATCAAGACGCAAGCCCTCGACAAAGGGGCCAACCGGGTGGGTGTGCTGAACATTCCGGACATCACCATCACGCCACGCTTTCAAGCCGTTCTGGCCAGCATGGGCGCTCAGCAAGGCGCAGCCGTGCAAGCAGGCATCCGCCAGTGGCTTGGCGCATTCAATGCGCAACTTCTGTCACGCATTGGCACAGACAAACGGATCGCCCTGGTCGACTTTTATGCCGATTTCCAGGATGAGGTGGCGCATCCAGAGAGCTATGCACTGACCAACGTCAAAGACCCGGTGTGCACCGCCACCGTCAGTGACACCTTCGGACAATTTCCGTGTCTGAGCACCACGCTCGATGCCACAGCGGGCCAGACCGCGGGCTGGTGGAAACGACATGCCTTTGCCGATGGCTTCCACCCCACACCTTATGGGCACGGCCTGCTGGCGGCCTCTGTTTCCCGAGCCCTGGCCCGTGCGGGCTGGCTGTGATGCACACAACTTTGGAGTTGCACATGAAAAAGAATCTTTTGACCCTGGCCTTGATCAGCGCTGTGACCGGCGCATGGGCTCAAACTGCAGGCTCCTGGCTGATCCAGGGCAACATCACCCAGATCACCCCCAAAGTCAGCAGCGGTCAGTTGACGGCGCCCTCACCAACAGGCACCACGGTGGGGGTGGGTGCAGACACGCAACCGACTGTGCAGGTCACTTATGTGGTGGATGACCACATCTCGCTGGCTGTGCCGCTGGGCCTGGGCTTTCAACACAAACTTTATGGCACAGGGGCCATCTCCGGCACAGGCCAAATCGGCACAGTGACCGCATTGCCTCTGACCGTGTTTGGCCAATACCGCATGGGCCTGGCCGACGCAACGTTTCGCCCTTACGGCATGCTGGGCCTGAGCTACGCACGCTTTCAAGACGCGCAGGGCAGTGCGGCACTGAACGGGCTCAACCCGATCAACCCCACAGGTGGAAACACGGGTCTGAAGGTCGACTCCAAACTGGCCCCCAGTGTGGGTTTTGGCATGAGTTACAAGCTTAATGACCGCTGGTTTGTGGACACGTCTTACGCCAAAACCTTCCTCAAGACCACGACCACGTTGTCCACAGGGCAAACCATTCAGACCACACTCAACCCGGACATGCTCACACTGGGCGTGGGCATGCGTTACTGAAAACGGTTCGTCCCCCAAACAACAATGCCCGGATGCGCGGGCATTGTTGTTTTTGGAGACAACGGGTCTCAGGCGGCTGCCCGTTGCAAACGGTCGCGCACACCTTCCCATTCAGGGGTGTCGGGCGGCAGTTGCACCCAGATTTGCTGAACACCCCGGGCGTCCAGTTCGCGCAGCGTGCTGAACAGCTCGTGCGCGGCTTGCGCGGCCACTTGGGGTTGGGCGCGCCAGACCACGCCAGCCCCCAGGCCACCACCATCGTCTGGTCGCACAGCCGACCACACCCCCAGGTTGTTGGCGTGCGGGCCCAGGGCCTGCAATTTGGCGACGATGTCGGCGGCGTTCAGCAGGCGCACTTTGGCGCGAGGGGCGTAATGCGATTCGAGCGTGCCTGATGCACGCGGCGCAGGCTGGCCCAGCACGTCTTGCGGCGCATCCTTGTCACGCAAGGTACGGCCACAAGCGGCCTCAATCTGCACGCGGGTGATGTGGCCCGGGCGCAGCAGCACCGGCTCGCCCCGGGTGCAGTCGATGATGGTCGACTCAATGCCCACCGCACATTCACCGCCGTCCAGAATCAGCAAGTCGCGGCCAAGTTCGGACTGCACATGGGCCGCCGTGGTGGGGCTGACGCGGCCAAACCGGTTAGCGCTGGGCGCGGACACGCCTTGCACTCCCAACGCAGCGCAAGCGTGCAACAGGGCCTGAGCCACCGGGTGCGAGGGGCAACGCAGGCCAATCGAATCCTGTCCACCGGCCGAAGCAGTGGCCACACCAGCCCGGCGCGGCAGGATGAGCGTGAGCGGACCGGGCCAAAAGGCGTCCATCAGGCGTTGGGCAAAATCGGGCACCTGCGCGGCAAACAGCGGCACCTGCGCGGCACTGGCCACATGCACGATGAGGGGGTGATCGGCGGGGCGGCCCTTGGCTACAAAAATGCGGGCCACTGCGGCGTCGTCGGTCGCGTTGGCGGCCAGGCCATACACCGTTTCAGTGGGCAAGCCAACCAACTGGCCATCGCGCAAGACTTGCGCAGCTTGCGCAATGGCGGCATCGTCTGCGGTCAGGATCATGGACGTCTCAAAACGCTTCAATGCCAAGCAGAGCGGCGGCCTGCAAGGCGGTGGTGCGCACGGCTTCAGGCGTGGTGCCGGTGATGTTGAGGTGCCCCATCTTGCGCCCCGGGCGTGCCGACAGCTTGCCGTACAAGTGCAAATGCGTGCCCGGCAGTGCCAACACGGCAGCCCAGTCGGGACTGCCGCCTTCGGGCCACAGGTCACCCAGCAGGTTGAGCATGATGGCGGGTGAATGCTGGCGCGGCTGCGTGAGTGGCAAGCCCGCCAAGGTGCGCACTTGCAGCTCAAACTGCGACTGGTCGCAGGCGTTCATCGTGTAATGGCCGCTGTTGTGCGGCCTGGGGGCCATTTCGTTGACGACCAGCTGACCGCCTTCGAGGATGAAAAACTCCACGCACAGCACGCCCACATAGTGAATGCCCTCGGCAATGGCGCGGGTGGCGGCCACGGCCTGGGCGGCCAGATCGGCAGGCACCGCGCCGTCGTACACGCTGGTCACGGCCAGGATGCCTTCACGGTGCAGGTTGAGCTGGACCGGGAAATTCACGATCTGCCCATCGGCCCCACGCGCCACGATGACCGAGCACTCGGCTTGCAGGGGCAGCATTTTTTCCAGCACACAAGGCACGTTCTTGAGCTGGTCCCAGGCGGCGGTCAGTTCCTCACAGGTCTTGACGCGGATCTGGCCCTTGCCGTCGTAGCCCATGCGGGCGGTCTTGAGGATGCCCGGCAGCAGGTCAGCGCCCACAGCCGCCAATTGTGCGGGCGTGGCGATCACGGCATGTGGAGCCACCGGCACACCGCAGCGCACAAAGTGGGCTTTCTCGGCGGCGCGGTCCTGCGCAATGGCCACCGCATCGGCACTGGGGGCCACGGGGCGGTGCGCACCCAGGGTCACCAGCGCGGGCGCGGGTACGTTTTCAAACTCGGTGGTGATGGCCGCGCAGCGCTGCATGAGCTGGGCCAGGCCTTGCTCGTCCAGGTAATCGGTTTGCACATGGTGGTGGCTCACCAGCCCGGCGGGGCTGGCCGCGTCGGGGTCCAGCACGGCGGTGAAGTAGCCCATGGCCTGCGCCGCGTGCACGAACATGCGGCCCAGCTGGCCACCGCCCATCACGCCCAGGGTGGCGGGCTGGCCGTTGACAACTGCACCGGGCAACAAGGGTTTGTTCATGGTGCGCCCACCGGTGGCAAGGTCATGGCACGGGCTGCCGCTGTCTGCTCAGCGCGGAAGGCCTCCAGTTTCTGACGCAGCGCCGCATCGTGGTTGGCCAGTTGGGCCACGGCAAACAAGGCGGCATTGGCCGCTCCTGCCGGGCCAATGGCAAAGGTGGCCACCGGCACACCCTTGGGCATCTGAACGATGCTGTGCAAGGAATCCACACCCGACAGGGCCTTGGTCTGCACCGGCACGCCCAGCACCGGCACCACCGTCTTGGCCGCAATCATGCCGGGCAGGTGGGCCGCGCCGCCTGCGCCCGCGATGATGGCCTGCAAGCCACGCTCCACCGCAGTCTGTGCGTAGTCAAACATGTCGTCGGGCATGCGGTGAGCAGAAACCACGCGGGCTTCGTGAGGGATGCCAAACTGTTGGAGAATCTGGACTGCGTGCTGCATGGTGTCCCAGTCAGAGCTGGAGCCCATCACCACGCCGATGAGCGCTTGTGTCATTGGGTGCTTTTCGTTGTCAATCCTGAATTTTAAGGTTTCACCCCGCGTGGGGCTGAAACACAACCCGGAACACTGCCCGCCATGATGGACGTCACGATACAAAACTTTGAAGCCGAGGTGATTGAAGCCTCCATGACCACGCCCGTGCTGGTGGATTTTTGGGCCCCCTGGTGCGGTCCCTGCAAATCGCTGGGTCCGGTGCTCGAAAAGCTCGAAGAGGCCTACGAAGGCCGCTTCAAGCTGGTCAAGATCAACTCGGACGATGAGCAACAACTGGCTCAGGCTTTTGGCATCCGCAGCATCCCGACCTGCGTGCTGCTGATGGGCGGCAAACCGGTCGATGGCTTCATGGGGGCTCAGCCAGAAGGCCAGTTGCGGCAGTTCCTAGACAAACACCTGCCCGCTGCCGAAGAAGTGCAAGCGCAGGCCGCAGCCGAACAAGCACAGCAGCACCTGGAAGCGGGCGACCCCCACAGCGCCCGTGCGGCCCTGGAGCAGGCCCTGGCGACCGACCCCGGCAACGACGACGCCCGGTTTGACCTGGTCAAGCTGCTGATCGGCCACGGCGAGCTGGGAGAAGCTGCGGCCCTGCTGGCCCCGGCCATGAGCCGCATTCCGGTGCCGCTGCGCTTTGAGGCGCAAACCCAGTGGGTCAATGCCCTGGAATTTGTGACCACCGACCCACGTGGCCAGTGGCCGCTGGAAAAATTCGACGAACTGATTGGGCAAAACAAACGCGACTTCGAGACCCGATTTGCCAAGAGCCGCCTGCTGATCGCCACCGGCGAATGGGAAGCGGCCATGGACGAGTTGCTGGAAATCATCATGCGCGACAAAAAGTGGGACGACGAAGCACCACGCAAAACCTTTGTCGCCCTGCTGGAGTTGATGACGCCGCAAAAGCCCAAAGAGCAAAACGCCACCGGCAAATCCACCGGCGGCATTGAATTGATGGGCAAAACTGCCGTGCAAGAAGATCCGCTGGTGACGCTGATCGCCAGCTACCGCCGCAAATTGAGCATGGCGCTGAACTGACCTCGCCCCTTAGGCACAAGGTCCCAACCCCGGGCCTGTGCCTGCGACAGCAACGGCGGCTGTCACAAGTTCGTTACAGACACTTACCAGTTTGACGGGGCTGCTGGCACTTTGACCAGTTCAAACAATCAAAAGCATCCTAAAATTTAATTGTCACTTTAGGATTCATTTTTAACCATGCCCCGCGCCAACCCCTTGATCACCCCCGAAGAGCTGCAATGCCTGCTCGGCGGCGGTGCGTCTGGTGCGGCACCTGACACACCAAGCCGACTGAGCGTCTTGCAGCTAGGGCTGTTGCTGTGGGGGGTCAAAAGCCTCGTGTTTTACGGCGTATTCTTGTCCCCCGAAGTCCCGGCCATGGCCCACACCACACATTACCTCTGGTTGCGCGGTGCACTTGAAATGCTGTGTCTGGCCGTCTTTGGCTGGGCGACGCAGCGCCCCCGTCAAGCATCCGTGGCCCGCGGTGCCGTGCTGATCGCCTGCACCACC
>JACCDQ010336195.1_pt1 | contig 11131 bp, 8 predicted proteins | sample 7446031 | NCBI WGS metagenome assembly JACCDQ01 (sample SAMN15323442, study PRJNA562643) | freshwater metagenome | isolation source: river surface water | place: USA:Blue River Watershed | collected 2017-08-17
GCGTTTTTGGGGTACTCCATTACCGATTTGGCGAACCGAAGATGGCAGCGAAGAAATCTGCATCGGAAGCATCGCCGAATTAAAGGAAGAAATTGAAAAAGCCAACAAACAATTGGGCTTGAACCAGTCTGTAGACGATTCAACCCAAGATTTGCATAGACCTTATGTAGACCGCATCACTTTGGTAAGTGCTTCTGGTAAGCCGATGCAAAGAGAAACGGATTTAATTGATGTTTGGTTTGATTCTGGGGCCATGCCATATGCGCAATGGCATTATCCATTTGAGAATCAAGACATTTTCAAAGCCAATTTCCCCGCTGATTTCATTGCCGAAGGAGTTGACCAAACACGCGGGTGGTTCTTTACCCTTCACACCATCGCAACCATGTTGTTCGATGATGTGGCTTTCAAAAATGTAATTGCCAACGGGTTGGTTTTAGACAAACACGGCAACAAAATGAGCAAGCGTTTGGGCAATGCCATCGATCCATTTGAAACCGTTGATAAGTATGGCGCTGATGCCGTTCGTTGGTACATGGTAACCAATGCCCAACCATGGGATAACTTGAAGTTTGATATGGACGGTGTAGTGGAATCGCAAAGAAAATTCTTGGGTACATTGTACAATACCTACGGATTTTTTGCCATTTACGCCAACTTGGATCAGTTCAAATTTGATGAAAAGAATCAAGTTGATCCATCTCAATTTACAGAATTAGACCGCTGGGTACTTTCAAAATTAAATACATTGATTTTGGATGTTGAATCGGCATTCAACGATTACGATCCTACCCGTGCCGGCCGATATATTGAAGAATTTGTTACCGAGCAATTGAGTAACTGGTATGTTCGTTTATCGCGACGCAGATTCTGGAAGGGCGAAATGAACGCCGATAAGCAAGCCGCATACGAAACCTTGTTCCAATGTTTGAAAACCGTTACCCAGTTGATGGCGCCTATCGCCCCATTCTTCTCGGAGTGGTTATTCCGTGCGCTTCATGGCGAGTTGGAAGCAAACAACGGTAACTGTTCTGTACACTTAAGCAACTGGCCAAAAGCCAATAACACATTCATTGATAGCAACTTAGAACTATCTATGGAAAAGGCGCAACACATTTGCAGCCTGGTGTTAAGCTTGAGAAAGAAAGAGAAAATCAAGGTTCGCCAGCCTTTGCAAAAAATCTTGGTTCCTGCAGACAAACAGGAAGTAAAGGAAATGATTGCCCACATGGAGGAGTTAATCAAGAGCGAAGTGAATGTGAAAGAAATTGAAATTGTTTCGGGCGATCATCCGAATTTGGTGAAGAAAATCAAGCCGAATTTTAAAACATTGGGCAAAAAACTCGGTGGTGAAATGAAGGCGATGGCCGCAGAAATTCAGAATTTCAACCAAGATACAATTCGTAAAATGGAATCTGAAGGCAGCTTAGAAGTGATGCTAAATGGGCAATCCCATACCATCACAACAGAGGATGTAGAAATCTCTACAGAGGATATGCCTGGTTGGTTGGTAGCATCTGAAAATGCTATCACGGTTGCTTTGGATATTACCCTAACAGATTCTTTGTTGCAGGAAGGTATTGCTAGGGAATTTGTCAATAGGATTCAAAATCTGAGAAAGGAGCTGGGCTTTGAATTGACTGATAAAATTGTAGTTGAGTATCATGGTAATGAAGATCTGCAAAATAGTGTGAATCATTTTAATGCGTATATTTGTGGTGAAGTGTTGGCCAACCAACTCACTTTCAGCAACTTTACAACCGAAAACCCCGCGGATGTGTACGATTCCCCAGTGCATATTCGCATTGTTAAAGCTTAACGAAAATGGAAAAAGAAAAAACCCGTTACACAGATGAAGAACTTCAGGAGTTCAAGGAAATTATCTTGGCGAAATTGGAAGTGGCGAAATCTGAATTCAAAACATTGCAATCTAATTTACGTGATGGTAACGAGAACGGAACAGATAGTACCAACAACAACTATCTTACATTAGATGATGGAGCTGATACATTTGAGAAAGAGAACTTAAATCAATTGGCAGCGCATCAGCTAAAATTTATGAAAAATCTTGAGGCAGCTTTGGTGAGGATTGAGAACAAAACTTATGGTATTTGCAAAACTTCTGGTAAGCTAATTCCTAAAGAGCGTTTGCGCGCAGTTCCACATACCACCCAAACGATAGAAGCAAAACTCAAGAAATAATTTCGTGATTCAACAAACACTGCAACAACTGTTGTCGAGGAAGTTTCTCTTCCCCGCCTTGCTTATTTTTGCCTTGCTCGTAATTGATCAATGCATTAAAGTTTACATCAAAACACATTTTTTATTGGGCGAAACGGTGCCGGTTTTTGGCAATTGGTTTAACCTACATTTTATTGAAAATCCGGGAATGGCTTATGGAATGAAGCTGTTTGACGGTGTTTGGGGTAAATTATTGCTTACATTTTTTAGAATTGTTGTTTCTGGATTTGGCATTTGGTATTTGTATAAATCCATAAAAAATGGTGCCAATTGGGGATTGGTTTTGGCCGTTTCATTGGTGATTGCCGGTGCCATAGGAAACATCATCGATTCAGTTTTTTACGGAGTTATCTTCAAGGATATCAATATGTATCACCCCACCGGTTGGTTCCAAGGATGGGTGGTAGACATGTTTTATGCGCCACTTTGGCAAGGATATTTGCCCCAGTGGTTGCCTTTTTGGGGGGGCGATTATTTTGTGTTCTTCTCTCCCATTTGGAACTTCGCCGATGCCTGTATTACAGTGGGTGTGGCAACAATGATCATCGGACAAAACTCTTTTTTCAATAAAACGGAAATGGAAAAAGCGTTTCATTAATTTTGTGGCATATTTCATGGAAACTTCCTTAAACGAACAACAACTTTTACGCAGACAGTCGTTACAGCAATTACGCGATATGGGGATCGACCCCTATCCAGCAGCCCTTTACCCTGTAGATACCTTGGCAGCCGATATCCGCACCGGATACACCGCTGAGCCAGATGGGGATAAATGGAAATCTGTTACCCTCGCCGGGAGATTGATGACCCGCAGAATTATGGGTAAGGCCGCTTTCGCTGATTTGCAAGACTCTTCGGGAAGAATCCAGATCTACGTAAATAGAGATGAAATTTGCCCCGGCGAGGACAAAGAGTTCTACAACACTGTATTCAAAAAGTTGTTGGATATCGGCGATATCATTGGCGTAACAGGTCATGTTTTCACCACACAAACTGGTGAGATTTCAGTGCACGCAACTGGACTTACTTTGTTATCAAAATGCTTGAATCCATTGCCATTGCCCAAACAAGATGCTGAAGGCAATGTATACGACGCTTTCACCGATCCAGAAGCGCGTTACAGAATGCGTTATGTGGATTTGATTGTAAACCCACAATACAAAGAAACCTTTATCAAACGCACCAAGGTGGTAAGTAGCTTGCGTGAAACCTTCAACAAAAGAGGTTACTTGGAAGTGGAAACACCCATCTTGCAGTCTATCCATGGCGGCGCAGCAGCTCGCCCATTCATCACCCACCACAATGCATTGGATATTCCGCTTTACTTGCGTATCGCCAATGAATTATACCTAAAAAGATTGATCGTTGGTGGATTTGATGGCGTGTATGAATTTGCCAAAAACTTCAGAAATGAAGGAATTGATAGAACCCACAACCCAGAATTTACCGCATTAGAAATCTATGTAGCCTACAAAGATTACTTCTGGATGATGGATTTTGTGGAGGAAATGCTTGAAAAATGCGCCGTAGATGTTACCGGTTCTGCCGCTGTAACCTTGGGCGAAAAAGAGATTTCTTTCGCTAAACCTTATCAGCGTTACACCATGGCCGAAGCCATTCAGAAATATGCCAATTTCGATATTCAAGGAAAATCGGAAGCGGAATTGGGTGCTTTCGCCAAATCTGTAGGTTGTGAAGTTACCAGCCAAATGGGCTCAGCGAAATTGATCGATGAAATCTTCGGCGCCTGCGTAGAAAGCAACTTAATCCAGCCAACTTTCATCATCGATTACCCCATCGAAATGAGTCCGCTTACCAAAAAACACCGCTCTAAACCCGGTTTGGTAGAGAGATTTGAGTTGTTCGTAAACGGCAAAGAAATCGCCAATGCATATTCCGAGTTGAACGATCCAATTGATCAGCGCGAACGTTTCGAAGATCAGCTAAAATTGGCTGCAAGAGGTGATGACGAAGCCATGGCTTACGACCACGATTTCGTGCGTTCTTTGGAATACGCCATGCCGCCAACCAGCGGATTGGGTATCGGAATTGATCGCCTTACCATGATGCTTACCAACCAAGTGAGCATCCAAGAAGTGCTGTTCTTCCCGCAAATGCGTCCTGAGAAAAACGATTAATTTTTCGGGCGATGCTGGAAATCCTCCAAGACGAATTAAAGGTATTGGCTTGCCTCATTCATCCCGAAACTCCCCAAACAGTTACGGATGAAACCCAGTTGCCCAGTTTTGTTGTGAAAGATATTTTGAAAACACTTCATCATCATCGTTATATCAAAGCTGTTAACGGACCCCTGAGAAATTTGTCGATGTTTGATGCGGATGGATTCGTATCCACTAGGTTTCAACTTACCGCCAAAGGTTTGGAAGCACTAACCAAAGGATAATTTTTTTGCATTTTACTCAACCATTTTTTACTTCGTTTGTTGAATTAATATCACCAAAAAGATAACACTGTGCTAACTTGCTAATGCAAGGCGCGTGTGGTATCTTCGCGGTGCCCAATTAAATTTTCAAGTAATCTTATGGCAGAAAATGTAACACTTATCGTAGAAGGCAAAGAACATAGCTTTCCAGTTATTACCGGTTCAGAAGGCGAAAAAGCCATTGATATTAGCAAACTTAGAGACCTTACTGGGCACATCACGTTAGACATCGGTTTCAAAAATACCGGTTCTACAACTTCTGCTATCACCTTCCTTGATGGTGAAGAAGGTATCCTCCACCACAGAGGTTATTCCATCGAAGATTTAGCAGCCAATGCTACTTTCCTAGAAGTCTCTTACCTATTGCTTTACGGCAAATTGCCTAACGCAGTGGAATATGCCAACTTCGAAAATAGCATCAAAGAACACACCCTAATCAACGAAGGATTAGAGTCGATGTTCAAAGCCTTCCCTACTGGAAGTCACCCAATGGGTCAGCTTTCTTCAATGGTTGCCGCTTTGGGTCTTTACTATCCTAAAGCCCTTAACCCACACCGCTCAGAAGAAGCAATCAACAGAACCATCTTGCGTTTGATGGCAAAAATGCCAACTATCTGCGCAATGATCTTCAAAAAACGCAACGGGCATCCTACCGTTTACCCAAACAATAACCTTGATTACGTTACCAACTACCTTAACATGACTTTCGGTCAGGTTTCTTTGCCTGATTATGAGCCAGATCCCGTTTTGGTAGATGCAATGAATAAATTGTTAATCCTTCACGCCGACCACGAACAGAACTGCTCTGCAAGTACCGTTCGCGTAGTAGGAAGCTCTCAAGCCAACTTGTATAGCAGCATCTCCGCTGGTATCTCCGCTCTTTGGGGCCCACTTCACGGTGGCGCTAACCAAGAAGTATTGGAAATGCTTGAAGCCATTAAAAACGATGGTGGCGATGTGAAGAAATTCATCAACAAAGCCAAAGATAAAAACGATCCTTTCCGCTTGATGGGCTTCGGTCATAGGGTGTATAAAAACTTCGACCCACGTGCAAAAATCATCAAAAAAGCATGTGACGACGTTTTGGAAAGATTGGGTGTTAACGATCCTGTTCTTGATATCGCAAAAGAATTGGAAGAAGCAGCCCTTACCGATCCTTATTTCATCGATAGAAAATTGTTCCCTAATGTGGATTTCTACTCAGGAATTATCTACAGAGCCATGGGATTCCCAACAGATTTCTTTACCGTATTGTTCTCAATGGGCCGCCTACCAGGTTGGATCTCTCAATGGCAAGAAATGCGCAAAGAAAAACAACCTATCGCTCGCCCTCGCCAAATCTATGTTGGCGAAACCCCTCGTCCTTTCGTTCATATGAAAGATCGCCCGTAAACAAAATTTACCAAACATTTCGGCTCCCGATTTGTTTAATTCCATACAAAACCGATCAACGACATGTTACATGATCCGTTGGTCGGTTTTTCTTTTACACTCAATCGATTTCCAATAACCAAAATTTCCAAAACACCTATTTTTGCTGCCCTTTTCGCTCCATCCACCCATGAAAATGACATCCCGGTTCATCCCTATATTTAAATACTTCAAACCCAATTTTGCAATCGTCATTTTTGTAAGCACTTTGTTCCAAAATGCTTACGCGCAAAATTTTACCCTATCGGGTTATGTGCGTGATAGTATCACCCAAGAAACCATTAACAAAGCCATTATTCAAGCGATAAATTCCAACAATGCATCCGCAACCCTTGCCCAAAAAGCACAAAGCAATAGCTATGGATTCTATAGCATTACCCTATCGCCCGGAAATTATAAAATTATCGCCAGTGCACCCGGATATCCTGAAATGGAAATCCCTGTTAGCGGCGTTGCCAACCAAAAAATCACCTATAACATCAATTTGTTTTCCAGACCCGATGATATTGGCGCTGTTACCATCAATGCCAAACGCAATTCCAATGTGAAATCATTGGATGTTTCGGTACAAAGTATCAACGGACAAACCATCAAAAAGATACCTGCGTTGCTGGGCGAACCCGATGTGATTCGCAGTGTTCAGCTGCTACCCGGTGTTACTACCGTGGGCGAAGGTGCCTCTGGTTTTAACGTTCGCGGCGGTGGAATTGATCAAAACTTGGTGCTCATGGATGAAGCACCCGTTTTCAATTCAGCTCACTTGTTTGGTTTCTTCTCCATCTTTAACCCCGATGCTGTAAAGGATGTAGAATTGGTGAAAGGTGGAATCCCCGCAAATTATGGCGGAAGACTCAGTTCTACCCTGGATGTGAAAACACGCGATGGCAACAAAAGCAGACTTTCAGGCAGCGGCGGCGTCGGCACCATTTTCTCACGCTTTACGCTGGAAGGCCCAATCTCACTCACGCCCAAAGATGGTTCAAGTGAAAAACAACCCCTGCTCTCCCAATTAAAAAATGCCACGAAAAACAGAAAAACGCCCGCAAAATCAAGCTTCTTGGTGTCGGGCCGCCGCTCCTATATCGATTTCCTTGCAAAACCCTTCTTAAACGATGATCTCAGTGGTTCACAGTTTTACTTCTACGATCTTACAACCAAATTCAATTACAGCGCCGGTAAAAACAATTTCTTTATTTCAAGTTACATTGGTGACGATGTATTCAAAGCAGCTGGTTTATTTGGAGTAAAATGGGGCAATTCAACCGTAACTGGCAGATGGAACCACGTTTTCAGCAACAAACTATTCGCCAATTTTACTTACTACTACTCCCGCTATCGCTATAACCTAGAATTTACAAACCGGGATGTAGTTTTCACTTGGCAGAGTTATATCGTAAATAACAGCGCAAAGGCCGATTTTACCTGGGCTATTAATCCCAAAAATACCGTTTCTTTCGGTGCACAATCTACCTACTATCGCTTTATCCCTGGCGATGCTAGAGCTAAATCCAGCTCCCTAGATATTAAATTCGGTTTGCCCGATCGTTATGCATTGGAAAATGGCGTCTACATCACCAATGATTGGAACGCCAATGGCAAATTCTCCATACGCGCCGGAATCCGCATGAGTAACTTCAACTATCTCGGCCCAGGAAAAGTGTACATCTATAACCGCCAACCAGGCCAGCAAGGAATTCTTGATTCAATTTATAGCACCAAAAAAGGCGAAACCGTTGCTGCTTATATTTTCCCTGAACCACGCATGAGCTTCAAATGGCAATTGAGTAACTCTTCGTCATTAAAAGGTGGCTATAACCGCATGATCCAAAATCTGCACTTGATTTCCAATACGGCAGCCTCTGTGCCGTTCGACGTTTGGCAGCCAACAACCAACAACATCAAACCCGAAATTGCCGATCAAGTATCTATCGGATATTTCAAAAACTATGGAAAAAATTCTACTATCGAAACAAGCGTAGAAACCTACTATAAAAAATTTCAAAATCAAGTTGATTACATAGACGGAGCCAACTTGCTGCTCAATGAATTCTTGGAAGCCGATTTGCTTACCGGTATTGGCAGAGCCTATGGTTTAGAAGTTTATGTAAAAAAATCCGCTGGCAAACTTACCGGATGGGTGAGTTACACCCTCTCCCGATCAGAGAGAAAAGTAGTTGGAATCAATAACAACGATTGGTACGCAAACCGATTTGATCGCAAGCACAATTTAGCAGTCGTTGCCCAATACAAAATCAATAATCGTCTTGAATTTGCAGCCAACTTTATCTTTAGTAGTGGTACTCCAACTACATTCTACACTGGGCAGTACAAAGTACAAGGTTATACCGTGCCCGACGCCGGTAGCAATGCGAGAAACAACGTACGCAATCCCAACTACCATCGCCTTGATTTAAGTTTAACCTATTACCGAAAGAAAACCCCAAAACGCGAAAGCTACTGGGTATTTTCTACCTATAATACCTATAACCGTAGAAACCCATTCAGTATCTATTTTGCTACCAATTACAAAGATTTGCCGGCCAATGCCGCAATCCGCTATAGCGTAATCGGAAGCATCGTTCCCGCAGTTTCATACAACTTCAAATTCTAATTATTGAAATCCATCATGAAACCACAAATTTTTACTATCGCCAAAAACAATATATTTCAATCCCTTACCATCATGGCCCTTGTTATTTTGGCCATGTTTCAATCTTCTTGCGAGGATGTGATCACCGTTAAAGTGGATAACAAAGACCCAAAATTGGTAGTAGATGCTTTTATCAATAACCTGCCTCAAACCCAAACCATCACGCTTACCAGAAGTGTGAATTATTTCGACACAAACCAAGCGCCAACCGTTAATAACGCTACTGTTCTCATCGTTGATACCAACTCCCTAAAACCCTTTTTCTTTGTGCCAAAAGGGGAAGGAAAATACCAATTTACACCCAATCCCGCCACCGGTGATACATTCGCCATCAATCATGCCTACGCATTGTTAATTTTGGTAGACGGCGACACCCTAACTAGCTTCTGCAAACTCAATAGAACCGCAAACATTGATTCCATACGTTTGGTAGATGTTGTTGGTAACGGCCCTCCATTCAATACAACCGGTTATTATGTAGAACTCATGGCCAAAGATGCGTTTGGAAAAGGAGATTTCTACTGGATCAAAACCTTTAGAAATGATACATTCTTAGGCAAAATTTCGCAATTAAACATATCCGCCGATATGGGAAATACATCAACCGATGTAGATGGTGAACTATTTATTTACCCCATAAGATACAACGGAGTAAACGATTTCTTCCGTTCCTATAAAGAAGGAGAAGAAGTGAGAATTGAGGTACACAGCATCGACGCCATCGCTTATGCTTGGTTCAATTTGGTGAGAAATGAAAATCAAAATGGCGGATTGTTCGCTACCCCGCCATCCAATATCTTTAGCAACATTATCGCCCTGAATAAAAATCCTAAATACACACTCGGCGGATTGTTCAATATGAGTGCTGTAGTTGCTCAAAGCATAAAAATACCCAAATAGCGAATATCAGAACCTGCTACCTCGGCTTATAACTGACTCAACTTACTCTTCTCCACTCAGCATAGGCCTCAACCTTTGCCCATGCAGACTAAGCCTCCGCCAATTTCTTGCGCAAGGTTTCCAATTCGTCGCGCAATCGAGCCGCCTCCATATATTCCATATCCTTCGCAGCACGTAGCATCTCTTTTTCTGTTCTGGCGATAAGTTTCTTCAATCCCTCCTTATCCAAATAAGCCACGATAGGATCAGCCGCCAAAGGCATTGCCTTTAACTCCTCTTCATACCTCGCAGCCGCATGCAAATCAACATCGCCGTGCTTCGCATCCGCAACCGATGTCTGCTTGAAAATTTCGTCTTTGCTCTTTAAAACCGTCTTCGGAACAATGCCATGCTCAATGTTATAAGCCATCTGTTTCAGCCGCCTGCGATCCGTCTCCTCTATGGTCAATTGCATGCTTTTGGTGATTTTATCGGCATACATAATTACCAAACCCCTGTCATTACGCGCCGCCCTACCTATGGTTTGCACCAACGACGTCTGGCTACGCAAAAATCCTTCCTTGTCCGCATCCATGATGGCAACCAAACTCACTTCCGGCAAATCCAATCCCTCCCTCAATAAGTTAACCCCCACCAAAACATCAATACTTCCCAATCGCAAATTCCGCAAAATCTCAACCCTGTCCAGCGTTTTCACTTCACTATGGATATAATCCACCTTGATCGATAACCGCAACAAATATTTGGTTAACTCCTCCGCCATCCGCTTGGTAAGCGTGGTAACAAGCACCCTATCGCCCATTTTGATGCGATTCTCAATTTCCTCAATCAAATCATCCACCTGATTCTCCAACGGCCTTACCTCAATCACCGGATCCAATAACCCCGTTGGTCTAATTAATTGCTCCACAATTACCCCTTCACTTTCCTTGATTTCATATTCCGCAGGCGTTGCACTCACATACAAAACTTGATTCACCGTATTGTAGAATTCTTCGAATTGTAACGGGCGATTATCCAAGGCCGCCGGCAAACGAAAACCAAAATCAACCAAGTTCACTTTTCTGCTCCTATCACCCGCATACATGGCTCTAATTTGTGGCATCGTAACATGCGATTCATCCACTACCAAAAGGAAATCTTTGGGAAAATAATCCAACAAACAGAAAGGTCTATCACCCGGTTTACGGCGATCAAAATAGCGAGAGTAATTCTCAATACCATTGCAATAACCCAACTCACGAATCATCTCCAAATCAAAATTCACCCGCTCCTCTAAGCGCTTCGCCTCTAAAAATCTTCCTTGTTGATTAAACCAATCTACCTGCTCCATCAAATCGTCCTGAATTTGATAAATGATTTCTTTCAAACGATCACGCGGACTCACATACAAATTCGCAGGATAAATTGCAACGTCACTCAACGACTCAATTTTCTTCCCAGTATCGGGCTCAAAACTGTAAATA
>JACCDQ010981043.1_pt1 | contig 11130 bp, 10 predicted proteins | sample 7446031 | NCBI WGS metagenome assembly JACCDQ01 (sample SAMN15323442, study PRJNA562643) | freshwater metagenome | isolation source: river surface water | place: USA:Blue River Watershed | collected 2017-08-17
ATCACAATTTAATTTTAATCAATTTTTAATTATTATATAACTGGCATCATTAAATATGTGAAGAAAAAGAATATCAACACATTCTACTCTTATTCCATATTTTATAAAAGAAGGGAAAATATATCAGCAACTTCTGGAGGAAAGAGAAAAACAAGAAAACATTAATTATTTTCACTTGTTTTATTATATAACACCTTATTAATATATAATATAATATTATAATATGTTTAGACGATTTTTTTCTATGAAAAAAAAGAAAAAAAATAAAATATCTAACTCACGTAAAATTCAAAATTCAATAAATAATAAAACAAATAAAATAGAAAAAATAGATGAAAATGGAAATAATTTATTAATCAATTTAATTTATGATGATAATACAAAAAAAGCATTTAATATTATCCAAAAAGGAGATTATGATTATAGTTATTATAATAAATATAAATTTACAGCATTATCTGTTGCCATTTCAAACAATAATGAATTAATTGCAATGGAACTTTTAAAAACTGGTAAATCAAATCCTGGTATTGTTGACTTTTATGGTGATACTGCTTTGTTAAACGCAATTAAAAATAATATGTATAATGTTGCATTAAAAATTCTTCATACAGGTGAATCAAATCCATTTATAATAGATCAAGATGGTAAAACTGCTCTAGATTATCTTACAGAAATAAATAATTCAGCCAATAATGATATAACACAACTTATATCTGAATTAAAAGTAAAAAATAATAATGAAACATCTTATAAAAATGGTAAAATTTCTTTATTTTTATCATTACACGGAAGTTTAATGACAAATAAAAATGAAACTTATAAATATATTAAATTGCCAATTCATAATTTAAAATCATTAAAAATATTAAGATTTGGTGAAGATAATTTTCCAAATTGTTGTTCTCTAGAAGAAGAAACAACTCGATTTAAATATATTAAATTAAATAATCAACTAAAAAATAAAAAACAATTATTTGCTGATTCTTTAGAATTCTCAAAACATACTTATTACTTAAATAATAATAATGAATCTATTCATAATTTACTTTCTAGTAAAAATCAAAATTATAAGAATGCTCTTTATAGACATATTCATAGAGTAAGAAATCCATTAAATTATATAAATGAACAAAATTATATCGCAAATAAAAAAACAAATGAAGCTAATAATACAAGTGTTAATATTATAAATAAATCTTATACATTACCTATAACTGATTCAATTAAATATTTCATTGGTGTATTATATGACTCTTTTAATAAATATACATTTGATACATCAAATGTTTCAACTGATGATAAAATGAAAGAATATGAAACATTTCGTTTACCAAATAATTTTAAAAATGAATATGAAAACGATTATGAATACAATTTTACATTAAATGATTTAATTCATCATTTATTGAATTTAGGTTATTCAGATATATGTATTTATGATATGACGTGTAATACAAATTTATGTATAAATAATAATTTTAATAATTAATTTTTTATATTTTTTTTGATTCTCAACTCTCTCACCTCCTTAAAACCCCTTGAAATCCCTAGTTTTTATTACCATTATTATGACTGAGAAATAAAATAATAAATTATTTGTGATTGGTTTTAATAATCTTGTTTTGTAATCCTGTTGTAGTCCATTTTGGATTACACTTTTTATTTTCAGTAAGATTTTTTACAATTAACAAAATAATTTATTATATATAATGCTGTTATTTGTTCCTCCTTGAAAAAGGTAATCCTAAAAACTAGGAAAACTAGGATTTCAAAGAAGAATAAAATATTATATCTTTTATATTTTTAATTTTTTTTATTGTTTGTCTATCTATATTTTTAAAAATAGAAAAATAGAAAAATAGAAAAATAGAAAAAATAAAATTTTCTACTCTCTCACTCCTTAAAAAATATTTTTAGTCTTATCATAAGTTCTTACTGAAAATTAAAAAGATAAATTATTTGTGATTATTTTTAATAATGGTCTTAAAATATTATTTTTTGTATACCTTTTCAAAAAAACTATATTTTCACTAACAAATTTATAATATTATAAAAATCTTGTTATGAATAATCGTAAAGAAAATTGCTCCTTAAAATAACGTATACATTTTGTATACTTTTTAAGGAGAACTAAGGATAATAAAAAATAGAAAAAATAGAAAAAATAGAAAATAGACAATATAATATTTCTATAATTTTTTTTTAGAAAAATAGAAAAAATAAAATTTTCTACTCTCTCATCCCTTAAAAAATATTTTTCGTCTTACCATAATTTCTTACTGGAAATATAAATAATAAAATATTTATTACGGCATTCAATAATATATTTAAAATATTATTTGTTGTATACCTTTTCAAAAAAACATTTTTTCAGTAACAAAAATTTAATATTATAAAAATCTTGTTATGAATAAACGTAAAGAAAATTGCTCCTTAAAATAGTGTATACCTTTTGTATACCTTTTAAGGAATATAAAAACAATCTAATTAATTATATAAAATGAGATACAATTGTGAATGTTGTAATTATAAAACAGATAGAAATGATAACTATCAAGTTCATTTAAAATCAAATAAACATCAAAAAAATACTGGTAATTTAAATTTATTAGATAATAATATTAACTCTTATATATGTGATAAATGTTTGGTTAATTATTCATCGAGACAATCGTTATTTCGTCATAAAAAAATATGTAAAAATAAAAAATCAAATAATATAAATAAAATCATACAAAACATAAAAGAAGATTTCAAAGAAAAATTAGAAGAAGTAAAAAATATTAATATTCAAAATAATAATAATAGTAATAATAATTCTAATAATATAACAAACAATAATTCAAATAATACAACAAATAATATTGTAATTATTCCATATGTTGATACAGATGTTAAACATATTACTGATGAAGAATTTCGTAAAGTAATTAGTAAAAAATTACATTGTGTAAAAGAATTGGTATCTAAAAAACATTTTAATCCTTCAAAACCAGAGAATATGAATTTAGCTGTTACAAATATTCACGATAATTATATGCAAGTGTTTAGAGATGGTTGGGGATTAACAAAAAAAGATGATATGCTTGAAACAATATTTGTAGAAAATGAACAAACAATTGAAGACAAAGTTGATGAGTTAAACGACCCTGTTTTGAAAGATATTTTTAAAAAATATAAAATACAAATTTCAGATGAAGTAGAATACAAAAACATAAAAAAAGATTTGATGTTATTTATGTATAATAGCACATTAAAACATAATATTGGTAAAAAGTAAATATTATTTTAATAAATTTTTATTATTATACATTAACAATTTAAATTCATCCTTTATAAAATTTAATGTTTCATCTTTTTCTTTATTATTTAAATATTTTATAAATTTATCTTTTATTTCTGTATCATTGTTTTCTTCTAACATCATTTCTTTCTCTTCATATAATCTTTATAAGGTAACACTTGTATATGATTTTGAATATTATTAATTTTATTGAAAGAATCATTTATTTCGGGTTTTTCTAATAATTTTTCAATCTGGTTTTGTTGATTTTTAATTTGTTCATTTAACAATATTACTAATTCTTTTAATACCAAAAAACAATAAGAATATATTACAAATCCCTTGAATTAAATTATAATCTTTATTCACTCAACATAATCCAATTTAATCATATATGAATCGGTTGATATATATTTTGATATTTCATTTTCATATTTATGTTTCAATAAAATATAATTTAAGTCTCTCATTTCTTCAGGGGTTTTATCTATTTTTATCGCTAATAAATAATGATATCCTCCTATTAGTTTATATTTTTTATTATAGAAATCAATTCTATCTTCAATTTCTTTAATATATTCAAAATTATATGTTTGTCTAATTTGTTCCTTTAATTTAGGTGTTAAAGTAGAAACATACGGTTCATATTTTGTCATTATATCTTATATCTAAAAACTAAAAAAAATATATAAATCAAACTAACATATTAACTATATCTTCATTTATTTCTCTAAGATGACAAATTTTAATATTTATATCAAGATTATTTTCTTTTGCAACTCGAATAGCACGTTTAATTGATTTTGCTATCCATTCACGTTTATTTCCAAAAACACCACCACCCAGAAAAGTTAAAAATAAATGATTTGAATTATTATGAATTGTATTAATAGCAGAAGCCCATATAGTTGCTTCATAATTTGCGTCTAATACAATTTGAGCTAATTTTTCCCAAAGATCAGCAGATAATCTTGAATACCCACAATTAATTGCAGCACAAAAACATTGTGTTACTTTTATATTATCTTTTATGATAGGTATAAAATCACGGTCTTTAAAAGTAACAAGATTATTTTTATGTAATCCAATACGTATAGAATCAATAAATGCATCGTATGAATTTATTTTTGATAAAATAAAATTTAATTCTTTTATTCTTTTCGTATCAGAGAAAATATAACCATTATGAACATTCCATAATCCTGGTAAATGTTTCTCTAATTCACATAAATTATTTATTTGATTATCGATTTGAGAATAATTTCTATAAAATGTTCCGATAGCACAAGCTAGAGAACACGCTGGACCTTGTGTATAATCATAAATATATTCTGTGATTCCATTTGAAGGAGTAATATTCGAATTACAAAATTCCAAACAATTTAATTGAGAAGCAACTTGAAATACAGCATTTGGATATTGCGAATGAATAGAGAGAATATCATTTACAACTATATGTTCTATAGTTGGTTCTTTTATTTTATTTATTATATTCTTTCTTGAAATATTTTTTAACATTTGAAAATAAGTATTTCTTAATTCATAAACAGAAGGTGTAGTAAAATTACCAACAATATTTTCATTGTCTTTGATTTGATGATATAATTGTATTGTTTTTTTCGTATCTATTTCTTCAAATCCAAATAATCTTTCAAACCATTTTTCAGGGGTTTTTCTATCGTCATTATTCTTGTTAAATGATATGATTTTTATATCATTTGACATTTTATTATGAATGAATATATTACAACAACATAATAAAACTAATAAAACAAATCAAATCTATAATAAAAATATATTATTCTTCAATCATTTTTAAACTTTTTGGTATATCATTTTTTTTATTATAAAGTAATAAACGTGTTCTATCTTTTAATGCATCACGATATTCATCGATTTGAATACTCTCTTTTAATTTTTTATATTTTTGAATTAATACTTCATCGCCATTTTCTTCAATCCATTCATCCAAAATATTTTTCTTGTCTTCAATCAATACTTCATTTTCATCTCTCCATAATTTTTTATTCCATTTTTTTCCATCATATACTTCAACATATTTATCTTTGATACTGTTGATGTATATATTCATATTCTCTGGTTTTAATGGATTGAAATGTATTTTTTCTATTAACTTAGGTATTCCACCATATACCAAATTAATACATTGTTTAATATCACTATCTTTTAAATGAGATAAATCACTTTCACTATAAGCTAATAATTGAATATTATTATTTTGTTGAATATTATTTTGAATATTTTGATTTTGAATATTAATTGTATTATTTTTTTGTTTATTTAATTTATCAATCTTTTTATTTAATATCTTTACCATTTCTTTTAATTCATCTTTATCATTATTATCATTTGTTATTTCTATTTTATCATTAACCATTGTAACACAATTATTTAAATGTTTTGTTAAAGACCTTTTATGTTTATAACATTTTGAACAATTTTTACATTTAAATTCATCAACAGTTAATTGAATATTTTTTTCATTATTCAAATGTTTTTTTGAAAGACAATGTTTATTGTAATGATCTTTTCTTTTTGTTTCATAAATACATACTGAACAGAAGTACATTTATATTTATATATTTATATTTTTTTTATATATTTTCTCCCACTTTTTTTATAAAAATGGCGCAAAATTATATTTTAATATAAAATAAATTATAAACCATTATTCGTAATATAATATATACCTTCTAAATTTTTCAATAACAAAAACCGCCCACTTTTTTGGCGCAAAATGGCGCAAATTATGTTTAAACAAAAAATAATATATGGTATGGTAATAAAAATATAAATAAAATATTTTTTCAGTCATATGAACCACCCACTTTTTGTGTAAAAAAATAAAATATAATTTTATTATTATATTTTATTACGTATATTCATAACAATATTTTTTTAACAAAATATAATAATTATTACTGAAAATAAAAAGTGGTAAAAATGGCGCAACATTTTTTTGATCCGGGGGGGGGAAATTAAAAATAGAAAAATAAATTTTTCTGATAATTATTAAAATAAATTTTTAATTTAATAAATGTCAGATAATATTTCATTGAACACTAATTATAAAATTAATGATCTTAATATTCAAGGTTGTGGGGTTTATTTTGTTGATTGTGATGTTAATTCAGATAATACTGATACAAGACCACTTATGAGCATACCTGCTAGTATTAATATTTTAAGTAAGCTTGGTTCAATGAATAACAGAATTGATGCTGTAATAGTATTTCCTGGATTTAAAGTAATTTTATATGAACCGAAAGAATTTAATGAAAGTGGAACAAAATATACTATAGATAATACACAAGGAAGTAATGTTGTAATTTTAGGAACTTCAGTAGGAAATTCTATAACATCAGTAAGAGTTTATTATTTAGGTACTGAAATATCATTAACTGGATTTTCAACATATACAAACCCATCGCTATAGTATACTATAATATAGTATAATAATAGTATAATATAGTATAATAATAGTATAATAATGAGTGAATCGGCTAGTTTAAGTTGTGGTTTTCAATGTAATGGAAGTGAATTATTATTTTGCGGTGTATATATAATAGATGGTGATCTTACTAATACCTTAAGTCAAGGCGATCATCCTTTACCAATAGTTGCTTCAATAAATGATTTAAGTAAAATAGGTAAAAATGATACAATCGATTACATTGTTGTTTATCCTGGTTTTAAAGTAGAGATTTATAATGACATAAACTATGGATCTTATAGTAAAACAATTGATAATACTTCAAATAACTATATTTCAATAAGGCGTATGACTAACGCTAATGCTGCAGGCTCTCTTAAAGTATTTTACAGATCTACTGAAATAATTTTAAATAAGATTTCAAATGATACGGAAGCAACAATTAGTTAATAATATTTTCTATTAATATATGCCAACCGCGAGTATAAATACAGGAATGTATTATAATAATTCAACTATAGTAAATTGTGGTGTATATACATGGGATTTAGCATATCAAATTCGTCCGTGTATATGTAGTGTAAGAGCTTTAGTTAAAATTGCTCAACATGATAATATTGATTACATTATTGTATATCCAGGTTATAAAGTTATAACCTATAATGATTATGATTATATAAATCAACAATCTACAATAGATAATAATTATGGTAATAAAATAATAATAAGAAAACTTGCTAACATAAATACTGCTAGTTCTTTAAGAATATACTACAATGGTAATTTGATTGAATTGGACGGATTATCAAGAAATGTTGCTATGTCTACCATGCAAATAAGCGGTGGTCAAACATTTACATATAATGGTAATAGTTTAACTATAACATAATTTTAAAACATTATTCAAACTTTTCATAAAATATATTTCATTCATTTTTTCATCAACCACATCATATTCCTTTAAAAATTTCTCAATATATCCGGCATTCTTATCACCAAATTTTCGATATTCTAACAAAACATCTTTTCCGTTTTCAACACAATATTTATAAAAAGGATAAATCGATTTACTTTGAAACAAATAATAATTCACCAAACTTTCTCTCAAGATTTGCCCCACCATCTCGCCCATAACTTCGTGCAAATCATTCCATACAATCGTAACCACACCAGAGAGAGAAATAAATTTACAAACAATTGATTTTCCAAAATATTTTATTTTATTTTTTTCATTTTCATCCGATACGTTGAAAACAATAAAAGAATCTAATAAACTACGAATCTTCATATCTAATTCATTAAACCAAGGTTTCACATAACAAATAACAACAGAATTCTCTGTATAACCAATTAGAGAACATTTTGTAGAAAGTTTAAAACCAGTTTCTGTTAATCCATAATTCATCATTACACTATGATTAATATTCCATTGAATTCCAATATATTCCTTTTGAATCTCTTCACACAAACTATCTATTAACATCAAATCATTATGAAAGAAAGACAACACATTTTTTTTAGAACATTCACCAAAACATTTACGACATAAACATCGTCCGTGTCCTTTGGAAAATTCAGAGAAAGATTTGCTGAAAGTATCCACAATATTATAAAGTTCATTCATTGTAATCTCTGTATTTTCTCCTTGATTATAAACTTGTTCCATATAATACAATACCACCAATTCAAACGGGCATAAATCAAAACGATGTTCTAATAATTTATGTTGAATATGTTGAATGGTGTCATATAAAATAGAGAAATATTGAAGATCAACAATACCTTTTAGTTTAACCAATGGAATACAATCCATTTCTTTTTCATATTTACCATCAACAAATCGGGGTGTTACTTGATTTAATAATAAATTATACTTTCGCCAGTTATCACAAATAACCAATGAACTTTTACAAGATTTCATAATACGAACATAGAGTTGTTGTTTTACAATCTCATCGCCATATTTTAAAAGAGATAAACAAGATTTCATTAACATACAATAATAACGAATATTAAAAAAAGAATTATCCTTTTCGCAACCGAATTCACCTATCATTTCACAAGAAATATTATTAACAAACTGAGCAAATATATTTTTATCAAATTGTAATAATGAATTCAAACTAAGTTCAGGTTTAATTTTAAAATCATATAATCCTTCACTATTCATAAGGTCGTCATTTAATTGTCTATATTTTTGAATACGTCTTCCAATTTCATCTTTTGGATTATAAATAATATACATACTTTTTTTCATACGAGTAATGGCAACATGTAACAGAGAATCATATATAAGACTGTCCACGTGTCCTGCATAAATTTTTAATGAACTTTCTTTTAAACCTACCACAAAAACAACTTCACGACCATCACCCTTTGAAGAATGAATAGAAACAATTCGTGTTGCGTGATTAGATTCATCTAGAGAAATTGTAGTTCCTTCCTCGGATTTATGAAAAATAGAATAACGAATATATTCTTCATCTTCTTTCTCTGATTTTTCCATTTTCTCTGAATCATTTACTTTCTCTGATTTTTCCATTTTCTCTGAATCATTTACTTTCTCTGATTTTTCCATTTTCTCTGAATTATTTACTTTCTCTGATAATTTTGAAATCCAAAATTCATTTTCATTTTTATTTATAATTTGAGAAATATAAACAGGGTCTTCCATTTTATTTTTCCAATATTCATTAATTGCCATATCTAATTCACTTACCAAAGGATTCGTAGAAACAAATGGAGTAACAACTAAAAAATTCTCAGGAACATAATGATAAGTGGATACTTCTCTGTCGTATTCTTTCATTATTAATTCAATCAAATCATTGTTTTCATTTGTTTCTTTAGAAACCGATGTATCACAAATAAAACCCAAAGCAATCTCTCTATCATTTTTCTCAGCAAATGGTTTAATGGGAATCAATCCGTGTTTTTCAAAAGGAACCATATAATTTACAAAATCAACTAACTTTGGATGAGAGAAACGTCGACAAATATTGGCGGGAATATCCATTAATTTATTTGGAAAATCACATTCAATAAATCGAGTAAAAGCGTTTCTCTCATTAACCAGACTTTGTAATTTATCACCAACAATATAAGCATCAACATATTTTTCATTCATTAATTTTAAAATAGCGTCTGCATAAAAAGGCGATAAATCTTGTGTTTCATCAATAAATAACATTGTTTCTCTATTTAACTTTGGTTTTACATCAGTAAATTGAATTACACCTGACGCATCGCAATTAATAAAAGAATCATCAATAATAGATTTAACAATGGATTCAAAATAATCAACTGTATTTTTATTTTCTTTATTTCCAATAGAATACATAAAAGAATCAATAGTAGCAATAATCAGTGAACATTCTTCACCTAATTGATTTTTATAATGAATGATATATTTTTTATTCAGTTCTTTATCTACTACATTTGTAATACGAAGTAATCCAGCGTTAAATTGACCAATAAATTCAGCGTGAATAATCGCTCTTGCAGAGTGTTGTTTTGATACAAATACAAATCGTTTATAATGAGAGAAAGCAGGATGTTGTAACATTTGAATAATACCGAATGTTTTACCATTACCGGCACCTTGTTGTTTAATATAAAGTGTTGATTGCGGAATATGTTCGTAATCTAAAACAACACCTTTTTTTAAAAGACGAACAAAATAATATTTGGAAATAGGTTCAACAACATCAATCATATGACTCTTTACGAGAGAAGGACAAATACAATAAATTTTGTTTTTAATTTGTAAATAAATAAAAGAACAATCAATAAAGCTTTCATATTTCCAATAGTTGTTAATAAATTCTAAATAAGTATGTTTATTGTTTTTTTTTACACGAATATCATTTTCAACATAAATTACCCAGTTTATATTTTTATCATCTTTAATTATTTCTTTTACTTCTTCTCGAGAGATATAATCAAACTGAAATTTTAAAGAAGGTAATTGATAATTATTCCATTCATTTTTACATATATCTTGTTTATGATTTAAAATATCTTTTGAAAACAAATGACGATAATACCATTTATTTTTTCCACGAACAGGCGTAAGTTTATGTCCATATTCAACACATAAACATTCACCATTAGACTTATGATAATCACGAATATTAACTAGGTCATTATTTACCACAGCATATTCCCGTTGCATTGTCTGTTATATTAACATAAGATTGTTTTTTATATGGTTTATAGTAATAGTGTATCATAATATTATAATTCTATATGTTGAATTTGTTATTATGTATGATGTAAAATTATTTTTTATTTTGTTTAAACTAGAAAATAAAAATAATTCAATAATAAAAAACATGTCTCTCATTTTAATTGGTGCTCATCCAAAAAAAATCGAATATGATAAAGGTGA
>JACCDQ011116128.1_pt1 | contig 11130 bp, 12 predicted proteins | sample 7446031 | NCBI WGS metagenome assembly JACCDQ01 (sample SAMN15323442, study PRJNA562643) | freshwater metagenome | isolation source: river surface water | place: USA:Blue River Watershed | collected 2017-08-17
CTTCGTAGAAACTGGTCGCGCCGGATTTGGCGCGCGCGTCCATCAGGTCTTTGGTCACCTCGGTCTGGCCGTACACGATCACCGTCTTGCCGCCCGAGTATTTTTTCAGGTCGATGCGCTCGACCTGCCCGCCGAAGGACAGCGCGAAACCCTCATGCACATGGCCTTCGCGTTCCATCCGCTCGTTCACCTTCGCTTCGCGCAGCAGATTGGCCATCCCTTGCTCAAGCACGCCGGCACGTATGCGCGACAGCACATAGTCAGGCGACTTCGCTTCAATGATCACGTTGTCGATGCCCTGCAATTCAAGCAGGCGACCGAGCAGCAGGCCGGAAGGGCCGGCGCCGATGATGGCAACTTGTGTCTTCACTGTCGTGGCTTCCTTGGGGTAGTGAGGGTTGGTCAGACTGACTGGCGCAGGCGGTGGCACGACGATTTGCGTGACAAGTTGCGACTCTAAAAGCGCGAGTGTCGGGGTTAACGCGCAGATTGTGAATGGACGATACTCATGAATGCTTGTACATTTCGCGGATTGCATTTTTCACCAGATCACGTCCATGGGCAGCCTCAGTCGTGCCGACAAGTCCGTTCCCGTCTTCGATTTGTATGGCGAGGAGGGCGGAAGTCCGGCGCTTGACCCGATTCATGTCGAGTCCATTGCTGCACGAAGTAGCTTGCACAATTGGGAGATCAAGCCGCATCGGCATCATGGCCTGTTCCAGGTCTTGTGGCTTGCCGGCGGAGCGGGCCGGCTGATGCTGGACGGTGCGCCGGGCCGGCTCGTGGCAGGTTCGGTCGTGCTGGTGCCGCAACATTGCGTGCATGGATTCCGATTCGAGCGCGATGCTCGCGGACTGGTGGTGACGCTGGCCTATTCGCTGCTTGCCGGCATGTCCGGCGAACTGGGGCGGAGGCTTTTGTCGATGTCGTCGCCGGGCACCTGCCGGATGCCCCGCTCAGGTGATCGCGTGCCGATTCAGCGGCTATGGCAGGCGCTGGCCGGCGAGTACGAAACGCAGGCTGAATTCAGGCCGCAATTGCTGGAGGCGCTGGTGGTCGCGCTGCTCGCCTTGCTGTTACGGCAGCCAGGGATAGCAAGCGATGCCGTCGACGGCGGTCGCACGGCGGTGCCGGCGGCGGCGTCGTCGCATCTTGCACGGTTTACCGCGGAGATCGAGCGCAGCTTCCGGAACCACGCGCCGCTGGCGCATTACGCGTCGTTGCTGGGGTTGAGCGCCGCGCACCTGAATACGCTGTGCCGCGAATATGCTGGCCGCTCGGCCCTTGGCATGATTCACGACCGGCTATTGCTGGAAGCGCGCCGCAACCTCGTTTATACCGCGATGACGGTCAGGGAGGTTGCGGAGCTGTTGGGGTTTTCGGATCCGGCCTACTTCACGCGGTTTTTCAAGCGCGCGACCGGCGTTTCACCAACGGAGTTCAGGGGTCGCACGAATACGCCGTCCGACTTGCGCTGAGCTGGCAGGGCCGCGGCGTGTCGGCGAAGCTGCGCTCAGGGGGTCAGGGTAGCAGCACGGCCAGTTCACTGGCCGCGTTCAACAGCGCTGGCAGGAAGGACTGCTCGACCTGTGTGCGTGGCACGCGCGTCGCCTGTGCGCCAATATTGAGTGCAGCCATGGTGGCGCCTGATGCGCCGCGCACCGGCACCGCGATCGAGCGCAGGCCGATCTCCAGTTCCTCCTCGACGACCGCATAGCCTTTCCGTCGCACGTCCGCGATGATCTCGCGCAGCCTTGCTTCCGATATCTCGGTGCGGTCCGTGAAGGCGACCAGTTTCGCGCGCGAGAAATAGCCGTCGAGCTCGGCCTCCGGCAGACTGGCGAGCAGCACCCGCCCCAGCGACGTGCAGTACGCGGGCAGCCTGCTGCCGGCGTTGAGTGCGACCGACAGCACGCGCGAGGTCTGCGAGCGCGAGATGTACAGTACCTCGTCATCTTCCAGCACGGCCAGCGAGCAGGATTCGTTCAGTGTGCGGCTCAGCTGGTTCAGGCAAGGTTGCGCGGCGATGGTCAGCGGGGTCGACGACAGGTACGAGTAGCCCAGCGACAGGATCTTGGGCTTCAGGTAGAAGTTGTTCGCCTCCGATTCTGCGTAGCCGAGCTGCTTCAGCGTGTACAGGCAGCGCCGGACCGCGGCGCGCGGGATGCCGGTCTTGTGGCTGATCTGCGCGATCGTCATCGCGCGGCGCTGGTCGCTGAAGGCCTTGACGACAGCAAGCCCGCGCGCAAGCGAGGTCATGAAGCTGGGGTCGGTCAGGGCATCGATTTCCTCGGCGATCGTGAGCGGGCGAACGGGAGGGGCGGGCAAGTCGCTTGCGATTTCCGGCGCCAGAGGGGCAGGCGCAGCGGCACGGTTGGGGTCGGTGATGGCGGTGGATGTGTTCTGCATGGTCAGATCGCTGTAAATAGTGGCTGTCTTGTGGACTGAAGACCGTTTGAAAACTGTGCCCGTCGCTCGAACCTCCGATGCGCATCGGCCCCCGTGGTCGATTGCGCTTGCTGAAGCGAATTCGAAGAGCTCATTACCCTTTCAAACTGTCCGCTCGGGACTCAGAGCCTGTCCTGCCAGGCTGTGGCGGGTTGGCAGTACCTTGTCGTACTCCGGTACTGTCCGCAGTGCTTCTGCTTTGCCATCGATCCGGCAGGACAGGCTCTTGTGCCGTGGGTTCCGTACTGGCGACGATTCCGGAAGCGGCAGGGCGTTACCGTAACGGAACTTGATATTTTTCTGACAATCTCTGCGCTGCTCTTCGCGTCATGCAATTTGTCCGTACTGAAGTGGAGGGAATTGTTGCGTGTCCCAGACAGTTGCAGCAATTTCACGTCAACAAACGACAGCGTTCGGGAATCGAACGGAATTTTTTGCTGTGCTCTTGTCGGCTGTAATTGACAGGGATACACTGCGCCGCGCTGAGGAGTGTTCTATAGACAGCCAGTTGTTCGATAATCGAACCTATGGGCGAAGTATAGGGCGAGAGCAAGCCGTTATCAATCCTGATTTCTGACTCCGGGAAATGTCGAGGGAAGGTCAGCAATCAGGCGGTGTGTCCTCCCGTCCCTGACTGGCATTACCTATGACGGGAGGTTTTTTTGGTCGACAAGATCGTTCCAGACATGACGCAAGCCGTTGCCGGCATCTTCGACGGTGCGACGGTGATGATCGGCGGCTTCGGCAACGCCGGCATGCCGAGCGCACTCATCGACGCGCTGATTGCGCAGGGGGCCGGCGACCTCACCATCGTCAACAACAATGCCGGCAATGGCGATACCGGACTGGCTGCGCTGCTGGCCGCGGGTCGCGTGAAAAAAATCATCTGCTCTTTCCCGCGCCAGGTTGATTCGCATGTGTTCGACCGCCTGTACCGCGCCGGCGAGGTTGAACTCGAACTGACGCCGCAGGGCAATCTGGCCGAACGCATCCGCGCGGCCGGTGCCGGGATCGGCGGCTTCTTCTCGCCCACCGGTTACGGCACGCTGCTGGCCGAGGGCAAGGAGACGCGCGTCATCAATGGCCGCCACTATGTGCTGGAGTCGCCGATCCATGCCGACTTCGCGCTGATCAAGGCGCTCAAGGGCGACCGCTGGGGCAATCTCGTTTACCGCAAGGCCGCGCGCAATTTCGGTCCGATCATGGCGATGGCCGCGAAGTGCACCATCGCGCAAGTCGATGAGGTGGTGCCGCTGGGCGACCTCGATCCGGAAGTGATCGTCACGCCGGGAATTTTCGTGCAGCGCGTGGTTCAGGCCGGAGGTGTGCAATGAAGCGGTTTACCCGAGACGAGATGGCGCGCCGTGTCGCGCAGGACATTCCCGAAGGCGCGTATGTCAACCTCGGCATTGGCTTGCCGACGATGGTCGCCAACCACCTCGATGCAACGAAGGAAATCTTCCTGCACAGCGAGAACGGCATTCTCGGCATGGGCCGGGCGCCGCAGCCGGGCGCCGAGGATCCGGACCTGATCAACGCCGGCAAGCAGCCCGTCACCTTGCTGACCGGCGGCGCCTATTTTCATCACGCGGATTCATTTGCGATGATGCGCGGCGGCCATCTCGACATCTGCGTGCTCGGCGCATTTCAGGTGTCGCAGACCGGCGACCTGGCCAACTGGCATACCGGTGCGCCGGACGCGATTCCCGCCGTCGGCGGCGCGATGGACCTCGCCATCGGCGCCAAGCGTGTCTTCGTGATGATGGAACACCAGACCAAGAGCGGCGAAAGCAAGATCGTTGAACACTGCAGCTACCCGCTGACCGGGGTCGGCTGCGTCGCGCGGATCTATACGGACCTGGCCACCATCGACGTCACGCCCGACGGCCTGCGCGTGATCGACATGGCCGACGGACTCACTCTGGCCGAATTGCAGTCACTGACTGGCGTGCCGCTGGCACTGGCCTGAACGCCACAGCGCAAACCCACTCCCAACGACAGGACAACGAATGAAACAGGCATTCATCTGCGATGCAATCCGCACTCCGATTGGCCGCTTCGGCGGCGCTCTGAAAGACGTACGTGCCGACGACCTGGGCGCGGTGCCGCTGCGCGCGCTGCAGGAACGCAATCCGACGGTCGACTGGACGGCGCTCGACGAAGTGATCTTCGGTTGCGCGAACCAGGCCGGCGAGGACAACCGCAACGTCGCGCGCATGTCCTTGCTGCTGGCCGGCCTGCCGCTGTCGGTGCCGGGCGGCACCGTGAACCGCCTGTGCGGCTCGGGCATGGATGCGATTGGCAGCGCGGCGCGCGCCATCAAGTCCGGCGAAACCTCGCTGATGATCGCCGGCGGTGTCGAGTCGATGACGCGCGCACCCTTCGTGATGGGCAAGGCCGACAGCGCGTTCTCGCGCAATGCGCAAATCTTTGACACAACCATCGGCTGGCGCTTCGTCAATCCGCAGATGAAGGCACTGTACGGCGTGGACTCGATGCCGGAGACCGCCGAGAACGTCGCCACCGACCATCAGATCAGTCGCGCCGACCAGGATGCCTTTGCCGTCGCCAGCCAGAACAAGGCGGCTGCTGCGCAGGCGGCCGGCATCCTCGCCGACGAGATCGTGCCTGTCGTGATCCCGCAAAAGAAGGGCGAGCCGCTGACGGTGCTGCATGACGAGCATCCGCGCATGACCAGCGTCGAGGCGCTGGCCAAACTAAAAGGCGTGGTCCGTCCCGACGGCACCGTCACTGCCGGCAATGCCTCCGGCGTCAACGACGGCGCCTGCGCGCTGCTGCTCGCTGACGAGGCAGCCGCAACACGCTTCGGACTCACGCCGCGCGCGCGCATCATTGCGATGGCCACCGCCGGCGTGGCGCCGCGCGTGATGGGCATCGGCCCGGTGCCGGCGGTGCAGAAGCTGCTGCAGCAGACCGGCATGACACTCGACCAGATCGATGTCATCGAGCTCAACGAAGCTTTTGCCGCCCAGGGCCTGGCCGTGCTGCGCGGCCTGGGCATCGCCGACAACGATCGGCGCGTCAATCCGAATGGCGGCGCTATTGCGCTGGGCCATCCGCTCGGCATGAGCGGCGCGCGACTCGTGACGACCGCGATGTACCAGCTGCATCGCAGTGGTGGCCGCTATGCGCTGTGCACGATGTGCATCGGCGTCGGCCAGGGCATCGCCATCCTGATCGAGCGCGTCTGACCCGCTGAAGCGGTGACGGCCTGCGCGGCCGCCACCCGTGATTGAGCGCATTCATCGCCACAGTCGCCGGTCCGGGCGCGATAATCAGAACATCGTCCGAACCAGAAGCCAGAGCCCCGACAGATCACCATCCGAGACAAGGAGCCACCATGTCTGTTCTTCAGCCGTACCGGCGTCCCGCAGCGGGAAGCCAGCCCGACTACCTGTATCCCGACTACAAATCGACAGTTCCGCGCACGCCGTCGAAACCACTGATCCTGCTGCCGCAGTCGCTGTCGGAAATGACCGGCCCCGTGTTCGGCCAGGATCGCGTGCGTCCCGAAGACGCCGACCTGACGCGCCAGCATGCGGGCGAGCCGCTCGGCGAGCGCATCATCGTTGCCGGTCGTGTCCTCGATGAGGATGGCCGTCCGGCGGCAAACCAGCTGATTGAGGTCTGGCAGGCGAATGCCGCCGGGCGTTACCAGCACAAACGCGACCAGCACGATGCGCCGCTCGACCCGAACTTCACTGGCACCGGCCGCATGATGACGGATGCGAACGGCAACTACCGCTTCGTGACAATTCGTCCGGGCGCCTACCCGTGGCGCAATCATCCGAACGCATGGCGCCCTGCGCACATTCATTTCTCATTGTTCGGTAATGCGTTTGCGACCCGCCTGGTCACGCAGATGTACTTCCCCGGCGATCCGCTGCTGCCCTTCGATCCGATCTACAACAGCGTGCCGGACGGCGCGCGCCAGAAAATGATTTCGGACTTCGATCTCGATCTGACCGAGCCCGAGCAGGCGCTCGGCTTCCGCTTCAACATCGTCCTGCGCGGCCGCGATGCGACGCCGATGGAGAAATGACATGAGCCTTCCCCTGACTCCTTCGCAGACCGTCGGACCTTACCTGCACATCGGCCTCGACTGGCTGAACACGAGCGACCTGACCGCCGCCGGCGTAACGGGCGAGCGCATCGTCGTCACTGGCCGTGTGATTGATGCCGACGGCCAGCCGGTGCCGGATGGCGTGGTTGAAATTTGGCAGGCGAATGCGCACGGCAAATACGCGCATCCCGACGACACGCGCGCGCTCCCGACCGAGCCGGGTTTCACCGGCTTCGGCCGCTGCCCGACGGACACGGACGGACGCTTCCGCTTCGTTACCGTCAAGCCTGGCAGCGTGCCCGGTGCCGACGGCCAGCCGCAGGCGCCGCACATCATGGTCAATGTGTTTGCACGTGGCCTGTTGAAGCAGCTGTCTACGCGAATTTATTTTTTGGGCGACAATCACGTCACCGACTTCGTCTTGCAGCAGGTGCCGGCCGAGCGTCGAAACACTCTGGTGGCACGACCGGCGGCTGGCGATCCGGCCACGTTCGAACGCGACATCGTCATCGGTGGCGGCGGCGACAACGAAACCGTGTTCTTCGACATCTGACCTTCACTACCCACACCCACCCACCACGCGCGACCGACATGCAAGCCCTCACCTCCGCCATCTTTTCCAGTGAGGGCATGCAGCGTGTGTTCTCCGCCGGCAGTACGGTGCAGCGCATGCTCGACTTCGAGGCTGCGCTGACCCGCGGACTGGCCGTCGAAGAGGTAATTCCCGCTGCCGCCGTGGCGCCTGTGCTGGCCTGCTGCGACGCGAGCGCGTACGACCTGACAGGCTTGACCCTGGCCGCGCATGATGCGGGCAATCTGGCGATTCCGCTGGTAAAACAACTGACTGCCAAAGTTGCCGCACTGGATCCCGATGCCGCGCGCTACGTGCACTGGGGCTCCACCAGCCAAGATGTGATCGACACCGGCACGGTGCTGCAGCTGCGCGATGCGCTGGACCTGATCACCGTTGACCTGGCCGAGCTGACCGATGCGCTGGCCGGCCTCGCGCATCGGTACCGTACGACACCCATGATCGGCCGCACCTGGATGCAGCATGCGCTGCCGATCACCTTCGGCCTGAAAGCCGCGGGCTGGCTGGACGCACTGATGCGGCACCAGCAGCGCCTGACCGAGATGCGCGCGCGGCTGTGCGTACTGCAGTTCGGCGGCGCGGCCGGCACGCTGGCCAGCCTGGGCGACCGCGGCCTCGCGGTCGCGCATGCGGTTGCCTCGGCGCTCGATTTGCCGTTGCCTCATTTGCCGTGGCATGCGCACCGCGATCGCTTCGCCGAGTTCGCGACCACGCTGGGCCTGCTGACCGGCACTCTGGGCAAGATCGCGCGCGACATCTCGCTGCAGAACCAGACGGAAGTGGCGGAATTGTCCGAACCGGTTGCGGTCGGACGGGGCGGTTCGTCGACCATGCCGCACAAGCGCAACCCGGTCGGCTGCGCCGCCGTGCTGGCTGCCGCCGTTCGTGTGCCCGCGCTGGTATCGACAATGCTGGCCGGCATGCCGAACGAACATGAACGCGCGCTTGGTGGCTGGCAGGCCGAATGGGACACCGTGCCCGACATCGCAGCGCTGTGCGCCGCGGCGCTGACGCAGTTGCGCGACGTGGTCGAAGGCCTGCGTGTCGATGCGGGCCGGATGCGCAAGAACATGGAGCTGACACAAGGTATGGTGATGGCCGAACCGGTAGCGCTGGCACTGGCAGCGGAGTTCGGTCGTGCGCGAGCGCATGAGATCGTCGAGGCGGCCTGCCATACTGCGATCGACAGCGGCCAGCACCTGCAGCAGGTATTGCTGGCCGACGCGCGAGTCAGCGCTGTGCTGAGTGCGGAACGACTGGCCGCACTGTTCGATCCTTTGAGCTATACCGGAGAAGCGACTGCCTTCGTCGATCGCGTGCTCGCCGCGCATCGCCAGCGCAAGGCCGGTTGAAACATTTTATGGAGCCAAGCGATGCCCTTCATTGATGCCGGGAACGGCAAACTGCATTATCAGATCGACGGCGCCGATGACGCACCGGTGCTGGTGATGTCGAATTCACTCGGCACCACGCTGGACATGTGGCTGCCGCAACTGCCGGCGCTGACCGAGCATTTCCGGGTACTGCGCTATGACACGCGCGGCCACGGCAGCTCCGACGTCACGCCGGGTCCGTACACGATCGCGCAGCTCGGCGGCGACGTCATTGCGCTGCTGGACCATCTGAAAATTCCGCGCGCGCATTTTTGCGGTCTGTCGATGGGCGGCATGACCGGCATCTGGCTCGGGATCCACCACCCGGAACGCATCGACCGCCTGGTGCTCTGCAATACCAGCGCCGCGATCGGCGTGCCCGAGATGTGGAACGCCCGTATCGCGCAGGTGCGTCAGGGTGGCATGCAGATCGTTATCGACACCGTGCTGCAACGCTGGTTTACCGACGATTTCCTGTTGCATGCACCGGCCCAGGTCGAGCGCGTTCGCAACATGCTGGCCAACACCACGGTCGAGGGCTATGTCGCCAACTGCGCAGCCGTGCGCGACATGGACCAGCGCGCTGACCTCGGACGCATCGCGACGCCGACGCTGGTGATCGGTGGCAAGCACGACAAATCGACGCCGCCCGAGCATGGCGAATTGATCGCGCGCTCGATTCCCGGCGCCCGCTATGTGGAGCTGAATGCGGCGCACCTGTCGAACTGGGAAGTCGCGCAGGCATTCACTCAGCAGGTGTTGAATTTCCTGCTGAAACAGGACGGCTCCGCCTGAAGCCGAAAGATGACCATGGATGATGATCAGCGTTATGAACGCGGCATGGCGATCCGGCGCGCGGTGCTGGGCGACCGGCATGTCGACCGCGCGCAAGCCAACCTGAACGAGCTGAATACGGAATTCCAGAACCTGATCACGCGCTATGCCTGGGGCGAGATCTGGACGCGTCCGGGCCTGACCCGGCACACGCGCAGCCTGATGACGATTTGCATGATGGTCGCGCTGAATCGCGAAGAAGAATTGAAGCTGCACCTGCGCGCGGCGTCCAACAATGGCGTCTCGCGTGAAGAGATCAAGGAGGCGCTGCTGCAGGCGGCGATCTACTGCGGCGTGCCGGCGGCGAACTCGGCATTCGCGCTGGCGCAGAAGGTGTTTGCCGAGATGGACGCCGAACAGGCCTGATCGACCCGGCACGGCCAGGCCTTCATGCGTGCCGGGCAGCGCTGCCCGGCACGCCATTTCCAACTTTTCCCCTTTGCCATTTCGGCATGAAATGCCCGCTGTCAATCGGGTATAGTCTGCGTCCAATAAGAAAAATGGAGGCAGGATGCAAACCACTGATATTCCGCGTTTTGCCGTCATCGGCGCCGGTGCGGTCGGCTGCTATTTCGGCGGCATGCTTGCACGTGCCGGCGTGCCGGTCACGCTCATAGGCCGCGCTTCACATGTCGACGCCATGCGCACGCACGGACTGCGGCTCGACACCCAGACCTTCGATGAAACCGTCGCTGTCGACGCCAGCACCGATACGGCGGCCATTGCCGGCGCCGACGTCGTGCTGTTCTGCGTGAAATCCACCGACAGCGAGCGCACCGCGCGCGAGATCGCTCCCTGGCTGAAGGCCGACACCGTCATCGTCTCGCTGCAGAACGGCGTCGAGAACGCCGAGATCATCCGGCGCGTGCTGCCGCAGCGCGTGATCCCTGCGGTGGTGTATGTAGGCACCGAAATGGCCGGCCCGGGCCACCTGAAGCATCACGGCCGTGGCGAGCTGGCGATCGGCCAGGCGCCCGAGAGTGCGCGTATCGTCGACGTCTTTGCGCGCGCCGGCGTGCCGGTGCAGGTGTCGGACAACGTGATGGGCGCGTTGTGGGGCAAGCTGATCGTCAATTGCGCGTACAACGCGCTGTCCGCGATCGCGCAGAAAACTTACGGCAAGCTGGTCGAGACGAACGGCATACCCGAACTGATGCAGGACGTGGTCGACGAATGCCTGCGGGTCGCGCAGGCCGATGGCATCACCGTGCCCGGCGACAGCCACGAAGCCGTGCGCAAGATCGCGCATTCGATGGCCAACCAGTATTCATCGACGGCACAGGACGTTGCCCGCGACAAACCGAACGAGATCGATTACCTGAACGGCTATGTGGTGCGCCGTGGTCAGGCGCGCGGGCTGCAGACGCCGTACAACCAGACCCTGCTTACACTGGTGAAGCTGGTCGCGACAAAGTAACGGAGAAGAACATGACTGAACAGGAATTCCGCAACCAGATGGCCGCCGAGGGCATCACCGAAGTGGTGATGGTCGAGCGTGAACCGAATGGCGGGCTGGACACGCATTCGCATCCGTTCGAGGCGCGGGCGCTGATCCTCGCGGGCGAGATCACCATCATCGCCGACACCGGCACTCAGCACTGCAAGGCGGGCGACACCTTCCGGCTGGCGGCGAATGTGCCGCACATCGAAAAATACGGCCCGCAAGGTGTCAGATACCTCGCTGGCCGCAAGTAAGTGCGCAAGCCGGCGCGCATAACGCGCTGCCAGGCACTTCTGCTAACGGGGCTCATTCGAGCCCCGTTAGCGTCGGGGGATCAAGTCGGCAGCGCTGCCGTGCC
>JACCDQ011696007.1_pt1 | contig 11129 bp, 11 predicted proteins | sample 7446031 | NCBI WGS metagenome assembly JACCDQ01 (sample SAMN15323442, study PRJNA562643) | freshwater metagenome | isolation source: river surface water | place: USA:Blue River Watershed | collected 2017-08-17
CGAAATCCGTGGTGAAACCATGCAGATGCTCGGCGGCCGCCAGGGCATGGGTGGCCCTTCGGAAGATGGCGGCGGCTACGCCCCACGTCAGGCTCCTGCTGCACGCCCTGCGGCTGCGCCCGCCGCGCGCCCAGCCCCTGCAGCCAAGCCAGCGCCCAGCAACTTCGATGACATGGACGACGACATCCCGTTCTGACGATGCGGCTCATGCGTAACCAAAACGCGGCGCACATTGATTTCTTTCAGTTCAAAGGGCTGATTGAGACCAATCCAAAGGCGACGCCCTGCGACATCGACATGATTTTTGAACGCAAGTGCAAATTCTTTGTCGGTGAATGGAAGCGGGATGGTGAGAGCATCAGCCAAGGACAGGGGTTGCTACTGCGCAATCTAGCACGGCAACCCCAGTTCACCGTCGTCATCATCCAAGGCAACACGGACGGTGACACGGTGGTTGATAAGTTCGAGCAACTTTGCTCAGACGGACGCTTCAGGGTGCGTGGCAAGTCTTTTGATGACCTCAAGAAATTTGTCACGCGCTGGTACAACTGGGCAGATGCCCAAGAATTTCAATAAGGAAACTATGGGCTACATCATCGGACTTGCCTGCTTTTTTGCTTGGCTCACTCATGTCTTCACCTGCTTTGCACAGGGTCTGTGGGGCTTCTTGGTTGCTGGCGCAATCATGTTCCCCATTGGCATCTTGCACGGCTTTTATCTCTGGTTCAAATAAGGAAACAACATGGAAAAAACAAAAGAGTTTTACGCACAACAACCCGACCCTTGGATTCACCGCTCCGAAGGTATGCGTTGCAGGTCTTGCATTTGGTATGTGCCAAAAATTCCAACCAACCCAGCCCAGCCTCAAGACTATCGCGGCTTAGGCCGTTGCCGACGCCACGCTCCAACCATGAACGGCTACCCCGTTGTTTGGTGTGATGACTGGTGCGGCGACCATCGACTTGATGAGAACAAAGCATGAGCGACAACGAATTTGTCATTAAAGCCAATGAGGGTCAGCTTTACACCATTGGCAACATCAAACCAAACTACAACATTACATTTCACCGTCCAACCGAAAACGGATGGGCAAACGGTGAAGCAATAGGCGCTCTTGATTTCAATGGCCCTGAGTTGGTATTTACTGGCGACGCAAGCGAAAGCGCCAAGACCTTTATCAACTGGGTGTCAATCATATTCAAGGGTCGTCTCATCGAAGAATACAAACGCGGCTTTGAAGATGCAAAACAAGGAAAGGAATGCACACCATGAGTATTACGGCAACAGCACCACGCGCAAGCGAATCGAATCACTGGTACACCCGCGACGGTTTACCTCAGTACACCGTGCCATCCAAGAAGGACGGCTCACCGCGTGCAACCACCCTACGCGACGCACGGACTATGAACTTAGTTCCCAGTGTCACTACAATTTTGAATGTCGCGGCAAAGCCTGCGCTGACCAATTGGCTTCAGCAACAGGTGCTACTCGCCGCGCTTACCCTTCCCCGTCGCCCAGACGAACCTGAAAAAGACTACATCGACCGAATCATCAATGATTCAAAAGAGCAGGGTCGCTCTGCGGCGGACGCGGGAACCGACATCCATGCTTCCATTCAAGGCTTCTATGAAAACAATCCGACAGGCAAACACCAAGAGAGTGTGCAAGCCTGCGACAACGCAATCGTCAGCCACTTCGGCAAACAAAATTGGGTATCAGAGCGTTCATTCGCACATGAACTCGGTTTTGGCGGTAAGTGCGATTTATTTGCTGGGGACGGAGACGGCATCGTCGCTGACATCAAAACCAAAGAGTTCACCGACCCCGCAAAAGTCGATGGATACGATGAACACCTCATGCAACTCTCGGCATACCGAGTTGGTTTAGGCATCCCCAAAGCCCGTTGCGCCAATGTCTTTGTGTCCCGCAGTGTCCCCGACCTCGTCGTGGTGCGTGAGTGGAGCGCTGAAGACCTTGACCGTGGCTGGGAAATGTTTGTGAACCTTCTCCAATTTTGGCAACTCAAAAACTCACACAAGTAAGGAGCAAGTAATGTTGAGTGAAGAAACCATCAAGCAGGTATTTTTTTACTGCGACCTCCACGAGCCAAACGCTTTGGTGGCGGACGATGTGGACATTGTCCAGTTTGCCCACCGTATTGAACAAATGGTCGCGGTGGAGTACGCTCGGAAGGAACACGCTCGGTGCGTGGAAATTGTGAGCCACATGAACCGCGAAGTCGCCAAGGCTTTGGACAACCAACGACCCAAATAATCATGGACATCCATCTCATCAGACACCTAGCAAAACAATATGAAGAGGGCAGGCGTGACCCAGAGGCACTGCTGGCAATTGCCTGCCTTGAGGCATACGAGCAGGGGTTTGATGATGGGGTAAACGAAGCCGAAGAAAGAATGGCTCAGACCCAGATGCTCCTGATGTTCACCGCTGGAAGCGCATAAAAAAAGCCCCCCCGATTAAAGGGGGGCTAAAAGGAGAGTGGCAACTGCTCCTCGAAATTTATTCTTCTGGCGGTCTTTCTTTCAACAATCGCTTGCCGAGTTCGTAAGTTCCTAAAGCGCCCGCGCCAAGCGTGCCAGCGCCGCGCACACGGGTCAATCTCTTACCCGCTGGGGGTGTGAGCATAGCCGCCGCAGAACCCGCCTCCAAAGCCTTCAAAACGCCTTCGCTAGTGTCGCCAGCCTTGAAGCGCTCCAAAGCCTCCTGATAACTCATCACGCCAAAGTAACCCGCGCCACCGCCAACAACGGTTCGTGGCAACGCACCCATCTTGGCAGACTTGACGCCAACCGCATCCAAAGGACGCATGACCGCGCTGGGTTGTTGTTGCGCACGCTCCAGCCTGCGGCGTGCCACCTCGGCATCGGTTTCAGCCTTGGTGAGCGCTCGCTGGAGGGGAGCCGCCGCCTTGGTCTGACCTGCGATGACATTGTGTTGCTGACCAGCCTGCGCACGCTCTTGGCGGATGCGCTCAACTTCAGCCTCATGGGCGAGACGCTGTTGCTCCAAGGCACGCGCTTGCGCTTCTTGCTGGATGCGGGTCTCTTCAGCCCTGCGCTCCAATTCAGCTTGGTTTTCTTTGGCTCGGCGCTCCTCATCGGCTTGACGCTCTGCCACTGTGGTGGGAGGCAATGCCAACTGCACGCCGCCCTCAGTACGAGACAAGCCGTAATCGCTCAAACCAAGACCTGCCTGACGCTCACGCGCCGCCATATCGGCGTCAATGATGGCTTGACCGCCGCGAGGGTTGTCAGCACGCATATTGAGCGCTTGGTTGGCAACGACTTCTGGCACGCCTTCAGCCATCGAGTGAACCCAGTTCACCGCGCCGGGGTCGCCCGCTTTGGTGCGCGAGGGAACCTCAACCTGTTGAGGGAACGGTGACGATGGTGCAGGCGGCTCCATGCTTGGAGGAGCCTTGGGCAATGCCTTCAAACGGGATTCCACCAGCCTCTGCTCGTTCTTGAGTCGCTCCAGTTCACCTTGGCTTTGTCGGAACGCATCTTCAAGGTCTTGCGGGCTTTGAGGCACTGCTGTTTGCAGGTTGCGTCGAGCCAACTCCAGTTTGTCTGCCGTCTCCAGCGCACGCTCTTGCGCCTTGGTGGTATCAATCTTGGGTGGCAGTTGTGGATTCGTCAGGGGTGGCAAAAACAAGTTTGCACCAGCGCCAACAACCGCGCCGACATCAGGCGCAGTGATGCCGCCTTGCTTGTCTTCAGGGTTGGGTGCAGGGGGTGCGTTCTTTGCCGCCTCTTCTTGTTCTCGCTTGAACTTGCTTGACTCAGACTCGTAGTTACCAAAAGGGTCTTCGTTCTTTTTCTCTTCGCTGGCAACTGGAATCAAACCAGTTTCTTTGTCGTCGTCGAGATTGAAGTTTTGTGCAACGCGCAAAGAGTAGTTGTGCGTCTCTTTGGGCAACGAAAGAATGGCGCGGTCTGGGTCTGTCTCATACGACTTCATAAAAGTCGCAACAGCCCGTGGGCTTGCGTTATAGAGCGCCACAGCGTTGCGTGGACTCTTGTAGGTTGTCAGCAAGTCTTTGAGGATGGCAACGCCACCCTTGATGTTGCTGTCCTCATCATCAGGGTCGATGTTGAGGTCAAATTTTTTGTTGTACAAACGCGCCGTGTCAGGCATGATTTGCATGACGCCCCGCGCTCCAGCAGGGGAGGTCAGAACTTTGTCTCCGCGATAGTGAGAGAACGCGCCCCCCGTCTCCGCTTCGGCAATAGCAATAGCCAATTCAGGGCGAACGCCTTGACGCTCCGCCTCTGTGGCAATCTTAATCACCACATCTTGTTGAGGCTTTGATAGCGAGTTGAATTTTTTCTCGTCCATGTCTTAGCCTTTGCCTTCTGCCTTGTCGCGCTCTTTTTGCAAACGCTTCAGACGCTCTGAATAAGTTTCGTTCTTTGGAGCCTGTGCTGATGGCGCAGGAGCAGGGGCAGGGGTTGCTACAGGTGCAGGTGTAGGTGCAGGTGTAGGTGCAGGAGCGGGTGCTGGCGCAGGACGAGTAGGCGCTGGAGCGGATGCCGCAGGCGCTTTTTCCTTCTTCTTGGGAGACAGCAAGTCCAAGTTCTCTTCACGCACGCGGTCAAGCGTTTTGCGGTAATCGCTCTTGAGTTTCTTGAAGTCCTCATCGACCATGAAGTCGTTGTAGGTGTAGCCCGGTTGTTTGCTCTTCGCATTCCACAGCTTGAATCGCTCTTCGTCAAACTTGCCTTGCAAGATGAGCGCGTCAGACTTCAAGATGATGGCGCGTTGACTGTCAGACGGCAACGCATAGATGCCACCAAGCAGTTTGGTTTCGTAGTCAGATGTGGAGCCTTCACCCGGTGTGCGGTTCAACTGACGACCACGCGATTGCAACTGTGCGCTCTTTTGCATGAACATCTGCAACGCAGTCAAGTCATTGCCACTGAGTTCATATTGCTTCACAACGCTGGCAGGCAGGTTGATGTTGAAGTTACCAACATTCGCGCCCTGCTCGATAGCGCGGGCAATTGCGTTTCCAAGACCGGGGCGGTTCATCAAGTCAAACACCAGCGGGTTGTTCTTCGCATAGCCAATCATGTCATTGGCAATATTGGTGTTCTCGAACGCCGCCTCAGCTTGCAACCCAAGTCGTGAAGCCAACTTCTCAGCGGCTTCAGCGCGACCCTTTGCGGTTTGTGTTGCGGTCTCCTCTTCAGCTTTCATCTCGCTTGAAGACTTTGCTGGCTTGATTGGTTCAACCGTTTCGCCAGCCTTTGGAACTTTACGCGCACGCACTTGCTCAGGTTCCAGCCAGCCTTTGCTGTCATAGAAGTTGAGCAACTTGCTCTCGTCACCAGTCGACAGGTATTCGTTGATGGCTGTTTGATACTGGGCGTATTCGTTTTTGTCCATCTCGCGCTCGGTGCGCAATCCACGAGGAATGACCTTGCGAGTTGTGCCTTCCAGTTTTTCGCGTTCGATGCGGTTTTTCTCTTCCTCGCCTTGGGACTTGCGAATCTCTTGCAGGGTTGGAAGCATCTTTGGTGCAACACGGTTTGCCAAAAGCAGAACCTCGTCGGTAATCTTGATTCGACCTTGCGCCGCCGCAGTCAGTATTTGCTGAGGGCTTGCGGCGCTGGCAACATCAACAGGCGATGCAGTGCCGGGGACGCGCAATTGTCCAGTCGGGGTAGTCACAGCACCACCAGCAGGTGCAGGTGCGCTGGTTCTTGGCCCACCAAGCAAGGCGCTGATTAACTGGTCGCCACCCAACTGCTGACGCAACTCTTGCTCCTTGGCAAGCAATTCCATCTCCAGCTTCTGGTTCTCTGCATCACGGGTAAGTTCGCGCTCTGAGGCGGCTGTAGCGCCCTCGGCGGCATAGCCCAAGGATTCGCCAAACGAACCCGTCTTGGTTGGCTTTAAGAAGCCTGCGGCGGTCTGCATCAAGACAGGGTCAAACATCCTGTTCTTGCGCATATCTAAACTGGCACGCATACGCAACAGGGCGTTATTCATCGCCTCGCGTTGGTCGCCAAGGTCGTCGACAATCTTTTCTTTTAAGCCAGTCGGTTGCGATTGGCTTTCGAGGTTTTCAGCCTGCTTTGCGTCAGCGTCAAAGTTCCCGCCAGCCTGCACAGGAGGTTTTGCTTGAGCGGCGGAGGCTTGATTCAAGCCGCCTTGCGTTGGAATTGCCATTCTTTACCCCACTAAGTAGCCATCGGCATCGTAGAAATTACCTTTGCCATCGTGATATTCTGCGCCCGCTGGAGCCATTCCGCCATCGGCAAGGCGAACACCGCCTCCATGCGCCTTGCGAATTGCACCACCTTTGGCGCTCTTGGTCAGGCTCTTCTTGTAAGCGGCGTCAGCTTGTTGAGCGGCAACTTGCGCGTCAATCAAAGCCTGATTGGAATTGCTTTGAGGGAACAACGCGGCAACCAAAGAACCCAAGCCAGCAATCTGCGACAGCGGGCTGTTGGAGTAGCCTTCAGAGCCAGTCGCTTGCGTGGTTGTACCCATAGGCATTTGATAGCCTTGGAGCAACTTAGCGAACTGCTGAGTCTGCGCCATTGGGTAATCGAGCAACTTCTGACCTTGAGCCTGCTGTTGAGCGCCGTAGTCGGACATGGTCTTCAGACCTGCTGTACCCAACTGCTGTTGCTCTTGACCCAAGTTGGTAAAGCCTTGACCAGCGGACAAAGCGCGAGACAAGTCAGTCTGAGCCTGTGTGCCAGCCTGCGTGTAGCCTTGCTGGAGCGCCTGCATCTGCTTGCCAATCAAGTCAGCTTGGATGTCGCGCATCGCGTTGCCAGTGACTTGCTGTTGACGGCGTGAGCCAAACTGACCAGAGCCGACAGCCGCCGCGCCAAGGTTTGGCAGGATGTTCTCGCGCACATTGCGCTGAGTTAGGCGACCCATCTCGTCCACCACCGCGCTGGTGTATGGATTCATGTAGTCAGCAATGACATCAGGCACGGTGGTAGAGCCAGCTTCACCCAGCAACTGAGATGCCGCACCCAGAGAGCCAGAGCCAGCAAAGGCGACATCTGGAGCCATCTGGAAGGCTTGTTGTTGCAACGGGCTGAAGCCAGCAATGCCGCCCTGCTGGACGGCGTTCTGACCTAAGTTGGCAATGTCTTGCAGGTAATTCGTGTAAAACTCTGGAGCCGTCTGTTGGGCTTCCGTTGTTTTGGTAATCGCGGGTAACGGGTCACCCTGAAATAAGCCAGCCATTATTTCGCTCCTTTAAGGTATGAGGTCAGCGCCTTGGTCTTGGGCGGAATCTTGTCGACGGGGGCAGAGCGCTTGTGGGCGCGAATGCTCTCGCGGAACTTATCCAAAGCCTGTGCGCCTGCCTTGGTCGAGCCATTGCCAATTTGAGCAACGGTCTCAGCGTCAATCACATACTCACCATCCGCCAGCATAGCTGGGATGTCATCACTCTGTCCATCGCCGTCTCCATGCACGGCAGAGCCTTTGCGGAAGTCCATGCGACCTTGAACCAGAGGCACATCAGAATAGTGCGGCAGTCCACCCTTACGCATTGGGGGAGCCATACCCTGCTGTTGCGGCATCATGCCCTGCTGAGGCATTTGAGGCGACATCTGTTGTGGAGCCAAAGGAGGCGACTGCTGTGGCAATCCCTGCTGTTGAGCCTGCTGAGGTGGTTGCTGTTGACCAATCTGGGGAGCCATCTCAGGCGGATTCATTGGAGGCTGTGAGCGCATACCCAAGTTCGCCAAGATGTCAGCAGGCTGACCAAAGGTGTAGTACGAAGCCACAGGGGTAGCCATTGAAGACAGACCGCCAGAAGCCATTGCAGGCACTTCCTCGGCAGTGTCTTCCGTTGGCACTTCCTCGTAGCCATAATCACCTTCGTTCACAGGGTTGTAGCCCGGTGCGTTCAGGTTGCGCAACAACTCTTCGTTTGGCGTGTAGTCACCACCGCTTGTGCCGTAGTCATCGTAGCTGACAAAGTTTGTTGGGCCAATGCCAAAGTCAGTGGTGCGTGGATTGATGACACCCACCTTAGACATATCCAAGCCTTGGTTTTGTTGACCAGTGCCACCACCAAAGTCGCCGCCAAGCAAAGAGGCAATCAAAGCGCCAGCACCAGCCGCACCAGCGGTTGTGCCGAGTGCGCCAGTGATGGTGTTCAAAAAGTCAGAGCCAAGATTGTTCTGTTGGTTTTGGTTGGGGTTCAACACATTGCCGACAGTTGGAGTTCTGCGTCCGCCGCCCACATTGGTGATTGGGCCAGCGTTCACACGACCACCGCCCAAAGGAATTAGATTGCCACTCTGGTCGTAAACGGTCATGTTTCCATAGCCGTCAGTCACAATGTAGTTGCCTTCTTCGTCTCTGGTGGTTTGATAGCCGTCAGTAGTGCCAGCCACATTGCCATCAGAGTCGTATGTGATGGTGCTACCGTCATCGAATGTGTCGATGTAAGAACCATCATCAAAGTATTGACGACCGGGGACTGCGGTGAAGTCAGTACCGCTGACCACTTCTTCACCGTCACTCAACGCAAGATTTTTCAGATAAGAATTGTTGACTCCACCAGTACCAGAATACAAAGAGTCGTCACCAGTCATGGTTGGGTCGTCGTACTCACCGTAGTTGTAGCTGACATTTTGCCAAGGTTGAACATCTTCGGTGGTATCGGAATATCCACCATCTTCAAAATGAGCGACTCCGCCTCTTTTCATCATAGTAATCAAGCCTCCGCGTTTGACTTCATAGTCACCGCCGTCATCGTAGGTGTAGTCTGTATTGTCCGCTAATGTGTAGTCGGTGTAATCAGTGTTGTCGGTGTAGTCAGTGTTGTCCGCCATCGTGTAGTCGGGGTCAGTCCAATCAGTCGACCACTCACCGTTATCAGCCATCGTCCACACAGCACCAGTGTCTGGGTCAGTCCAAGTGTTGTCTGCCAGATTGGTGTCGTCGTAAGTGTTGTCAGCAAGATTGGTGTCGCCACTTGCGTCGTAATAGAGTTCGTAACTTCCGTCGCTTGCAAGAGAGTAAATGTTTCCGTTTTCGTCTTGGAAATATTGAGTCTCACCATCAGCAACAGTAGTGTCGTTTGTGTCGGTGGTATCGCCAGTGTCAGCAGTGGTTGTGCCGCCAAGACCGCGAGTGCCACCGCCAGTGGTTGCATCACCAGTTGTTGTGTCGCCGTAACCAACCCACACAGGATTGTTGCTCTCGTCCAGTTGCCAACCGGGCATCAGGTTGCCCTCGTCGTCATACGGAGTTCCACCGCTTGGGTTGGTGGGGTATTGGTAAATGTCGGCTGGTGTTGTTGAGCCACCAGAAGTGGAGCCAGCGCCGCCAGTAGTTGTGCCTGTTTTAGCGCCAGTCGTTGAGCCAGTGCCAGTCTTTGTTCCGCCTGCGGTTGAGCCAGTTCCAGTTTTTACCGCGCCAGTACCGCCCGCAGTAGAGCCTGACGAACCGCCGCCAGACACAACAGGCTTGCCAGTGATTTTGTCAATCAACAATTTTGTGCCAGCGCCAATTGCCGCGCCCGTGAGCGCGTTCACAATCTTGTTGGTAGTCGAGTTTGAACTGCCAGTTGTTGGTTTGACCGTGGGCTTCACCACCGAAGTCGGGCTAGTCGTTTTGGTTGTCGGCGTAGTCGATGTCTTGGTTGTGACGGTCGGCTTTGTTGTGGGCGTAGTCTTCGATGTCAGCGTAGTCTTGGGAGTCGCTGTCGTCTTAGGTGTCGTTGTTGTTTTGGCTGTCGTAGAAGTCTTTGGAGCCAAGGTAGTCTTGGGCGTCGAAGTGGTCTTTGTAGTCAGCGTAGGTTTGGTCGTTGCAGGATTGCTGAACACCGAAGTGAATGGGCGTCCAGAAGTTCCCGCAGAGCCAGCAGACTTGACGGCGTTGGAGCCGCCAGAACCGCCAGCAGAAGTGATTGAAGATGAACCTCGACCAGACAGGTTGGGCGTGTCGTCTACACCGCGAATGATGCTACCCAGCGGTGCGCGTTCAAGCCCCCTTGCTTCAGGGAGTTGTCTGCTTGATGTGCGTTTTTTCAGAATAGCCATGTTTTATCCTGTCTTCTTCACCAGTGATGTCAAACCTGCAATGTTGGTCACAGGGCTTAACTTTGTGGTGCTTGCCAAGGTCTTAGGTGGAGCGGCTTTAAGAACTGGAGCCGCTTTCTGTATTGGAATCAACTTCGACACATCCATGCGAGGTGGAGGTGTAGGCACGCGAGGCGCAGGTCGTGCGCTTGCCATCTGCAATCCACCAGCAGGACGCACAGGTGCGCGTGGTGCTGGACGCTTAGGTTGAGTCAGTGATTGCTTGAGCAAACTGCCCACGGTTGCCACAACAGGCTTGGTGATGTCAGTGGGCTTCAAGCCTTGTGCTTCAGCCATCTTCTCGTCTGCTGTCTTTGGAGCAACAGCATTCAAGCCGCCAGTAGGTTGTTCAGCCGCCAAACCAGAGGTCAGCAGGTTTTCAGCCACAGGGGCTTCAGACACAACCGCAGGCGTGGTGACGCCCAAGTCAGTAGAAGGCGTGATGGACTCAGCCATTGTGGACAGAGCGCCTTTTGGTTCTGCCGATGTAACTGTGACCTCACCTTTTGGCAAAGTTTCTGCGATGTCAATGACGCTCTCAGGCACATTGTCGCCAGTGTCAGTAGTTGTATCGGTGGTAGTGCCAGCCAACGCGGTATCAATAACGCTTGGTGATTCTGTGTCAATCAGGTCTGCAAAGTCTTCGGCTGTCTCACCAGTAGGTGCTTGAGCCAATTGAGTGTCAGGCAGGATTGAAATGTCAGATGTGGCGGTCTCGCCAGCACCAGATGTTTTGTCTGAACCAGACTCAGCCAACACATTGTTGTCAATCAGATTTTCGTCTGGGGTGTTGTCAACACCGATGTCAGACACTTGAACTTGTGTCACCACATCATTTGGAATGCCTGCGCCAACAGTTGAAACATCAACTGGTTCGCCCTCTTTGTCCTTCTCATTCCAGTCAGTTGCGGCAGTGCGGAACTGCTCGTCAATGTTGGCGTTGAGCGAACGAGTGCCAGCGTCTACGCCAGAGCCGATGGCGCTGTTGGTGAATGAGGTAGCAAAGTCGCCTTTGCCTGTAATTTCAGAAGTAATGCCAGC
>JACCDQ011163739.1_pt1 | contig 11127 bp, 3 predicted proteins | sample 7446031 | NCBI WGS metagenome assembly JACCDQ01 (sample SAMN15323442, study PRJNA562643) | freshwater metagenome | isolation source: river surface water | place: USA:Blue River Watershed | collected 2017-08-17
ATGGCGGCGGCGTTGCGGTCCAACTATATGTGACCGCCGGCGAGTCGCAGACCGAGGTCAGCAACAGCGTGCTGCCACCACCGATACACAACGGTGAGTTGCTCGACGCCCACACATTCGGTTTGTGATGTATCGTGACGATGGTCAGCGAAGTATCCGGAACACCACCAACAGTTTTGATAACAGAATAAGTACCATTATGCGCAGCTGTTGCCGGGAAGATAAATGCCCTTTGTGTAGTCGCAAATACAGATGTAGATGGAGCAGGACCATACCATTGATACGTTGCCGCTGTCGAGTCGCCGGGCGCATTCAGCCACAGGGTATCCCCTTCGCATGGGCTGTTCGCCTCTGCACCATTACAGGTATGTATCGTGAGGTAAATGGTCTTGGTCAGGCATGACCATGGAGCCGTTGTTGTAACAGTATACGTGAAGTAAGGGGGAAGTACAGTTGGGTTAATGGTAACATGCGCACCGGTAGTAGCAGAAAGGCCCAAAGCAGGAGCCCATGTCCAGGAAGTACCATAATAGGTCAGTTCATCTCCGTGGAGCACGTCCGCATTGAGTGCAGTGGCGCCCGGATAAGGACAAACATCGAATGTATCATTCTCAGAAGTAGGCGCAGGAACGAGAGGGAATGTGTCATTAACTGAGAAAGAAGGAATAGCGATGCGCATCCTCGGATCAGGCAGCGCACTGTCTATGCCACTGCTGCTAAGCCCGGCCTTGTACAGGTACGCGTAAGATATCACAGTGCTGTCACCTGCTGCTATGGTGCCGATATTGAATATCAGCGATACACCCTGATCCGCATAGTTCGTCGTACCAAGTACACTCAAAGAGACACCAGAACCTGTCCAGATCTGTGATGGGCGGGTACCGGGTGCAAGGCCGGTGATGACAAAGCACTTGGCACGGCAATCCTTTGCCACAAGAGCAAGATAGCTGTTCACCGAGTCATAAGCGGGTGTTGCACCCGAAGCGCCTGTCTGGCCGAAGGCACTCACATGCACAAGGCGACGAGTGTCTTCGTTCTGATGCACGATACGGTTCCGGGTAGTAGGAGTACCGCTCCAGAAAGATGTATTATCCGGGTCGCCGGTACGCTGATACCAGATGCCGTTGATAGCAGCCAGTGTCGTATTCTTGATCACAGTGGTCACATTGACCCAGGATGCGGTCGTATCGATACGTGTCTGCTGGCGGATATTAAGACCAGCAATATTGCCGATCCACATGTCCTTGGCGCTTCCGCCAGAGTTGGTATAACTAAAATGCGAACCCGGGATCATGGACGCACCGGTGCAGATACCGCCCCATGCACCATTACGGTATTCAGTAGTTGAATTCACCTCAAGGCTCCAGCCTTCCTGTGGAAAACCCGGAATGGTATAATCACCCATAAGGGCCGGCATGCCGACAGACCAACCGTCATGTCCCCAGTCGTGGACGGCATCCAAGTTGCCACCCGGAGTGAACGCTGTGGCTGTACCGCAGCAAACGTGCGGATGATACGTGGCTGGCGACGTACAGGTACCGAAACCACCCATGCCATTCACGCCACACTCGGTCCAGCGCCCCTGCAGAAAGCAGTCAGTGCCCACTATCTGTGCTACTGCCTTACCAGCAGCACCGGACAGCGCCAACAATAATGCTAAAAAGAGGTAATTTTTTTTCATAGACAATGACAACTATTAAGATTATTAGACTGTTTTTCTTTTCGCAACCAATTTAAAATCACGTACAATGTAGCAGTTTTTTCGCTAAAACCAAACTGTAATGGTTTGACATCTGTGATAAATACAAATATCCGTTAAAAAGACAAGAAAACCATGAAATAGGTTGGGGTTAGGTCAAAAAAATGTTGCGAGTGTAACCACAAGTTATCCACAACAGCCTACTATTCAGGATTGAATAGTAAAAAATCAACATATTTATCCAATTTCAAACAGCAAACACCCGATAAATGACACAATTTCCTTATTCATGTCTGATACCACGTCACTGGCACGTCATATTAGAAGATCTGCCGGGCCGGGATGGAAGGATGAGATACAATTGTATTTTCTTTGCACTCTTTAAAGTAACAATGGCCAAGAAAATAGGATATATCCTGATGAATCTGGGATCGCCGGATACCACCGAAGTAAGGGATGTCCGCGCCTACCTCAATGAATTCCTGATGGACGAGCGCGTGATCGACTCCCCCTATCTCGTTCGTAGTGTGTTGGTGAAGGGCATCATCACCCCCTTCCGCGCACCTAAGTCGGCAGAGGCATACAGGTCCATTTGGACAAAAGACGGCTCGCCGCTGGTGCACATCACCTATCAACTAGCCGATGCCGTGAGGGCCCGCACCAAAGCTCCCGTGGCAGTCGCAATGCGCTATGGCAAACCCAATATCCGGACGGCGTTCCAGGAAATATTAAAACAGCTTCCGGATGTAGAAGAAGTGGTACTGTTGCCCCTCTACCCACATTACGCCATGTCGAGCTTTGAGACCGCCGTGGTAGATGCCAAAGATGAATATAAGAAGGGACGCTACCCATTCCGCCTTACCGAGGTGCAGCCATTCTACAGCCATCCTGGCTATATAAGCGCCCTGGCAAAAAGTATGCGGCCTTACCTGGAAGGAAATGAATTTCACCTATTGTTCAGCTACCATAGCATACCTGAACGACATATTCACAAAAGCGATGTTACAGGATCGCATTGCCTGCGCGGCGGCGACTGCTGCACTACCCCATCAGAAGCGCATAAATTCTGTTACCGGCACCAGTGCCTCGTGACCACAAAACTCGTGGCTGAAGCGCTTGGGCTCCCGGAACACCGCTACAGCGTGGCGTTCCAGTCGAAACTCGGGAGATCAGAATGGCTAAAACCTGCTACGACCCTGCGCATGCAGCAAATACCGGTAGAGGGTATCAAAGACCTCATCGTTGTTTGTCCATCATTCGTCAGCGACTGCCTGGAAACACTGGAGGAGATAGCCATCCGCGAGCAGGAGAACTTCATGGCGGCAGGCGGCAATTCCTATACTTATATACCTTGCATGAACACACAGCAGGCATGGGTAGATACCGTGATGGACCTGCTGGAAAACGCATAACCGAACATGTACTTTTATATCAAGGCACTGCACATCATTTTTATCGTCACCTGGTTCAGCGGGATGTTCTATATCGTCCGGCTATTCATATATAACACGGAGGCGAGCGAACGCCCCGAACCCGAAAAGACAATATTGCAACAGCAATTTGGCATTATGAGTCGCCGGCTGTGGTATGGTATCACATGGCCGTCTGCAGTGCTTACCCTGGTCTTTGGGCCATGGATGTGGTACCTCTATGGCCAACTGGATAACTGGCTGGCAGTGAAGTTGGGATTCGTCGTGGGACTATACCTGTACCACTATACATTGCACCGGCTTTTCAAGGAGCAGGCCGGGGGCAAATTCCGTTTCTCTTCTACCCAATTGCGCGTATGGAATGAGGTCGCTACTATTTTCCTTGTAGCCATTGTGATGCTAGCCGTTGTAAAGCAGGGCATGAGCCTCGTATGGGGATTAGGCGGCCTGGCACTCTTTGTCATTGCGCTCATGAGCGCCATCAAAGCATACAAAGCTATTCGCAACAAGGGCACCAAATGATCATTCATACGCGAATGTCGCTGAACTTCAATTATTGTTTGGAGGTTCCGCATTTTTCTTTACTTTTGCGCTCCCTCAAATGCGGCGGTGGCGAAATTGGTAGACGCACTACTTTGAGGTGGTAGCGCCTGTAACGGGCGTGGGAGTTCGAATCTCCTCTGCCGCACTAAAGGATGAACGTTCCGCGTTCATCCTTTTTAATTTTATAGTGCGCGACCCAAACCTGTAGTCCCATGTCACTCTATCACATATTCACTTATGATCTGTCTGCAATTGATAACGTGCAAAATATAACGCGCTCATTAAGAAAACGCTGACGAATAAAACCGGGATATTTCCTTCTCTTTTTTGTAAAACGTTGGTAATATTACATGGCACGACGATCCAACGACATCATAGATGAGAATACTCCCCATACTGCTGGTATCGCTTATTGCATATAGCGACACCGCACATGGCAAATTATCCGGACAGGCTAAAATAGACTCATTGCTCGGGCAACTGGCAAAGGCGAGCAGTGACACGGCCAGGATCAACATCCTCAACAGCGCTTCGTTCAGCTACGGCGTCGTAGACCCCGACAAGGGCATAGCGCTCGCAAGGCAAAGCCTGCAACTCAACAGTGAGTTGCAATGGCCAAAGGGATTGGCCAATGCCTACAACTCACTTTACACCAACTATTTCAACAGGGCGGCTAATGACAGCGCCTTGTACTATGCCGAACGCTCTATGAAGATCAACGAGGAGATAGGCAATGCAAGAGGCGTGGCGGTGAACCTGGGCAATATTGCCAATATATATGAGAGCCAAAGCAACTTTGCGAAAGCGCTCGACTACCAGTTCCGCTCGTTGAAACAACGGGAAGAGATTGCCGATAAAGGCCTGCTGGCTACCTGCCTGATGAACATCGGCAACATCTATATGGAGATCGGCGACCTGGCCAAGCAGATGGAGTATCATGCAGCGGCCCTCAAACTGGCTCTGGAGATGCACGATAAGGAATTGCTGACGCAATGCTATGTGAACCTCGGAAACGGTTATTACACCCAGAAGGACATGAAGAATGCGCTTTACTATTTTGAACTGGCGCTTAAGGCTGCCGAAGAAATGGGGGTGCGCTTGCAGGAGCAAAAGGTGATCGGCAATATCGGCAGCGTGCAGCAAGCCATGGGCAACCACCCGCTGGCATTGCAATACGCCTTCCGCTCTCTAAAAATGTGTGAGGAGACCGGCGACATAGAGGGTGTGGCCTACGAGATCGCAGACATTGGAAACAGCTACCTGGCACTGGCCATGGGCAGGAACAACGGTCCGCTGCCCGATAGCCTGGCCGCACAGAGTAAGAACAATTTCCTGAAGAAAGCCATCAATTACCTGGGGCTGGGTAGCGCGAAGGCAAAGGAAATGAACAACCTGATGCTCAACTACCAGGTACTCTATAGCCTATCGGAGGCTTATGAAGCGCTCGGTGATCACTCAGCGGCTTTGCGCGCCCACCGCGAATATGCCAAACTGAAAGACTCCGTGTTCTCCATAGACAATAAGATCAAATTCGCGAACCTGGAAACGGAACGCCAGGCAGACCTTAAGGAAAAACAAATAGAACTTAACAGGCTGACCCAAAAACAAAGGGATAGGCAACAGTTGTTCCTTTTGGGGGGCATTGCTCTTTTGGCCACCGTCACCGTAGTGGTCATACGGGCGAACAATAAACAGAAACGCGCCAATCTGCAACTGGCCCAGGAAAAAGAAACATCAGAACAACTGCGCCATAACCTGGAGTTGACCCTTGAACAGAAAAATGTCCTCGTAGACGAGATAGCTGCCGCAGCCGAAATGAAATCGAAGTTCCTGGCTAATATCTCTCACGAGTTGCGCACACCCGTTACCCTGCTGACCGGTATGCTGGAGCTGGCCCGCAACGAGGCTACCGCCAACAACAAGGAGAAACTGACGATAGCTTATAATAATGGCGTGCGCTTACAGCACATGGTGGATGAATTGCTGGACCTGTCTAAACTGGAACGCCCAGAGGCTACTTTTGACCAAGCACAATATGAAGCGCTGCCACTGATAGCAAAAATTGCTGATGGATACCGCCTGCTGGCAGAACGGGCGCAACTGTTGTTCCGGTTCGAGAACAATGGACTGGGACACCAATACTTCACCATGGACCCGGAAGCCCTCGAAAAGATCATATCTAACCTTATTTATAATGCGATCAAGTTCACCCAACCCGGCGGCAGCATCCGAATAGTGACCAGCCTGGGATCGAACGATGTGATACAAATATCGATAGCGGACACGGGCACTGGCATCAGCGAAAAAGACCTGCCGCATATTTTCGAACGATTTTACCAGGGTGCCACGGCTGAAGCAAAGGCAAAGGGTGCCGGAATAGGGCTCTCACTGGTGAAGGAATACACTGCAGCACTGGGTGGACAGGTATCGGTGACCAGCGAACAGGGGAAAGGTACTACATTCACCCTGAGCTTCCCCGCCACCGACCTGAAGATCCCCGATGACACATTACATGGAGACTGGGAAGAGGTTCAGTTGACCCGGAACTGGGAGCAATTTGACGGAACGCCGGTCGTGCTGATCGTTGAAGACAATGCAGAAATGCGTTTCTACCTGCGTACCATATTAAAAGAAAAGGTGACCGTTGAGGAGGCTCCGAACGGTAAAGCGGCACTGGAATGGCTGGCCGACCATGATGCGGACCTCATAATAACGGACATGATGATGCCGGAAATGGATGGGCGTTCATTCATCACCGCGATCAAAGCATCAGAAAAACTCAGATACACACCTATTATCACTGTGTCGGCCCTGGCCGGCCAGGAGAACCAGCTAAGTGTCCTGCGACTAGGGGTGGACGACTATATCATAAAACCATTCAACCCGCTGGAACTGCAGGTGCGTGTTTTCAACCTCCTGAACAACCGGCAGGAACGTAAGCAGTTCATTGCCGGCCAGGAAGAGCCTGTGGAAGACATACAGGAAGATAGTGCCCATGCAGAGGAATTCAGAAAACGAATAAACGACTTTGTGCTATCTCATGCCAAGAATTTTAATATTACCGTATACGACATTGCCTACGAAATGTCTATGAGTGAGCGGCAGCTATACCGGCTCACAAAAAGCCTGACCGGTTGCACACCGGCACAGCTGATAAAAGAAATAAGATTGCAAAAGGCACACGAACTACTACTCAGCGGCACGATACATAAGGTCGAATCAGTTGCGCGAGCCGTCGGTTTCGATAACGTCAGCTATTTCTCCCGCCAGTTCTTTGAGCGCTTCGGACGCAAGCCTTCGGATTATCTGCACTGAAATTAACAAGTCTTTTGTTAATGGCACTTACACATATTTTGTTACATAGTTCATAACACTAAGAAATTTAGTGTATTATAATTTCATGGCAGGATAGCGCCATATTTTGGCAGGTTCTTTCTTAGGGGCTTTTACATATTTGTGACAGCATATTTTTCAATCACATTGTAAAAGATCCTTATGGAAAAACACTGTTACAACGATCGGCGGCCGAAGCATGCCCCACCCTCCCCCGATGCGATGGCAACGCATCCGCTCGACAGACGGAGGAAACATTTTCTGCAACTATTGATAGCGGCAGTGAGCCTATTGTCATTCTCGGGAAGTTCGATCGCGCAGACCATCACGACCGTTTGTGGTGATGGCAGCTATAGTTCTACCGGCGATGGCGGCCCTGCCACTGCGGCTACGGTCTGGTATCCCCTTGGAGCATTTGCCACCCCGGGCAATGATATCTATTTCACAGAATATGGTGGCAACCGCGTGCGTAAGATAAACACCAGTGGTGTGGTAACTGCCGTAGCCGGTGTGCCCAGCTTCTCCGGCGGATATTCAGGAGACGGCGGGCCAGCTACCGCCGCCACCCTCAGTTCGCCGTGGGATGTTCTAGTAGATGCTTCGGGCATTGTTTACATATCGGATGAGGGCAACAGCCGCATCCGCAAGGTGAATACATCCGGGACCATATCCACTTTTGTCAACATTACGTGGCCGGGGAATATGGCGATGGATGCTTCAGGCAACATATTCGTTTATTCATTCGGCGACCACACGGTCAAAAAAGTAACACCAGGTGGATCGATCTCCACCTTCGCAGGTAACGGTACCGATACCTATGCAGGCTCGGATATACCAGCTACCACGCAGGGACTTGGCTTCTGCTATGGATTAACGTTCGACCCTTCCGGCAATCTGTATATTTCTAGCGCAACACATCACAGGGTGCTGAAAGTGACGCCCGCAGGCATAATGACCACATTTACGGGCACTGACGGCACTGCCCTTTCGGGCCTCGGTGGTCCGGCCTCAGCTGCCTCGATAGGTACTCCCCAGGCCATCCGATGCGACGCAGCAGGAAATTTATATTTGAGCTCAAATACAGATGAAAGCAATTCACGCATACTGAAAATAAATACCAGCGGCATCATCAGCTCCGTCGTAGGAGGAACTGCTGGCTTTTCTGGCGATGGAGGCCCTGCAACTGCAGCCCAGATTTGGGATGTCAATGGTCTGGCATTCAACTCATCGGGCGACATGTACCTGACGCAGTTCAATGGCCAGCGCATCCGCAAGGTGTCTGCACTGGGAGGGGTCAGTTGCACACCACCTGCAGCGATCGCAGGCACATTCACAGTATGTGCAGGCAGCACAACAACACTTACCGACGCCACGTCGGGTGGCACCTGGAGCAGCAGCAACGCTGATGTAGGCACCATCTCTGCCGGGGGTGTATTTACCGCTATCTCAGCAGGCACAGCTACAATATCTTATACAATGGGTGCCGACTGCGGCGTAGCTGCCGTCGTTACCGTGAACGCAGCGCCAAATGCTGGCACCATCAGCGGATATGCTGTTATCTGTAGTTCCACGACATTGACAAGCACCATTGGCGGCGGCTCCTGGAGCAGTTCCAACACATCGGTCGCGAACGTGACAAGTGGTGGTGTGGTCACTCCTGTCAGCTCAGGCTCTGCTACGATCTCTTATACAGTATCCGGCGTATGTGGATCGGCGACAGCTACCTGGCCGATATCGGTGTATGTGACCGCTGGTTCCTCCCCCACTATCGCGACCTTCGCAGGTACCGGGTCTTCGACCTATGGCGGTGACGACGGACCAGCAACTGCCGCCGGCTTATGGGGTCCTTATGGCATAGCGATGGACGCTTCAGGCAACGTATACATAGGCGACGTCAACCATTCCCGGATCAGGAAGGTAAGCCCTTCCGGCGTCATCACCACGATAGCTGGTACCGGCACCTCTGGCTATAGCGGAGATGGCGGTCCTGCAACAGCAGCCAACATCTACTATCCGTGGTCGATAGCTGTAAGCAGCACCGGAGAAGTATATTTCGCTGACATCAATAACGGAAGAGTACGTAAGATCAGCACTTCTGGTACCATCTCTACAGTTGTGGGTGGCGGCGCCTCTACTGCCGACGGGGTTGCAGCAACAGCAGCCAATATATATACGTTCGGTGTAGCGCTCGACGCATCAGACAACATCTATATATGCGACTATGGCACGCACCGCATTCGCAAGGTGACCGCAGCTACGGGGCAGATAGCTACGATCGCTGGCAACGGCACGCCTGGCTACAGTGGTGATGGCGGTGCAGCAACGGCAGCGCAACTAAAGAATCCAACAAATGTTGTAGTCGATGCGAGCGGGACTGTATATTTCTCCGACCAGGAAAATCACCGTGTGCGCAAGATCAGCACCTCCGGTACCATTTCGCTGGTAGCAGGCGCAGGTTTCGCCACATATGGCGGTGACGGAGGAGCAGCAACAGCTGCATATGTCAACTATCCCGCTGGTCTCAGGCTGGATGGCTCGGGCAACCTTTACATTGCCGACCAAAGCAACCAACGCATCCGTAAAGTGACCCCTGGCGGCACGATCTCCACTTTCGCAGGTGGAGGCGGTTCGACCTCTGACGGCGGAGCTGCTACCGCAGCATCACTTTCCTATCCGCAGGATATGGCTTTCGATGCAGCCGGCAATATGTACATAACTGACAACGGCCATAACAAAGTGATGAAGGTAACAACACCATCATCCACACCAACTATCACCGGCACTGCCGTTCTCTGTTCCGGCAACACTACTACTTTGGCTCACGCGGCCAGCGCATCGGGTGGTACGTGGTCCAGTTCGGCCAGCGGCATTGCGACCGTGGATTCTACAGGTACTGTGACCGGCGTTACCGGGGGCACGGCTACTGTCTCCTTCACACTGCCCACCTGTAGTGCAGCACGCACAGTGACCGTGAATACCACGCCTGCTGCCATTACAGGCACTACCACCATTTGCACGGGTAACACAACGACCTTGTCCTCCACTACGACGGGCGGATCATGGATCAGCAGCAACCCGGCAATAGCTACTGTGGACAGCACTGGCGTTGTGACCGGTGTGACCGCAGGAAGCGTAACGATCACTTACCAACTGGGTTCCTGTTCTGTCACCACCTCTGTAGTGGTGAACCAGAGTGCTGGCATTCTTCTTTCAACCGGAGATAGCGTGGACGTTTGCGAGGGCACCTCTGTGACCATCAGCGCTGCACCCGGCGCAACGACACCAATGCTCGCTGCTGGGGCAGCAACAGGTGGCACTACCTCCTGTAACTGTCCTGCCGGCTATGTGGCGATCGGTTATGTAGGGCGCACAGGCTCATGGCTGGACCAGTTCCAACTCATATGCCAGCATCTCCATGATGGCGTACTGAGCGGCACACCTGTTCTGACGTCGACCAACGGCACCAGCCCGGGCGGCGGCTACAACGGTCCATACTACTTCCCATCGGGCAATGTGATGGTGGGTGCTGACGCCTACTCCAACGGATGGAATATGAGCGCCCTGAATGGCTACTCCCAATCAGTATCCTACATTGCAGCTGGTGGTGATAACGCATCTTCTCCAAGCGCAGGTGGTGTGATGGGCCCGGCCTACTCCCTGTTGGGCACAGTATATGCCCCGGCTGGTCATGTCATCACAGGCATGAACACTTTTGACAACTGGTTCTCTACCGGCGTATCGTTCAACTACACGCCCATACAGGCATTTACAACGGCTGGTATCACCGGCTCTTTCCTGTGGTCTACTGGCGACACTACTTCGTCCATCACCGTGTCATCGACCGGTACCTACTCAGTTTCCTATACAGCGGCCAATGGTTGTACCTCATCAGCAGGTCCGGTTGCAGTGAGCGTTACAACTCCACCCGACTCGATAAGCGGCGCATCAACACTCTGCGAAGGCGCAACAATAACGCTGAGCAATACCACTACAGGTGGTACCTGGAGCACAGCAAGCGGCAACCTTTACCTGGACGACTACGGCGACGGTACTGCCTATGTATACGGATACTACGCGGGCACGGCTACTGTCACCTACACGCTTGGTGCCTGTCAAGTCACA
>JACCDQ011324216.1_pt1 | contig 11127 bp, 5 predicted proteins | sample 7446031 | NCBI WGS metagenome assembly JACCDQ01 (sample SAMN15323442, study PRJNA562643) | freshwater metagenome | isolation source: river surface water | place: USA:Blue River Watershed | collected 2017-08-17
GAACATTCTAAGTATACTAAAATGGAACATTTGCCGAATTTTTCTTTTCAGAAAAGTTACGGAGGTTCATTTTTTAGTTTTTTTGAGATGGCTACTTCTGAAGAGGAAGAAGAATAGTTGTTTCTAATAATATAATTAATTCTATTAATTTCAATCCCGTTAGGGATTCAATTTTGGTAAATCCTATATAGTAACAAATCAAATCCCGTTAGGGATGACATATTAATCTCATAAATGCCGTCCCTACGGGACTATTATTAGCTTTAACCCTATTTTAATTACCAATATATGACTCCTAACGGAGTATTTTTTATGTATATAATTTTTTGAACAATTATAGTTTGATAAAAAAAGCAGACCTATAAGCCGGATTCTGTCTCCGTAAACGGAGCCTTATCATTTATCTAGGACTTACATTACTGCAAGCCTCAAGCTATCTACCCTTCAGCAACGGACGAGAAACCCTTAAATGCTGATATACTTGATATTTCACCGCATAGAGTTTACCTGGTTTCACTACAGCCTTACCTGTACCTGCTTTCTGTTGCACTTGTCCTAATCCGATTGCTCGAACTGACGGGTGTTACCCGCTATGCTTCTCTGTGGTGTCCGGACTTTCCTCTTTATTCCGAACTTGATTCGAAACCTTATGAATTGAAACAAAACATAAGATGCTGAAACAAGTTCAGCATAAAGCGATAAGGCGGTCTGCGTGACAAATTTACAACTTTATTCACGGGAATTCATAATTGAATTTATTCTTTTATCATTCACTATTTTATTTCACAATCATTACTTGTTTATATTGTTAGTAAATTGGGGATAAGTCATCTTTCATTTGGATAAAAGGTTTTGTTTTTTGAAAATTCAAATCCTATATTTGCTTTTTAATAGATTAATAAATGGAACAATTTATAGTATCGGCTCGAAAATACCGTCCGCAAACATTTAAAGATGTTGTGGGACAAAAAGCTATTACTAGTACCTTGTTAAATGCTATTGAAAATAATCATCTAGCTTCAGCCCTTTTATTTACAGGACCTCGTGGAGTAGGAAAAACAACCTGTGCTCGAATATTGGCACGAAAAATAAATCAACCTGGTTACGACGACCCGAATGAAGATTTTGCTTTCAATGTTTTTGAATTGGATGCTGCTTCGAACAACTCAGTTGATGATATCCGAAATTTGATTGATCAAGTGCGTATTCCTCCACAAACGGGACAATACAAAGTGTATATTATTGATGAGGTACACATGTTGTCTTCGGCGGCTTTTAATGCGTTTTTGAAAACATTAGAAGAACCACCAAAACATGCCATTTTCATCTTAGCTACAACTGAGAAACATAAAATTATCCCAACAATTCTATCTCGTTGTCAGATTTTTGATTTCAAACGAATTACTGTAAAAGACGCTAAAGAACATCTAGCGGATGTAGCTGCAAGTCAAGGTGTTCAGTTTGAAGATGACGCTTTGCATATTATTGCTCAAAAGGCAGATGGGGCTATGCGTGATGCACTATCTATTTTTGACCGAGTAGTTTCGTTCTGCGGAACTAACTTAACTCGTCAAGCAGTTACTGAAAATTTAAATGTTTTAGATTACGAGACCTATATAACTGTAACTGATTTAATTTTGGAAAATAAAATTCCAGAATTATTAGTGACATTTAATGAAATCTTGGCTAAAGGATTTGATGCACATCATTTTGTTGCTGGATTGGCTTCGCACTTTAGAGATTTGTTAGTTTCGAAAAATCCAGCTACTTTACCTCTTTTAGAAGTTGGAGAGCAAGCACAACAAATGTATGGTTTACAAGCACAAAAATGTGATACTAATTTCTTGTTGAAAGGAATTGAAATTGCGAATGATTGTGATTTAAAATACAAAGTCAGTCAAAATCAGAGACTACTCGTTGAACTTTGCTTAATGCAATTGGCCTCCATCACTTTCGATGGAGAAAAAAAAAAGTTGAGCAATTTATAATTCCGCCCACTTATTTTAAAAATTCAGGGTATTCAATAGTTGAAGTTACCAAAAGTGTTGAAGTTCCTGAAACAAAGGTAGCTTCTCCTATTATAACTGAAAAGGAAGTAGTTACTACTCCAACTATAACTACTGCTGAGCCATTGGCTGAATCTATTATTGATATTCCAAAACCTACAATAATTAGTGATGCTGAACCAAAAGTTTCAGCACTTTCACTATCTAGTATTAAGGCAAAAAAAGCTCTTGAAGAAACTTCAAAATCATTTGTAAAAGAAACAGTTCATTTGCCTACAGAACCTTTTACCGAAACAGAAATGTTATTGCAATGGAATAAATACGCACAGCGTTTGGGGAATAAAGGCTATAAAATTATGGAGTCTTTACTATTAATTAATGATCCTGTATTAAACGGCACTCATATTACCATTGAACTCCCAAATGAAGGATCTAAACTAGATTTTGAAAGTGAAAAAAATGGATTATTGGGCTACTTAAAAGGTCATTTACACAATCACGACATTACCATTGAAGTCATTGTGAATGAAAGTTTTGAAAGTAAAAGAAGTTTTAATGATCAAGATCGCTACAATCGCTTACACCAAATTAATCCGAATATTGAACTATTAAAAACAACATTCGGATTAGATATTACTTAATATTTTTTTAGATTTTGCCGTAGTACATTGCCTTAACAATTCCGTCGGCTAAACCAATTTTTGGAACATAAATATTTCTGGCACCACTCCACTTCATTGCATTCAAATAAATACGTGTTGCTGGAAGAATTACATCGGCACGGTCAGAGTTCAAACCCAATTCAGAGATTCGTTGCTCATACGTCAGCGAACTCAAAAAAGCATATTGAGAATTCACATAAATGTAGGACAATGGTTTTTCTTGTAATTTTCCAGACATCTTGAATAACTTATTAATGTTTCCTCCTGAACCTATTAGCGTTACTTCATCGTATTCTTCGGTATTGGTACGAATCCATTTTTCAATTTCTTCCCAAACTACATCGTGAACCATATTATTCAATAAACGAACAGTTCCTGCTTTGAATGATCGTGAAGCAATCATCTTTCCATTGGAAAATAAAGTAAATTCAGTGCTTCCCCCTCCCACATCAACAAAAAGATACGTTTGATCTGTTTTTAATAAATGATGTAAATCTGTTGAAGCAATAATAGCAGCTTCTTTTTTTCCATCAATGATTTCAATTTTAACACCTGCTTTTTTCTTAATAGTCTCAACTACTTCTTTGCCATTATATGCTTCGCGCATTGCCGATGTAGCAAACGCCTTGTATTGTTCTACTTTATGTACCTTCATTAACAAGCTAAACGCTTTCATGGCGTCGCACATTCTATCTATATTTTCTTCAGAAATGGCTCCAACTGTAAATGCGTCTTGCCCTAAACGAATAGGTACACGAACCAAAGAACTTTTACTAAATTGTGTTTCTTTACCTTCTTGTTCAACAATATTGGCAATAAGCAATCGCATGGCATTAGATCCAATATCGATAGCAGCGTATTTTTTAATTTTTAACATCAAATGATTGTAAGTAAATTATAAGTCCTGAAAAATATATTAGGAAGGTATTTCTTGAACTACTTTATTTTTATAATAATTATAGGTTTCTAGCTGTGCTCTAAATACAGGATTATTCCCTTTTTGTCTGTATTTGTTATCTAATTTTTGAGAATGAAATCTGGCTTTAACATTTCCCTTCCAACCCAAATCAAAATTATCAATCAATTCCTGTTTAATGTCTTCGTCATAAATTGGGCAAGTAACTTCTACTCTTCCATCTAAATTTCGAGTCATTATATCTGCTGATGAAATATACACTTCGGTTTGACTTGCATTACCAAAAATGTAAATTCTAGAATGTTCTAAATAATTATCGACAATACTAATGGCTTCAATATTTTCGCTCATCCCTGGAACGCCGGGAATTAATGAACAAATTCCTCTTACTTCTAATTGAATTTTTACTCCTGCGTTGCTTGCCTCATACAACTTATCAATCATCTCGATATCAGAAAGACTATTCATTTTTAATTTCATGTAGGTTTTTCTACCTGCTAATGCGTGAGAAATTTCTCTATCAATTAATTTATGAAAACGACCTCTTGTATAATGCGGAGAAACAATCAAATGCTTGTAACGATGTACTCTATAATTGGTATCAAAAAAATCAAAAATTTTAGACACATCTTTTAGTATTTTTTGATGTGCTGTAAATAATGTAACATCAGTGTATACTTTAGCTGTTACCTCATTAAAATTACCAGTAGAAATAATTCCGTAACGTTTAATTTTTTTACCTTCTACCCTTTCAATAACACAAATCTTACTGTGCACTTTAAGTCCTTTTATTCCAAAAATCAATTCAATACCTTCTGTTTGCATTTGTTCTGCATAGGAAATATTACTCGCTTCATCAAAACGAGCCTGCAATTCGATTTGAACAATTACTTTTTTCCCATTTTTGGCTGCGTTTATTAATGAGCTAATAATCTGAGAGTTTTTAGCCAATCGATATAATGTGATTTTTATTGTGGTAACCTTTGGATCTAAGGCAGCTTCACGCAAAAATTTAATAACATACGAATAGGATTGATATGGAGCATTAACCAAATAATCTTTTACCGCAATCTTTTTCATTATATTCTCATCCAAACTCAAGCCTGGAATTGGTAAAGGCGGATTTGTTTTATATAATAAGTCAAACCTTCCTAAATTTGGAAAATCCATATAATCCCTTCTATTATGGTATTTTCCACCTGGAATAATACTATCCGTAGCATCAATCTTCATATTCGTCAAGAAGAAATGCAGGGTATCCTTATCAATCGTTTGGTCATAAATAAAACGAACAGGCTCTCCAATTCTTCTATCTTTTACCCCTGCTGAAATTTTCTCTAACATACTCTTACTCATATCACTATCAATATCTAATTGAGCATCTCGAGTAATTTTAATCATGTGTGCAGCTACGCTATCGTAATCAAAAATGCCAAAAATTTTATTCAAATTCAGGCGAATTACATCATCAAGCATAATCACAAATTGCTTTTCGCCTTCGGGTGGTAAAACAACAAATCTATTAATTGTCTTAGGTAATTCAATTACAGCATATCTAACTTCTGACTTTTCAAAAGTAGTGTCATTTTCCTTTTCAGTATTTTTCATTACTAATTTAACTGCTAAATAGCCTGCTGTATCTTTTAAAACAGGAAATTGAGCCAAATCATTCAAAATAATGGTTACTAATTCAGGACTTACCTTTTGAACAAAAAATTCTTCTATAAAGTGCTTTTGATCTTCCGTAACATCATTTTCATCAATGGTAAAAATGTTTTCTTTTTCTAATCTCGCTTCTATATCATTTAGAATATCTAAACTCTCCGATTGTTGATGAATAACTATCTCAGTAATATCATTTAATAACTGTTGAGCCGAAATCCCATTAAAATATTTCTCACCAGAGATACCTGTTAATGTTAATCTTCGAATAGCAGCAAAACGAACTCTAAAAAACTCGTCTAAATTATTAGAAAAAATACCCAAGAAACGCATTCTATCTAAAAGTGGTACTGTTTCGTCTCCGGCTTCTTGTAGCACCCTTGCATTAAAAGCTAACCAACTTTTTTCTCTATCAATATATTTTTGTTGCAACACGTATATTTTTATTTTAAATCTTTTGGAAATAGTATTTTTTTAATTTTTCCTTTATCTATTTTGTTCCAATAATTTGTTTGGAATTGCAATGATACAAATCCTGCGGTAGGAACATTCGGAATAAAACTATCTCCAAATTTATTAACAAAATTTGTAATAGCCTCATTATGTCCAAAAAGAATAACACTTTCGTAATGATTATCACATGATTTAATTACTTTCTCTAACTGGCTTTCGTCAAAAGTGTACAAATCCTTTTTATAAATTATATTCTCAATAGGGAAACATATATTTTGAGCAAAAATTAATGCCGTATCCGAAGCTCTTTTAGCTATGCTACTCCATACCATAAAGGTTTTAGGAATATGACTTACAATGTGTGATGCAACTAAATGTGCATCAATAATACCTCGCTGAAGTAAGGGTCTGTCAATATCTTGAATTGGAGTTTCCCAACTTGATTTTGCATGTCTGATTAAGATTAAATTTTTCATAGTACTGGGGGATAATTAATTTAAAAATTTAGGAAACAGTTGCTAATTGCACCTCCAATTTACAAAAGAAACAGAAACGAATACTGTTTTTAACTCTTTATTATTAGAAAATCAATCTCATATAGGTTTTTTTTATGTCAGAGCATGCATCATAAAATACCTTATATAACTCCTTAACGATTATTTTAAGCTCTTTGTAGAAAATATTCCCTATTTCCATTCCATCAAATTAACTTAGATACAAATATCTATATATCAAATAGTTGCGAAAAATATATAGTATATATAACTGATTTTAAAGAAATCAATTCTACAATAGTCCAATTATTTCTTTTCTAACGATTTAAAAAAATCAATATGGAACCAACATGTACTCGTTTGGATAGACTTTTTGTCTTCATTTTTTTTCATCTTACGTGGCTATTATCAGCCCAAATTGGATCAGGAATTGCCCCTGTAACTACACCTAATGGAGGGTTTAATATTGATGGAACTCTTATTTCAAATACATCTGCCGGGGATTGGCTAGATGGTATAGGAACAGGAGGATTTGTTCTGGCTAATTCAGGAATTCCTTTAAATACAAAAAACACTTATCACCTTTATGATGAATACAATAGCGGGACAGATGATATTTTTGGTGGAGGTGATAAAGTAAGTGATAATCCTAATACTATGACATGGAGTATTGGTACAGCAAATAATAAGACCGATATGAATAATGCACTAATCCATTTTACCACAGATGCAAATGGAAATATATGGTTTATTTTTGCTGCTGACCGCTTAAGCAATAGTGGTAATGCTTATATCGATTTTGAATTTCTTCAAGACGAATTAACGAAAACAGCTACTGGTTTTTCAACAACAGCATCTAATGTAACAGGTGGAAGGACTGAAGGGGATTTTTTATTAACGGTTTATTTTGAGAGTGGTGTCGCTAAATTTGATATTCAACGTTGGACATTAGTTAGCGGTGTTTGGCAATACAAAACATACTATTCATCATTACCCATTAATTCAGTGTATGCCGCAGGTAATTCTACTAGTGTATCTGTTCCTTTCTCTGCCTTTGGAACCAATAGTTACCCACAAAACACATTTATTGAATCAGCTGTAAATTTAACCGAAGTACTAGGAGCAATTGACCCTTGTGCCAATCTTAAAATAAAAACCATTTTTGTTAAATCAAAAACATCTACTTCTCCATCCTCTTCTATCAAAGATTTTTTTAATCCATTATCCGTAACTAATCTTACTCTAGGAAGTGCTGATGCAGGAGATGATGACACCGTTTGCTCTGGAGGAAATTACCAACTTCAAGGCTTGGCTATACCAAGTTCTAATTATTCTGTTGTTTCTACTACTTGGTCTGTACTAAGTGGTAGTGCGACCATTGCTAATCCTTCTCAACTGAACTCTTATGTTACAATTAATGGAAGTTCTGCCACCTTACGACTTACTGTAGAAACACATCCTTCTAGTGGTAGTGGAACACATTGTATTGTATATGATGATGTTACCATTACCACTACACCTGCTACGAGTTGTTCAATTACTGGTGCTGATGGTCCGTTATGTCCTGGCACAATAGGAACTATTTATACAGCCCCAATTAGTAGTAGCTACTCGTGGAGCATTTCTGGTAACGCAACTATAAGCGGTAGTACTACTTCTCAAACTGTAAGCGTTACTGCTGGACAGAATTGTAATGAATCATTTACTTTAACATTAAACACAACTGATGCCAATGGATGTACTTCTAACTGTACAAAAACTGTTACTATAAATGATAGTACTCCACCTGTAATTACAACCACTTCTGGAACTTTGAATCATACTTTACAATGCGATAACGCTAGCGGAATTACATCCGCTTTGGCAGAAATTCCAACAGCCACTGATAATTGTTCAGCTACGCCAACATTACATTTGGTAAGTGATATTACAACGCCTGATGCCAATTGCGCCAATGCTTATTCCAGAATAAGAACTTGGAACTTTACCGATGGTTGTGGAAATACGAGTGACAACTTTGTACAAACTATTACTGTAATTGATACCACTGCACCTGTTGTAAATACAACTACTGGAACTTTGAATCATACTTTACAATGTGATAACGCTAGCGGAATCACATCCGCTTTGGCAGAAATTCCAACAGCCACTGATAATTGTTCGGCTACCCCAACATTGCATTTAGTGAGTGATATTACAACTCCTGATGCCAATTGTGCCAATGCTTATTCGAGAGTGAGAACATGGAATTTTACCGATGGTTGTGGAAATACGAGTGACAACTTTGTACAAACTATAACTGTAATTGACACTACTGCGCCTGTTGTAACCACCACTTCTGGAACTTTGAATCATACTATTCAATGTAGTAATACTAGTGCGATTGCTTCGGCTTTAACTGAAGTGCCAACAGCTACTAATAATTGTTCAGCTGCGCCAACATTACATTTGGTAAGTGATATTACAACGTCTGATGCCAATTGCGCCAATGCTTATTCCAGAATAAGAACTTGGAACTTTACCGATGGTTGTGGAAATACGAGTGACAACTTTGTACAAACTATAACTGTGATTGACACTACTCCGCCTGTTGTAACTACAACTGCAACATCACTTAATCATACTTTACAATGCGATAACGCTAGCGGAATTACATCCGCTTTGGCAGAAATTCCAACAGCCACTGATAATTGTTCGGCTACCCCAACATTGCATTTAGTGAGTGATATTACAACACCTGATGCCAATTGTGCCAATGCCTATTCCAGAGTGAGAACCTGGAACTTTACTGATGGTTGTGGTAATACGAGTGACAACTTTGTACAAACTATAACTGTGATTGACACTACTGCACCTATTGTAACTACAACGGTCGGGACTTTGAATCATACCCTGCAATGTGATAATGCTAGTACAATTGCTTCGGCTCTAACTGAAGTGCCAACAGCCACTGATAATTGTTCAGCTACGCCAACATTGCATTTGGTAAGCGATATTACAACGCCTGATGCGAATTGTGCTAATGCTTATTCCAGAGTCAGAACTTGGAATTTTACAGATGGTTGTGGAAATACTAGTACTGATTTTGTGCAAACCATTATTGTAATTGATTCCTCTGCGCCCGTTGTAACTACAACGGCTGGAACTTTGAATCATACATTACAATGCGACAACGCTAGCGTGATTGCTTCGGCTCTAACTGAAGTACCAACGGCCACTGATAATTGTTCAGCTACACCAATATTGCATTTGGTAAGTGATATTACAACGCCTGATGCGAATTGTGCCAATGCCTATTCAAGAGTCAGAACTTGGAATTTTACTGATAGCTGTGGAAATACGAGTGACAACTTTATACAAACTATTACTGTGATTGATTCCTCTGCACCTGTTGTGAACACAACTGCTACATCACTTGATCACACTTTACAATGCGATAACACTAGCGGAATTACATCCGCTTTGGCAGAAATTCCAACAGCCACTGATAATTGTTTAACTACACCAACATTGCATTTAGTGAGTGATGTTACAACGCCTGATACAAATTGTACCAATGCCTATTCCAGAGTAAGAACTTGGAATTTCACCGATGGTTGTGGCAACACCAGTGACAATTTTGTACAAACCATTACTGTAATTGATTCTTCTGCGCCCGTTGTAACTACAACGGCTGGAACTTTGAATCATACTATTCAATGTAATAATACTAGTGCAATTGCTTCGGCTCTAACTGAAGTACCAACAGCTACTGATAATTGTTCAGCTACACCAATATTACATTTAGTGAATGATATTACAACTCCTGATGCCAATTGTGCCAATGCCTATTCGAGAGTAAGAACTTGGAATTTTACCGATGGTTGTGGTAATACAAGTGCTAATTTTGTTCAAACTATAACTGTGATTGACACTACTGCGCCTACATTTGTAGAAGCAGTACCTAATAATAGTACTGTTGAATGTAATGCAATTCCACTTCCTATAACATTAACCGCTACAGACAATTGTGGTGAGGCAAATGTTGCTTTTGTTGAAACACAAACTGCAGGTACTTGCATAGGCTCATATACTATTAACAGAACTTGGACCGCTACAGATAGCTGTGGAAACCAAAATACTCATACACAAATTATAACTGTAAAAGACACCACTGCACCTACTTTTACCGCTCCGATTGATATTACACTCAATAGTGATTCCAATTGCTCTGCTGATACTACACCTACATCAACTGGAGAAGTAAAAGAAGTTAAAGACAATTGCGATCCTAACCCAACTATTTCTTACGAAGACTCTGATTGTTTTGGCAACTTTAATAGTCCCTCTGTCAATTCAGGCACAGGAAATTATTTCCCTTTTACTGTTTCTGGTTTTGATACCGTTACTGCTAATAACATTAAAAAAGTAGCCTTATCTTTTGAAACAAATCAAGGAAAAGGAAGAGCTGAATTTGTCTTAGTTTCTCCTAATGGACAAGGAATTGTTTTAGTAGCACCTTATTGTAATGGTGGAGATTGTGACAACCTAACCCCAAGTGAAAAAGAACTTTATTTACCTGTATTTTATCCTAATAGTTCCAATTATCCAAAATGGGACAATAGCAATCCAATTACACCTAATAGTATCGAAAATTTTACTCCAAATGGAGCATTATCTACCACTAATACCATTATCGGATTAAGCTCACTTGTGTCTAGTTTTGAAGAATTCACAGGAGATTTAAATGGAAATTGGTTCATTTTTGCCCGAAAAGATGGAACAGAGGAAGGACGAATAACATTTAATAGTGTTTGTTTAACCCCTGGAACTAACTTATGCGGAAATAATACAGTCATTGTTAGAAAATGGTCGGTTAGCGATGCATGTTCTAATACTGCAGTGTCCAACCAAATTATTAAAATAATTGACACAACTGCTCCTACTTGGACTAC
>JACCDQ011359850.1_pt1 | contig 11127 bp, 9 predicted proteins | sample 7446031 | NCBI WGS metagenome assembly JACCDQ01 (sample SAMN15323442, study PRJNA562643) | freshwater metagenome | isolation source: river surface water | place: USA:Blue River Watershed | collected 2017-08-17
AGCCGCTCTTCGAGCAGATGGGCTTCACCCTGGTAGCCCGCCACCGCTCCAAGGATGTGCTGCTGTACCGCCAAGGCGACATCAACTTCATCGTCAACCGCGAGCCCAAAAGCCTGGCCGGTTACTTTGCTGCTGAGCACGGGCCGTGTGCTTGCGCGCTGGCCTTTCGTGTGAAGGACTCGCACAAGGCGTATGAGCGCGCACTGGAAATGGGCGCGCAGCCGGTGGATGTGCCCACCGGCCCGATGGAGCTGCGCTTGCCGGCCATCAAAGGCATTGGCGGTGCGCCTTTGTATCTGATCGACCGCTTTGAAGACGGCAAAAGCATCTACGACATCGACTTTGAATTCATCGACGGTGTGGACCGCCATCCGGAGGGCCATGGCTTCAAAATCATCGACCACCTGACGCACAACGTCTACAAAGGTCGCATGGCGTTTTGGGGGGGGTTCTACGAGAAGATTTTCAACTTCCGCGAGATCCGCTACTTCGACATCAAGGGTGAATACACGGGCCTCACCAGCCGCGCCATGACCGCGCCCGACGGCATGATCCGCATTCCGCTCAACGAAGAGTCGGGCAAAACCGGCGGCCAGATCGAAGAGTTCCTGATGCAGTTCAACGGCGAAGGCATCCAGCACATTGCGCTGCTGACCGACGACATTTTGAAGAGCGTGGACGCGCTGCAAATGGCAGGCATCCCGCTCATGACTGCGCCCAACGACATCTATTACGAAATGCTCGAAGAGCGCCTGAAGGGCCATGGCGAGCCGGTGCCCGAGTTGCAAGCGCGTGGCATTTTGATGGACGGCTCCACCGCCAATGGCGAAAAGCGCCTGTTGCTGCAAATCTTCAGCCAAACCCTGCTGGGCCCGGTGTTCTTCGAGTTCATCCAGCGCAAGGCCGACGAAGGCTTTGGCGAAGGCAACTTCAAGGCGCTGTTTGAGAGTCTGGAGCGCGACCAGATCCGGCGCGGGGCGATCGACACCGCACCCAACTGACACCCGCGCAAGCGGCTCAGGCCGGGTATTTCGCCAGAAGTCTTTTCAGGGTGGCGTGCAGCGCATCATGCCGCCCTGGCCCCATGACCTTGTTTTCATAGGCCTTAAACGCATTGGCCATCTCCGACTGCTCTGCGCCCGAAAACAAGCGCCTGGCCATTGGGAAGAGGACGGTATCTTCTTTGTCGATGTGGGCCAGCAGCAAAGCTGTGTAGGCCCTGGCGGCTTCATGAAACGCCGTGAGGTTCACCTCAGGGCGCAAGGCGGCTTGCATCTCGGCCAAGTGCTGGCGGCCTTGTGTGTGTTCCTGGAGCATGCGCGCAATGGGGGCTTGCGTTTGCGCCAGGTCTTTGGCTTGCATGGCAGGAAACAAAATGCCTTCCTCCTTGCCATGGTGGCAAGTGTCCGCAAAGGCTTTCAGAAAATCGGTCAGGGCTGACAGGTCCTGAATGTCCGTGATGTGCTCGGCGCTCACGCGTTCGTCCATGCGCGTCAGGATTTTCAAACCCACTGTGATGGCTTCGTGTTCGTGCTGGAGTGTGTCGATGGCGTGGTGCATGGCGTTCCTTGTCCCTTCAAAGGCTTGGCTTGTGGCCCAGGCGGTCACCCTGGTCAAAACCTGTCTCATGACCTGATGAACAGGCAGCTTAAGAGCCCCTTGGCAGGGCGGTCTGTGTGCTGGACACCTTGGGTCATGGCGCTGCAAATGGCCAAAACAGATACTCAATTGCTGTTCTAGGTGAAAATCCGATGTAATCAAATCAAAAAAATACCAGTAACTGAAAATTTTGTACCTGGTGCGCAGGAAAAGATCAGTATCGTCCCATCCCAGCCAACCTGACATCTCGATGGGATGTGTGTTGGCAGACCCATGTAATGCAACACAAGGAGACCGAGTATGAAATTGAAATTCCGTATGACCCTGGCCGCAAGCCTTGGTCTTGCCCTGATGGGCGCCAGCCATGCCGCTACCGAATTGGTCATTGCCACTGTGAACAACGGCCACATGATCGAGATGCAAAAACTGTCCAAGAACTTTGAACAGGCCAATCCCGACATCAAACTCAAGTGGGTCACTTTGGAAGAAGGCGTGCTGCGTCAGCGCGTGACCACCGACATCGCCACCAAGGGTGGTCAGTTCGACGTGATGACCATCGGCATGTACGAAACCCCGATCTGGGGCAAAAAAGGCTGGCTGCAAGAACTCAAGACCGACGCCGCCTATGACGTGGACGACCTGCTGCCCGCCATGCGCAATGGCCTGAGCGTGGACGGCAAGCTGTTTGCAGCCCCCTTCTACGGCGAAAGCTCGATGCTGATGTACCGCAAAGACCTGGCCGACAAAGCCGGCGTGCAAGTGCCCGAGCGCCCCACCTGGCCCCAGATCAAGGATCTGGCCGCCAAAATGCACGATCCCAAGAACGGCGTGTACGGCATCTGCCTGCGCGGCAAGCCGGGCTGGGGCGACAACATGGCTTTCCTGTCCACCTTGGTCAACACCTTTGGCGGTCAGTGGTTTGACATGAACTGGAAGCCTCAGTTGGAGTCCAAGCCCTGGAAAGACGCGATCAACTTCTATGTGGACCTGCTGAAGAACTACGGCCCACCCGGCTCGTCGGCCAACAGCTTCAACGAAATCCTGGCGCTGACCAACTCGGGCAAGTGCGGCATGTGGATTGACGCGACCATCGCCGCTTCGTTCGTGAGCGACCCCAAGCAGTCCAAAGTGGCTGACAAGATGGCCTTTGCGCAGGCCCCCACCATGAACACCCCCAAAGGCGCCAACTGGCTGTGGGCCTGGTCGCTGGCCATTCCTGCAGGTTCCAAGAAAGTGGATGCGGCGCAAAAGTTCGTCAGCTGGGCCACCTCCAAGGACTACATCAACCTGGTCGGCAAAACCAATGGCTGGGGCACCGTGCCCACCGGCACACGCAAGAGCACCTATGCCAACGCCGACTTCCTGAAGGCTGCACGCTTTGCCTCTGCTGAAAAGACCGCCATCGACTCGGCCAACCCGAACGATTCCACCTTGCCCAAGAGCCCGTATGTCGGCGTACAGTTCGCCGCCATCCCCGAGTTCCAGGCGATTGGCATCGCGGTCGGCCAGCAAATGAGCGCGGCCTTGTCGGGCAAGTCCACCGTGGACGCCGCCTTGAAAGCCAGCCAGACGGCGGCTGACCGTGAAATGAAGAAAGCCGGTTACTACAAGTAAATCCGGACCCGGCCAGCAGGCACTCGGGCATGGCGTCCGGTGCCTGCGAACTGGCTCAAGGCTTTTGCCTGATTGCCGCCTTGTCCTGCAAGGCAGCACGCTTGATTGGCTTGTTCTTCCGGTCTGTTCCTTCCCGGTCTGTTGAGAGATGCCCCCATGAATCGCCCCTTACCCGATCAACGTCCCAGTCTGCCTTCGCGCCTGCTCCCCCGTTTGCTGCTGACACCCGCTGTGGCCACGCTTTTCCTGTGGATGATCGTGCCGCTGGTGATGACGATTTATTTCAGCGTCATCCGCTTCAACCTGATGCAGCCCGACCAGACCGGTTTTGTCGGACTGGAAAACTTCGAATACTTCATCACCGATGCGTCTTTTGGGACCGCGGTGGTCAACACGCTGCTGCTCTTGGGCAGCGTGATCGCCATCACCGTGGTGCTGGGCGTGGCCATTGCCTTGCTGACCAACGAGCCTTTTGCCGGGCGCGGTCTGGTGCGGGTGCTGCTGATCTCGCCTTTCTTTGTCATGCCCACGGTCAATGCGCTGCTGTGGAAAAACATGATGATGAACCCGCTGTATGGCGTGCTGGCGCAAGTCTGGATGTTCTTTGGCGCCACGCCGGTGGACTGGTTGACCGACTTTCCGCTGCTGTCGGTGGTCATCATGGTCTCGTGGCAATGGCTGCCTTTTGCCACGCTGATTTTTATGACCGCGCTGCAAAGCATGAACCGCGAGCAACTTGAAGCCTCGCGCATGGACGGCGCGAATTACCTGCAGCAGTTGCGCTACCTCTACATCCCTCACCTGGGCCGCTCGGTCGCGGTGGTGGTGATGATCGAACTCATCTTTTTGCTCAGCGTGTTTGCCGAGATTTACACCACCACCGGCGGTGGCCCGGGCGACGCGAGCACCAACGTGGCTTTCCTGATCTTCAAGCAGGCCCTGCTGAACTTTGATGCCGGTGTGGCTTCGGCCGGTGCGCTGTTTGCCGTGGTGCTGGCCAACATCGCCGCCGTTTTCATGATCCGCATGGTCGGTAAAAACCTGGACAAGTGAGCACACCGAATGGCACGTCAAACCCTTTTCACACCCGCCTACGCCCTGCGCACGCTGAGCGCCTGGGGCGTTGCCCTCTTGCTGTTCTTTCCGCTGGGCTGGCTGCTGCTGACCGCGTTCAAGACCGAGCTGCAGGCCATCGCCATCCCGCCCGAGCTGTTTTTCACGCCCACGCTGGACAACTTCCACGAAGTGCAAGAGCGCAGCGACTATTTGCTCTACGCCAAGAACTCGGTCATCACCAGCGTGGTGTCGACCTTGCTGGGCCTGATGATTGCCGCACCTGCGGCTTACTCGATGACCTTCATCAAGGGCAAGTACACCAAAGACATTTTGATGTGGATGCTGTCCACCAAGATGATGCCCGCCGTGGGCGCGCTGGTGCCCATTTATGTGCTGGCGCAAAAAAGCCAGTTGCTCGACACCCAGCTGGCGCTGATCATTGTGTTCACGCTGTCCAACCTGCCCATCATGGTCTGGATGCTGTACTCGCACTTCAAGGACATTCCGCACGAGATTCTGGAAGCCGCCCGCATGGACGGTGCCACGCTCTGGCAAGAAGTGCGCATGGTGCTGCTGCCGCTGGCCATGGGCGGCCTGGCCTCCACCGGGCTGCTGTGCCTGGTGCTGAGCTGGAACGAAGCCTTCTGGAGCCTGAACCTGACGGCCGCCAACGGCGGCACGCTGGCCACGCTGATCGCCAGCTACTCCAGCCCCGAAGGCCTGTTCTGGGCCAAGCTCTCTGCGGCTTCGCTCATGGCCATTGCGCCCATCGTCATCTTCGGTTGGTTCAGCCAGAAACAACTGGTCCAGGGCCTGACCTTTGGCGCCGTCAAGTAAACCCTTTTCAAAAGAACATCCCATGGCTTACCTTCAACTTCAAGGCATCGAGAAATTTTTCGGTGACCACCGCGCCATCAAAGGCATTGACCTGAACATCCAGCAAGGCGAGTTCGTCGTGTTCGTCGGGCCTTCGGGCTGCGGCAAATCCACACTGCTGCGCCTGATTGCGGGCCTGGAGCACATCGACGGCGGCCAGCTCAGCCTTCAAGGCCGCGACATCACGCACCTGCCATCGAGCCAACGCGACCTGGCCATGGTGTTTCAGAGCTACGCGCTGTACCCGCACATGAGCGTGTTTGAGAACATGAGCTTTGCGCTCAAGCTGGCCAAAGAAGACCCGGCGGTCATCCAAAGCAAAGTCGAGCGCGCCGCCAAAATCCTGAACCTCACCTCGTATCTGCAGCGCACGCCCAAAGACCTCTCGGGTGGGCAACGCCAGCGCGTGGCGATTGGCCGCGCCATCGTGCGTGCGCCCAAGGTGTTTTTGTTTGACGAGCCGCTGTCCAACCTGGACGCCGCGCTGCGCGGGCAGACCCGCGTGGAAATCGCCAAACTGCACCGCGACCTGGGCGCGACCACCATCTATGTCACGCACGACCAGGTCGAGGCCATGACCCTGGCCGACCGCGTGGTGGTGTTGCGCGATGGCCAGATCGAGCAAGTGGGCACGCCGCTGGAGCTGTACGACCGCCCGGCCAACCAGTTTGTGGCGCAGTTCATCGGCACGCCGCAGATGAACGTGGTGCCGCTGGCGCAGTTGCCCGCCGTGGTGCAGCAGCAGGCCCCCGCAGGGGCCATGGGCGGTGCGATGGGCTTGCGTCCTGAAAACGTGCAACTGCGCCCAGATGGACAAGGCGCGATCGCAGGCCGTGTGGACCTGGTGGAAGCGCTGGGTGCGGAAACCCTGGTCTACGTCAGCACGCCCGAAGGTGCCACCCTGGTGGCCCGTCTGAGCGAGCGCACCGCACTGGTGGCGGGTAACCCGGTCACGCTGGACGTGGCCACCGAGCACGCCCATTGGTTTGACTCCAGCGGCCGTGTGGTTCACCACCACCACAGCGCAGCGCTCGCCTGAGCCTTTGCTCCTTTCACGCACAAGACACCATGAACTCCACACATCCTCTGAGCGGCCAGGTGGCCGCCGTCACCGGCGCGGCGTCGGGCATCGGTTTTGCCAGCGCGCAGGCCATGGTCAACGCGGGCGCGACCGTCGTGCTGGTCGACCGTGACAGCGTGGCACTCGATAAAGCCTGCGCCTCGCTGGGAGCCAGCGCCTTGCCGCTGGTGCTTGACCTGCTGGACCCCGCGCAATGCGCGGCCATGCCCGAGCGCATCCTGGCGATGGCCGGTCGGCTGGACATCTTCCATGCCAACGCGGGCCTGTATGTGGGCGGCGATCTGGTGGACGCGAAAGACGAGGCCATCGACCGCATGCTCAACCTGAACGTCAACGTGGTCATGAAAAACGTGCGCGGCGTGCTGCCGCACATGATCGCGCGGGGTGCGGGCGACATCATCGTGACCAGCTCGCTCGCGGCGCATTTCCCCACGCCCTGGGAGCCGGTGTATGCATCGAGCAAATGGGCCATCGATTGCTTTGTGCAGACCACACGCCGCCAGGTGTTCAAGCATGGCATCCGCATGGGGGCCATCTCGCCGGGGCCGGTCATCACCTCGCTGCTGGCCGACTGGCCAGCCGACAAGCTGGCCGAAGCCAAGGCCAATGGCAGCTTGCTCGAAGCGGCTGAAGTGGCGCAGGTCGTGCTGTTCATGCTCACGCGCCCACGCGGCATGACCATCCGCGACGTGGTCATGATGCCCACCCAGTTTGACCTTTGACATTGATCCGGAAATTCCCAATGACCACCCACGTCATGCTCCATCTGGGCCTCGGCTCATTTCACCGGGCCCACCAGGCCGTTTATCTGCACCAGCTGATCCAGAGCGGCGACAGTACCTGGACCCTGGCCGGTGGCAACACCCGTCCCGACATGGCCGAGACCATTGCGGCTTTGGTGGCACAAGGCGGCGCCTACACCCTGGAGACGATTTCTCCGGCGGGTGAGCACCTTTACGAGCGCATCACCTCGATCCGCCGGGTCATTCCCTGGACGGCCGATTTGGCGGGTCTGGTGGCGCAGGGGGCCGATGCCGCTACACGCATCATCTCGTTCACCGTGACCGAGGCCGGTTATTACCTGGATGCCGCGAACCGCCTGGACCTGGCGACCTTTGCCGATCTGCGTGCTGATGTGGATGCCGCCCGTGCCGGGCAAGTCGGGCCCACCATTTATGCGGCGCTCACGGCCATCCTGCGTGAGCGCATGCGCCGCGCGAGCGGCCCGGTCACCTTGCTCAACTGCGACAACCTGCGCCACAACGGCGACCGTTCGCGTGCAGGCCTGTTGCAGTTCATTGAGTTGATCGGCGACACCGCTTTGCGCGATTGGGTGCAGACCCACACCACCAGCCCCAACGCGATGGTGGACCGCATCACCCCACGGCCCACACCTGATGTGCGCGAGCGCGTCAAGGCGGCCACTGGCGTGGACGATCCTGCTGCCTTGATGGGCGAGAGCTTCATCCAGTGGGTGATCGAAGACCGGTTTGCCGCCGGACGACCCGCCTGGGAAAAGGTGGGCGTGGAGATGGTGCAGTCGGTGGATGCTTACGAGGAAGCCAAGATCCGCCTGCTCAACGCCACGCATTCGTGCATCGCTTGGGCCGGCACGCTGGTGGGCTACCAGTACATCCACGAAGGCACGCAGGACCCTGTGATCCGCCAGATGGCCCACGACTATGTGACGCATGACACCATCCCGGTGCTCGACACCCCCGAGAGCCCATGTCCGATCGATCTGCCGCGTTACCGCGATGTGGTGCTGGACCGCTTCGGCAACCCGGCCATTCGCGATACCAACCAGCGTGTGGCGATGGATGGCTTTTCCAAGATACCGGGCTTCATCGCCCCAACTATCCGCCAGCGGCTGGCTCGGGGTGAGGGCATCGAGAGCGTGGCCATGCTGCCCGCCCTGTTCTTGGCTTATCTGCAGCGCTGGCACCAAGGGCAGATTGCGTACACTTACCAGGACCAGGCCATGGACCCGGCCGTGGCCCACGGCCTGTGCCAAGCGGTTGATCCCGTGGCTGCTTTTTGCGCTGACAAGCCCCTGTGGGGTGACTTGGCCGGTGATGCGCGCTTGACCGAGGCTGTGCGCCGCGCCTGTGCGCGTGTGCAGGCGTTTGTGGCGCAGTACGCCCGCTAAATCCTGAGCCTTGGACCCACGCCCCACGATTGCCATGACCGTCAAACCCCGTGATTTGTCCCGGCACTTGCCCCGGCAGACCCAGCCCGAGCTGGAGCATGCGCTCAACCGCACGCCCGATCTGGGCTATGAGGCCCCCGACGAGGTGGGCATCATCAGTTGTCTGTCGCACGGTTTTCCGACGCCATTGGCGCGCTGGCATTACCACGACGAGTACGAACTGCACCTGATCACGGCCACCTCGGGCAAGGTGTTTGTGGGCGACTGGATCGGGTATTTTCAACCGGGCCAGCTGGTGTTGACCGGGCCTCGACTGCCGCACAACTGGGTGAGCATGGACTTGCCTGAAGGCGGTGTGCCCGAGCGTGACATGGTGATCCAGTTTCCCCATGGACCGATCGCGGCCAGTGCCGAGCACATTCCCGAGCTGCGCGAGGTGCTGCCCTTGCTGGAGCGGGCGGGCCACGGGGTGGAGTTTTTTGGCATGGGAGATCAAGCCCAGACCCATTGGCGGCGCATCAAGCAGGCGCGCGGCGGCCAGCGCTTTGCGGCTTTCTGTGATTTCCTGACGGATCTGGCGCGGGCCACCGATTACCGCTTGCTGTCCAGTGTGCAGATCCAAAGCGTGGACAACCACCACCAGCTTGACCAGATCAACGCCATCGTCGAGCGTGTGATGGACAACCTGGGTGAGGAGTTTTCGGTCTCGGCCTTGGCCGAAGAACTGGGCATGAGCGACAGCCAGTTTTCGCGCTTCTTCCGCCGGGCCACCGGCAACACCTTCACCGAGTTTGTCAACCGCATCCGCATCAACCGTGCTTGTCAGTTGTTGCGCGAGAGCAATCGTTTCATTGCCGACATCGGCCTGGAAGTGGGCTTCAATAACATGGCCAATTTCAATCGGCGCTTTCTGGACATCAAGGGCATGACGCCCAGTGATTACCGCAAGCAGTCGGGCGTGCGGTTTGGTCTGCACGAGCGTTGACAGGGAAAGTCGAGCATGTACCTCGGGATTGATCTGGGCACTTCGGGTGTCAAGTTGCTGCTGCTGGATGCGCAGCACCAGACGCTGGCCACCGCCGATGCGCCCTTGAGCTTGCAGCAGCCGCAGTCCCTGTGGAGCGAACAGCACCCGACTGATTGGTGGCATGCGGTCGAACAGGCGGTCGCCGACTTGCGTGCGCAGCAGCCCAAGGCTTGGGCGCAGGTGCGCGCCATCGGCTTGTCGGGGCAGATGCATGGCGCGGTGCTGCAGGATGCGCAGGGCCAAGTCTTGCGCCCCGCGATTTTGTGGAACGACGGCCGCAGTGTTGCCGAGTGCGCGTGGCTTGAGCGCACCGAGCCGCGCTCGCGGCAGATCACCGGGAATCTGGCCATGCCGGGCTTTACCGCCCCCAAGTTGCTGTGGTTGCGTCAGCACGAGCCGCAGGTGTTTGAGCGCACAGCCCGCGTGCTCTTGCCCAAGGACTGGTTGCGTTGGCAGCTCACGGGCGAAGCGGTCAGTGATATGTCGGATGCTTCGGGCACTTTGTGGCTCGATGTGGCCCGGCGGCGCTGGGACGAGGCCATGCTGGCCGCTTGTGGCCTCAATGAGGGCCACATGCCCCGCTTGGTGGAGGGCTCTGAAGTCAGTGCCCGACTGCTGCCAACGCGGGCCAAAGCCTGGGGCTGGGACCACCCGGTGCAGGTCGCAGGCGGTGCGGGGGACAACGCCGCCAGTGCCATCGGTGTCGGGGCCATGGCCCCTGGCCAAGGCTTTGTATCGCTGGGCACCTCGGGCGTGATCTTTCGGGTCAGTGCGCAATTTGACCCCGCGCCCGAACAGGCCGTGCATGCCTTTGCCCATGCCTTGCCGCAGCGCTGGCACCAGATGTCGGTGATGCTCAGCGCGGCCAGCGCCCTGGGCTGGCTGGCCCGTTTGACCAGCACGCCCGAGGCTCAACTTTCGGCCATGGTGGCAGCCCTGCCGCTGGCGCGCCGCACGCAGGCGCCCCTGTTTCTGCCCTATTTGCAGGGCGAGCGCACCCCGCACAATAATCCCTTGCTCACGGCCAATCTGTCGGGATTGCAAGCCGGGCACGAACTGGCCGATCTGGCCTATGCCGTGATGGAGGGGGTGGGCTTGGGTTTGCTGGACGGCTGGCGTGCTATGGGGCAAACGGGGCCGAGCGGTGTCTCGCTCGCGTTGGTGGGCGGTGGTGCACGCAGCGATGTCTGGGCCCAGCTCTTGTCCAGTGCATTGCAGTGCCCGCTGCACCGCAATGCGCAAGCCCCTGTGGCGGCCGCCTTGGGCGCTGCCCGCCTGGCCATGATGGCCGATCAAGGCCGCAGTGATCTGCCCTGGCCCGCCGATGGGGCTGCGCAATCATTTGAGCCTGATGCCGCCGAGACAGCTGCATTGCTGGCGCGACACGCGCGCTTGAGGGTGCTTTTTGGCCAGCTCAAGGACTGATGAGCGCTGAGCGTTTGCTCGCTTCAATGGGCGGTCAATGCGCCCCGTTGCACACCCGCAGCACCTGCTCGCCATAAGCTTCGAGTTTTTTCACGCCCAGCCCGCTGATGCCTTGCAGGTCAGCCAGGCTTTGCGGTGCGTGTTCGGCAATGGCCGCCAACGTGGCGTCGTGGAAGATCACATACGCGGGCAGGTTGTGTTCTTTGGCCACTTCGGCGCGCCAGGCCTTGAGGTTGATGTAACGCACCATCGCGTCTTGCCCCAAGTTGGCCGCTGCCGGGCTGGGCGCGCTGCGTGAAC